>JACCDO010639599.1_pt1 | contig 14792 bp, 14 predicted proteins | sample 7446101 | NCBI WGS metagenome assembly JACCDO01 (sample SAMN15323440, study PRJNA562643) | freshwater metagenome | isolation source: river surface water | place: USA:Blue River Watershed | collected 2017-08-16
GAGCCCTCATTCCGCTTATGCTTAAATGCACCAAATAACGCAATAAATATGAAACAGTAAATAAAAATAGGGTAATTAGCTACTTGGAAAATAGAGAACATGCTAGTTAAGTCATATGCTGCGCTAAATACATTTAGCAAATGTCCCTGTGCAATCACATATTCATTATTAAATCCCGCATTCCAATTCGTTGATTGGTTCGGATTAATAAAAACCATAGACGGTAATGACAGCAGCATGCTCATTATTGAAAAATAAATTCCAGCTCGCAATGTGCCCTTTAAAGTTTCTTGTTTTTTTATAATTAAATAAAGTAAGCCTGGAAAAAAAATAATCGCCAAATAAGAAATATTTAATAAACATCCAAAGGCGAATCCGATAATTAATGCGTTACGTCGTAAATTTAAACTTAAAATCAAAGCAATTATCGGGAAAATGACTGTCGATAGCGCATAGGGATAGCTAAAGCTTGAGTACCAAATTAAGGACGGATTAGCCCAAAGAAAAAGTGCATAAATTTCATTCCCATAACCGCTAAATTTAAATGGTCTTTTATAAAGGATTAGTGCGCATACAATTAATATTAAGATGGAATTCAACACCCTGGCACCCAAGTGAGCCACATCCCACTCAAAAAAATTATTTAAAACAGAGGTAATGGGATATATAGAAACAGGATATGTTGTACTGCTTGGCACAGCAACAAAAGCACAGATATATTGAAGATAAAATCTAAATGCTGGCTTAAATAAATCATACTCAATCAGGTTTTTAATAATAATCCATTTTATCTGATTTTTACCATCATTCAGAGATTGAAAGCTCTCTAGATTAGGTAGTCTTGAGACTACATCATCATATTTATTTTGAGATTGAATTAGGCAATTATCAATTTGGTGAATTGCCAATAAGTCATCAGTAGTTTTTGGCGCGGAAACGCTATAACTAATTCTCAAATTTAATGAGGCCAACGAGATCAAAATAAAAAGAATGATGAAAGTAACATCAATTCTGCTTTTCATATCAATTGAACCTAATCAATAGTTATTGTCAGAAACTTTAAATCATCAATCATAGAAAATACACCCTGAAATCCATTTAGGAAAAGCGCAAAATCGAGCAACCAAGATAATTTCTTTTACGGGTAACCCATCAATATCAGGTCGGTCATTTTTAGTGGAAAGAATTTTTAAATTTTTTTATAAGACTAATTTTATTAGTATTAACTATATTTAGAAATTTAAAAAAATCTATCAAATCCTGCAGTTTTCATTCTAATTAATTGAAATAATAGACATTCAGTGGCTTATAGTGAATTAGCTCCATACTTGAATCAAAAAGATTAAGTAAGGTGTGATTGGTTAAATCCCCTGAAGTTTAGCTGACTAAACCCAGCGAAATTGCCCTTTTTCTCGTAAGCCATGTATGGTTATGTTGTATGCGCTGATCTCAGCGTCTCGCCATTTTTTGTTTTGCATATTTTTTTGATGTTTATTAAATTTTCTAGTCAGCCATGACTGATTGAGTATCAGAAAGTTTTTGCGATTTGAAAGCCCTTCTTTTTGAGATAAACCACGCTCTTGTTTCATTAGTGATTGAGTAATTGATCCATAGTGATGTAGCCAAGATGCCCCAGTCATGGCCATCTTGATATTTGATTTGTTTGCTTCATGGAAAAATAGTGTGTCTTCGTACCCCAATAGCTTAGGTGTTGGACTAAAGTAACCAATATCTAGCCATACAGACTCATGAATAGCAAGGCAAACTGCGTGTTTTGCGCCAATACGATGTGTGTTGTACATTTTTTTTGACGCAGAGGCTTGAAATTCTTGAAAATTGTAATCAAGCGACCCTTCAATAAGGGCTGGGCTAATGATTTTTACCCCAATTTTTTCAGCTGTATGAATAAGCCCCTCAATCCATGAGGGTGAAACAATTACATCATTATTCATAATGATTGTCCATTCCGATTGAAAATGAAGCGCACCCTGATTCCAGGCAACACCGCAACCCAGATTTTGATTATTGAAAATTCGATGGCCAATTGGTAGTTTTGAGAGATATTCTCTGGTGCCGTCAGTACTTCCATTATCAACGATGATTAGACGTTCTAGAGGCGTACCTGTCTCCACCATGCTTTCAATACATTTTTTTGTATAGTCAAGTGCGTTATAGCAAGCAAATGTTATGGAATATTTGTTCTTATTCATTTTTTTCTAAGAAATTGATACTTGCAGCAAGTAAAGTGGGTATTAGAAAAGCATAAAAACTTGATGTATATTTTAAATTAAACACTTCTAAGGCGATAGAGCAAATAAACAGCCCTGTTATAAAACAAAACACTAATACGGCGGCTATATTTTTCAGGCTACGCATCGCAATTAATGCAGTAATAGCGGGAATTACGAATAACGCCGTAGATGCGATAAGCCCAAATAAACCATAACGCAACGTGTTTGCTAATATTTCATTATGTGGACCATTCAACATAGCTAACCTTGCTGATTCACCAGCACTAGTAATTAAGTTTGGGTGAGTGGTTAGTAAACCTTTGTATTCAAAATCACCAAACCCTACAATTGGACTCATCAAAAATAATTTAAAAGAAAGTACCCACATACTTAAGCGGGTACCACCAGATGTGGAGTCGTAATCTTGCTTATGAGTTAGCCACGACTGTATTTCAGTAAATATAGATTGAATTCTAAATATTAATATATCGTTAGTTGATACTAAAAAAAACAAAATTAAGCTAGTGAAACCTAAACCTAAATAATATTTGAAATTATTTCGGCTATTTTTGGCCAAAAACCAAAGTGAGAATGCTGTTAAAAATGGTACAGCTAACCAACCACTTCTGGACATCGATCCTAAACTGATATACACCCCAGTTAGGAAGCCAAATAATTTCAATGTTTTCAGTATTTTTTTGATTAATTCATGGCTAGACTCATTTTTGTAAGCTAATAATAAAAGTGATACAAATCCTAATAGAAGTGAATAGTTTCCAAATGTAAGGGGGTCTACAAAATAAGTAGCTAGTCGATTGCCCCAGAATTCAGTGGGGTCGGCGTTAATTTGGAGGCTAATTAAGCAAAAAATAAGGGTTAATGGAATGGCGGAAGCTATAATTTTAAGAGAATCAATTTTTTGAGCTCTTATGTAAAGGTATATAGGAATTCCCAGTAGGAATCTAGAAGGGCCATCATATGCCTTCAAAGACCAATTATTAGCTAAGGTTTGTGTGATTAGTACGGCTAAAATGGGAAGGGTGCAGGTTATTAGAAAAATTCGATCAAATTTATTTAGCTGTATTTTCTTTTGGTTTGAGACAAGAAAGAGAAAGCAAAGGAGGCTCAGAGTCATTACAACCGCATTGATCCAACCTCGAATGATTAGCCAGCCCAATGGGGCTAAAAAAATCATAGTAATTACTATGCGATTCTGTACGTGACTCTTTGATATTCCTTGATATACGCTAATCATGCTTAAATAATTATGAAAACTTATAAAAAAATACTCGTTATATGTCCTGCGGGAGCTGTAACGGGCGGGCCAGAAGCTCTTCATCAATTAGTGAATCATATGCAGCATTTTGGCTTGCCTGCCCATATTGTTTATTTACCGTTTGATAGGCGTGCTATACCACCTGTGCAATATCAGCATTATGTCACACCACTTCATCCATATGAGGATGAAGTGGGTAACCTAATCATTTTCCCTGAGGTGTATCCCATGTTGGCGTTGAAAGTGAAACGAGCAAAAGCAGCTCTATGGTGGTTGTCATTAGAGAATTTCTTAGAGCGTCGTCATATTTCGCCATTGCATGACAAGATTCGCTATTTTAAAAAAGCTTTAAAGGGCTGTCGTCCGTGGGGTGGGGCCAAAGATTTGAAAGGGATTCTTCATTTTTCCCAAACTGAGCATGCCACTCAATATTTGAGATCCTGTGGCATTGAACCGATTCCTTTGATTGATTCCATCAATGAAGAATTTTTAACAGATAAGTACCTAGATAAGATCACGCACAAACAAGACGTTATTTTGTATAACCCAACCAAGGGAAAAAAAGTCACTCAAACTTTGATTGAGGCTTACCCGCAGTGGGAATTTGTGCCACTTCGGGGTTTCAATCGTGAGCAGCTATCTGAAAAGTTATACGCAGCTAAGTTGTATATCGATTTTGGCCATCACCCTGGCCGTGATCGTATGCCGCGCGAAGCAGCCATGCATGGCTGCTGTTTGATCACCGGTATATTGGGTTCAGCGGGTAATAACGTTGATTTACCGATTCCTTCAAAATATAAGTTAGATAGCTCGCAAGCTAATTTTGTAACATCCTTTGGCACTCTGGTCGCCGATGTGATGAATCATTTCCCAAGACATTGGGATGCCTTCTCATCCTACAGAAAGTGGCTACAAGAGGAGCCAAATATTTTTAAAAAGCAAATAGCGGATTACTTTTGCCAATGAGACCAAAAATCTTCGACTGCTTTTGTTATTGCAATGAAGACATGTTGTTAGAGTTGCGTTTTGAGACTCTTTGGGATTATGTTGATTTTTTTGTGATTTCTGAGGCTGTCTATACACAAGTTGGAAACCCTAAGCCACTAAATTTTGACATCAATAAATTCTCTAAATATCGAGAAAAAATTCGCTATCTAGTCGTGGATCACTTCCCTGAAGGCCCGATGAATTTTTGGAAAAATGAAAACTATCAGCGCAATTATTTAATCAATGGTTTGTATGATGCTCAAGATCAGGATTGGATTCTGATTTCTGACTTAGATGAAATACCCAGGCCTGATACGATTTCTCAATTTAACCCCCAAAAATATAAGAGGGGTGATTTTTCTCAGCGGGCTTATGTGTATCGCTTCAACAATCTATCAATTAAAGATGATGGTTCACCAAAATTTTGGCCTGGAAGTAAGATCACTACCTTTAAATACCTGAGAGATTTTTTTAAAACTGCTTCAATAGTACGTATTTATAAAACTACTGGAGTGTTGCGCGGCATTAAACGGTGGCTTTTTAATAAAACCCAGACGCAATTGATTGTGGAAGGGGGATGGCATTTCACGTGGATATTTGATACGCAAAGGATTATTCAGAAATTAGCCAGTATTGCAGAGCAGCAATACAACCGTCCCGAGTATCGAGTCCCGACTTATATTGAAGATCAAATTAACGCTGGACGCGATATTTTTGATTCTCAAAGTTCTTATATGCCTCAGGCAGTTGAGTTGCCAGAATTTCCATCTTATTTGGTCACGAATAAAGAAAAATATACCGCTTGGTTTAGGTAATATTCAGCCATGATCTTATTAACTGGTGCAACAGGATATATTGGCTCACATACATGGGTAAGATTGCTTGAAGCAGGATATTTAGTCATTGGCTTGGATAATTTTTCGAATTCCAGTCCTCGGGTACTTGAAAGAATTCAACAAATTACTCAGCGTGAACTCATCTTTGTTGAAGGGCATGTTCAAGATGAGCAATTGATATCTGACCTATTTGAGAAATATGCTATTGAGGGGGTGATTCATTTTGCTGCTTTAAAGGCTGTCGGCGAATCAGTTCAGAAACCCTTGAGTTATTACACCAACAATCTTAATGGCTTATTAAATCTGCTAAAGGTGATGAGTGCTTCTAATTGCCGCAATTTTGTATTTAGCTCATCTGCAACGGTCTACCACCCCAGCAATCCAATTCCCTATGTCGAAGGAATGCCTTTAGGTTCAACCAGCCCCTATGGTTGGACGAAGTATATGAGCGAGCAAATATTGCGGGATATGGAAGCGTCCAACACTGAATGGCGCATTGCTTATTTGCGCTACTTCAATCCGGTTGGAGCTCACCCCAGCGGTTTGATTGGCGAAGATCCAAGGGGTATTCCCAATAATCTGATGCCTTTTGTGACGCAAGTAGCTGTCGGTAAGCGTAAAAAGCTTTCCATTTTTGGGGGTGATTGGCCGACTCATGATGGCACCGGTGTGCGTGACTATATTCATGTTCAAGATTTGGCTCGAGGGCATGTCAGAGCAATTGAATATTTATTGAATCAGAAACAATCATTAACAGTGAATTTGGGTGCGGGGAAAGGCTATAGTGTTTTAGATTTGGTGAAGGCTTTTGAAAAGGCATCAGGACAAAAAATTCCCTACCAAATTGTTGAGCGTCGTTCAGGTGACATTGCCGCTTTTTATGCAGATGCTTCATTGGCTCATGAACTTCTTGATTGGCGCGTTGAGTTTGATTTGGATGCGATGTGTCGCGATAGTTGGCGTTGGCAATCAAATAATCCTAATGGGTTTGAAGATTCATGAATTACCCCTCAAGAGTCTTGATTGCCTATGATCATTTTCCACCAATTGCGGAAGATTTAAAGCTTGCTTTCAATCGTTTGAATATTTCTGTTGAGATTTTTCATTCTTCCGATCATGAGCATTGGTTTTATAAAAAAGTGATCAAGCGCATCAATAAATTGGCTCGTAACTTAAGGCTCATTAAAAAAGATGTTGATTTGTTTGCACAACACCCACTCAATCGTTTGAACCATCTGAGCGCAAAGCTTAAAAGCGTTTGCGATGCTTTCTCGCCAGAAATGATTTTTTTTATCCATGGCCAACCCTATGGGAACCAAATTTTAGACGGGCTGACAGTTCCTAAATTGGGATGGTGGATGGAGCCGAATGACGACATTCGAGAATTGCGTGTTAATGCTGCCCCCTTTGATATTTATCATTCGTTTAGTCAAAAGACCTTGGATCTACTAAAGCCAGAGGGTTATCAGGTTGATTATTTATGTCACTCGGTGAGCCCTGACAGGTTTTACCCTCTACCTGAAACCCAAAAAAAATACGATGTTTGTTTTGTAGGTAACTGGAGCCCTTGGCGAGAAAAAGTTTTAGAAGCAGTTTTAAACATCACTGACAGTGTTGCTCTATATGGACCTCATTGGCGAAAGAAGAGCAAGCTCATTGCGAACCACTTAAATATGATTCATTTGGGTGACCATATCATTGGTGAGGAGTTGAATACATTGTTTAATTCTTCAAAGATTGTTTTAAATGCCTCACGCATTCCAGGTAGTCATGGGCTCAATATGCGATTTTTTGAAGTATTGGCCACTCAGTCATGTTTTTTATCAGATGCCCCCCCAGAGTTGCCAAGGCACTTTGAGTCAGGGAAGCATTTAATTGTGTTTGACGACCTGCTTGATTTACAAAACAAATTAGCCTTACTTTTAAATGATCAAGCTTTATCCGGGAAATTGGCCTTTTTTGGGTATCAGCATGTTTTGGAGCACCATACCTATGATCACATGGCTCAAAAGCTTCTAAGGCAATACCAATTGGTGCGCCTAAACAGTTAAGGTCTAACTTATAATCACTCTATGATTCTAGTCACTGGTGGAGCAGGATTTATTGGCGGTAACTTTGTTCTGGATTGGTTGGCTAATCCAGAAAGTGAAGGCGTTGTTAATCTAGATAAATTAACCTACGCGGGTAATTTAGCTACCCTGAAAAATTTGGCGAATGATTCTAGGCATGTGTTTGTCCAGGGAGATATCGCTGACTACACATTGGTCCTTGATTTGCTGAAAAAACATGGAATCAGGGCGGTGATTAATTTTGCTGCTGAGTCACATGTGGATCGATCGATTCATGGGCCGAGTGATTTTATCCAGACCAATGTATTGGGAACATTCCAGTTGCTTGAGGCTGTTCGAACGTACTGGTCTGAACTGCCTGCGCTTGAAAAGGAAACCTTTAGATTCTTGCATGTTTCCACGGATGAGGTTTATGGCTCTTTGGAGCCTTCAGAGCCTGCTTTCTCAGAGTTGCATGCTTATGAGCCCAATAGCCCTTATTCTGCCTCCAAGGCAGCCTCAGATCATTTGGTGAGGGCTTGGCATCACACCTATGGGCTGCCTGTCCTGACAACCAATTGCTCTAATAATTATGGGCCCTACCATTTTCCAGAAAAGCTCATTCCATTGTGTATTTTGAATGCTCTGGCAGGTAAGCCTTTACCCATCTATGGGGATGGGCAGCAAATCAGAGATTGGTTGTATGTTAAAGATCACTGTTCTGCGATTAGAAGAGTCCTGGAGTCTGGTCGCGTTGGGGAAACTTACAATGTTGGTGGTTGGAATGAAAAACCCAATTTAGAGGTTGTTCAGACCATTTGTGTAATTTTGGACCAACTGAGACCTAAGACCAATGGCTCTTATGTTGATCAAATTACTTTTGTTAAAGATCGTCCGGGACATGATCGTCGCTATGCCATCGATGCTTCAAAATTAGAATCAGAGTTGGCTTGGCGACCTACCGAAACTTTTGAGACTGGTATTCGAAAAACTATCGAATGGTATCTCAATCATTCAGAGTGGGTCGATGGTGTCGTCAGTGGTTCTTATCGCGATTGGTTAAAGAAACAATATTGAGCATGTCTTATTCATCTTTTGATTTATATGACCAGTCAACCCGTATTGTGGTTTTTGGTAAAGATGGACAGGTAGGACGCGCTTTACAAAATCTATTTAAAAGTTTTCATGTGTCGGTTGTTTTTTTAGGACGCAACGATTGTGATTTAAGTCATCAAGCCGCCGTGCTTGAAGTATTAAATCGTTATCAACCGCAAATCATCATTAATGCATCAGCTTATACAGCGGTTGATCGTGCTGAAAGTGAGCGCGATTTAGCATTTGCTGTTAATTGTGACGCTGTTCGTTGGATGGCTGAATATGTCGCCAATCTCTCAAAAGGAGTCTTGCTTCACTTTTCTACAGACTATGTTTATTCAGGGTTGAAGCAGGGCAGGTATCTTGAATCTGATAATGCAGATCCGGCTAGTGTTTATGGTCAAAGTAAGTTGGCAGGTGAAGTCGAGATTCGAAATGCTTTTGAAAAAGCTTGGCAAGATAAACAATCTTTATCCAGGTACTACATTCTTCGTACCAGTTGGGTTTATGGGGATGGTAATAACTTCATTAGAACAATGTTAAGGCTGGCAGCCGAGCGAGATACTTTAAAAGTTGTTGCTGATCAACATGGCGTACCCACCAGTGCTAGTTGGCTCGCCTCTATCGCTATTCAGATGGTGGGGTCCAAGGTTGATTCAGGCATTTATCATGCAGTACCCGATGGGCAAATTTCATGGCATGGTTTGGCTATGTTTGTCATTGAGCTCGCTAGGGATTTGGGCGAGGGAATCAAGGTTCAGTCTGAAAATATTCAGCCGATAGATTCTTCAGAATATCCCTTGGTTGCGCCCAGACCTAAAAATTCGCGGATGGATAATACTCGACTAAAACAAGCTTTATCTCAGATGGCTTTTACAGATCAATTTCCATCATGGCAGGATCAAGTATCTGTATATGTACAGGATTTTGTTCGTGACTCGTTAAAAAGCTAGTGTTAAGACTAATTTAGGGATAATGCTCATATGAATGAAAAAAATCAAAGCACTGGGCGTAAAGGCATTATTTTGGCGGGTGGATCGGGTACGCGCTTATACCCGGTTACCCAAGCAGTATCTAAACAGCTCATGCCTGTTTATGACAAGCCTATGATTTACTACCCATTGAGTACCTTGATGTTGTCAGGTATTAGAGATATTTTAATTATTTCAACCCCCCAGGACACGCCTAGATTCATTGAACTGCTTGGGGATGGTTCTCGGTGGGGTCTAAATCTACAATATGCAGTGCAACCATCCCCTGATGGTTTGGCTCAAGCATTTATAATTGGTAAGAGCTTCATAGACAATCAACCATCTACACTAATTTTGGGTGACAACATTTTTTACGGGCATGAGTTGGTCAACCAACTCAATTCTGCAAACAGCTCCAAATCTGGGGCTACTGTTTTTGCATATCATGTCACAGATCCAGAGCGTTATGGTGTCGTTGAGTTTGATAAGACATTTAAAGCGCTATCAATTGAAGAGAAGCCAGTTAAACCCAAAAGTAATTATGCTGTGACCGGTTTATATTTTTATGACCAACAAGCTTGTGACATTGCGGCGCAAATTAAACCCAGTGCTCGAGGAGAGTTAGAAATTACTGATTTAAATCGTCACTATCTTGAGCTGGGCCAATTGCAAGTTGAAATCATGGGACGTGGTTACGCATGGTTGGATACGGGTACGCATGATTCATTGTTAGATGCTGCTAGTTTCATTGCAACACTACAAAAACGCCAAGGTTTAATGGTCGCATGTCCTGAAGAAATTGCTTATCGGCAAGGTTGGATAGATGGGGACAGGGTTTTGAGTTTGGCTAAACCCCTTAATAAAAATGCGTATGGGCAATATTTAGAAAAATTATTGATCGAAAAATAAGGGCTCATTGAAATGTCAATCAAAATTACTCCTAGCCACATCCCAGATGTACTGATTGTTGAGCCTCAAGTATTTTCGGATAGTCGAGGTTATTTTTTTGAGTCGTTTAATGAGCGAGAGTTTTGCGAAAGCGCTGGTATTCAAGCACGATTTGTCCAAGATAACCATTCCCAGTCTGCAAAGGGTGTTTTGAGAGGATTGCATTATCAATTAGATCAAACTCAAGGAAAATTGGTGCGTGTAATCAGGGGATCTGTTTTTGATGTCGCTGTAGATCTTCGGCAATCATCCCGAACGTTTGGTCAATGGATGGGTATTGAATTAAGTGCAGAGAATAGGAAACAATTATGGATTCCTCCAGGTTTTGCTCATGGATTTTTAACTATCTCTGATGAGACTGAGTTTTTATACAAGACAACTGATTATTGGCATGCAGCCAGCGAGCAATGTCTTTTGTGGAATGATGAATTTTTGGCGATTGATTGGCCAGATGTGGGATGTGAGCCCATATTAAATTCAAAAGATTTGGCCGGAGCCTCTTGGATCAAAGCCGCAAAGTTTGATTAGATAATTTAAAGATGAGTATTAGTCAGAAATATAAGCACCTAAAAAGAAGGCTTGGGCGAACGTTGATTGGGCGCAACCCATTCGATCTAGCTTATTTTTTTTGTAAGGGGGTTGGATTAGAAGTTGGTGCTCGCAATAATCCGTATCCATTTGGTTGTGCATGTAGGGTTTTTTACGCTGATATTGGTGAAGAATCCGAAATTGAGAATATCTTAAAAAGCGGGTTTCGCTTAGGCTCGTACTTAGGTGGAAACACTTTTGCCAAAGTTGATTATGTGTTGTCTGCCCCAAGGTATGATTTCAGGCAGATTGAAGATGGGAGCTTTGATTTTGTTTACTCTGACAATGTCCTTGAGCACACTCCCAACCCAATTTTTGCGTTGATTGAGCAATTGAGAGTCACAAAAAATGGCGGATTTGTGTATGCCGTTATTCCTAACAAAAACTTTACTTTTGATCGGCGTAGGTCAGCGACGAGTTCAAAGGTGTTAGTGGATAAATATCTAAAAAATACTTTTCACTATGAAATTGAAGAGGCATTGGATGTTATTCGAAATACAGTTGATTTCCCGATTGGTTTTTCGGATCTAAACTCTGAAAAAGAGTATGCGCAACATATGATTACTATTAATGATGGTTCATATCATTTCCATGTATTTGATACAAAAAACACGCTAGAAATGTTAAGTTATGTTTCCAACTACGCTGGGGCAACTATTGATTATTTCTCAGGGCCGGTAGGCAAACACATTCATTTTGCACTACGAAAGAATGCATAATTTTTCGTTATGATTTGAGGGTTTTTAAGCAAGCTTCTAGAGCTTCATTCATATTAAATGAAGATGTACAAGCGTAGTCTGCTCTTTGGCAAAACCATGGGTCGGTTGCTGAAAAATTGCTTTGACATCCATAACAATCAATTTCTGGTTTGATTGGAATGAAAACGCAATCTTTATCTCTTAATGGCATTCTTAGGTTGTGATGGGCGATTGTAAAAAAGCTAATGATGGGTGTGTTAGTTGTTGCTGCAATGTGAAGTGGACCCGCATCTGTCCCCAAAAATAATTTGGCTTGCGAAATAAGTTCTTTTACCTGCTGTAAGTTGAATTGATCCCTCATATCGATAAAGCCATCATTATTGCTTCCTACAGCAACATCCATATCCTTATTGCCGATTTGGACTATTTGCAAACCACTTTTTGTCCTTAGGGAATTAATTAGAGCTTCCCATTCTTTGCCTGGAATATTTCGATAGGGTTGAGTAGGGTCAATGCGATTGTGACAAACAATAAAAGGCGCCCCTATATTTTTAACAAAGCTTTCTATGATTTCTTTATCTTGGTTTGTTGAAAATAATTCTGGTTGACAATCCTCTTTGGTGGCGTCTACTCCGAATGTGTAAAAGTTATAAGCTTGAGTTATGTGAAGATTTCTGTTTTTTTCATAACATGAATCTAGATCTAAAATATAGTCATAAGTTTCTTCAAGCCTTCTTAAATCACGAATTGATATTACTTTCCTGATGAAGGGGTTGTTTTTAAAAATATCTGGGTATCGAGTTGCCACTGTAATTGCACAAAGGCCATCATATTTTTGAAATAGTTTTTTTATGATCGGGGTTGTTAATAAAACGTCACCTAAAGCCCCAGATCTCACAAGTAAAATTTTTATTTTTGTTGATAGATTGTGAGTATTTATTTCAGCTAAAGGATTCATCTCTGGGTCTATGGACGTTTTTAATTTTCCATGAATAGACGAAGATGGAGTTTTTAAATTAATTTTTGTTTTTAATAAGTATTTTTTAGGTAAATATTGTCGAAATACCGCATCAGTTAATTTTTTGATGCCGCCTTCTTTTGCCAAATGATAAGCATTACTAATATGACTCCCGATGATTAAAGGATTTTTTAGCCACCTTAAAAGAAAATGTCCAGTCGCGTAAAGGATTAGTTTTAATTTGGTGGATTCTTTTTTCATGAAGTTTGTTTTTTCATAAACTCAGACTTCAACAACATGCTCTGACCATCCACCTTGCAATCAATGTCATGGTCTCCATCAACCAGGCGGATATTCTTGATTTTGGTGCCGCCTTTAATCACCAAAGAAGAGCCTTTGACCTTTAAATCTTTAATGAGAGTGACGGTATCGCCATCATTCAAGATATTGCCATGGGCATCTTTATGGATTCTTTTTTCTTCTATCTCATCTGATGGGGTGTTTGCTGACCACTCGTTCGAGCAATCAGGGCAAATGAAGGTTTCACCATCAGGGTAGGTGTTTTCCATGCCGCAAACAGGGCAGGCTGGGATTGAGTTATTGGGCATAAGGTGATTTTATGCCTTTTCACCTTACTTATTTGAAAAAAATCTATGTGGTTTGGTATTTAAGCGAAAATAGCCCTCATGAAGATTTTGATTGTTAAGTTGTCCTCTTTAGGCGATGTTTTGCATAATTTACCCGTCGTTTGGGATCTGCGCGCCCAGTATCCGCAGGCACAAATTGACTGGGTGGTTGAAGAGGGCTATGTTGGTTTACTTGAACCTCTAAAAACCACATCAGAATTCCAAGGTATTGATCGCATCATTCCTTTATCTTTCCGCCGCTGGAAAAAAGCCTTAAAGCGCGGGGAATTCATTCGTAGTATTCAAGAGTACATTGCGTTCAAAGCCGATATTGCCCTTACCCCTTACGACCTGATCATTGAAACCCAAGGATTGTTGAAGTCTGCCTGGGTGACTCATCTGGCCAACCAATCTAAAACAGCTCGCGTATTTGGTTTGGCCAATCAAACCGAGTTTTCTGGCTATGAGCCTTGGGCTCGTCGTTTTTACACAGATGCCGTTCAAGTGCCGTTTCATTGTCATGCGGTTGATCGTTCGCGTTGGGTGACTGCCTCAGCACTTGATTTTCCCGTGCCGAATCGATTAACTTCACCCCCTCAGTTTTATCCTCCAGCTTACGTTCAGTCTTTGGTGGATGCAGCCAAGTTGGGTTTTGCATCGACTCGAGTGGATTTGGGCTTTGATGTAACCAAACCCTATGTGATGTGCTTTCATGCAACGGCTGGTAAGTCCAAACGTTGGTCTGATGAAGCTTGGATTGCTGTTGGTAAAGAGTTGATTGGGCGGGGTATACAAGTAATCTTGCCATGGGGAAATGACTCAGAAAAAGAAATCAGTCAGAGCTTAGCTAAAAAGATCGCAGGTCAATATACTCTGGCTGGGTTGGCAGGGGCTAAAGCAATTGTGCCGAATTCCTTTTCAATTGCTGACGCCTTTGGCTTGGTGGCAGGTGCTCAAATGACCATTGGGGTTGATACAGGCTTAACTCATTTGGCTGCTATTTTGGGTATGCCCACAATTGAGTTGTATTGTGATTCACCGCGCTGGAAAACTGAAGGCTATTGGTCGCCTCATATTCATAATTTAGGTGATAAAGGCAAGCCGCCAAGCTCCGAGGAAGTGATTCAGATTATCCAATCTCACTTCGCTTAAGTTTTTTCTTTACTCAAATGATTTGAATAAAGTTGTGAGTTTTACTTTAAGCAGTCACTTTAAGAGTGCATTCACAGCTTGCAGATCTTCATCACTCAGAACAGCTGCTTGGGCTTTGAGTTTGAGACCATTCAAAATGGTGTCATAACGTGCTTTTGCCAAGTCTCTGCGTGTTGTAAACAATGTATCTTGGGCATTCAGCACATCGATGTTGATCCGCACACCAACTTCATAGCCTAGCTTGTTTGACTCAAGAGCACTCAGAGCAGAGAGCTCAGCAGCTTCATAGGCCTTCACTTGAGCTAGACCATTGTTAAATCCCAAGTAGGCTTGACGCGTACTCTGTGCAACTGAGCGACGGGTGTTCTCTAAATCAGC
>JACCDO012329328.1_pt1 | contig 14792 bp, 2 predicted proteins | sample 7446101 | NCBI WGS metagenome assembly JACCDO01 (sample SAMN15323440, study PRJNA562643) | freshwater metagenome | isolation source: river surface water | place: USA:Blue River Watershed | collected 2017-08-16
GGGCCGCCTGGGTTGTAAATGGATGGGATTGATGGTGAACTTTGTCCGTTTCTTCCTGAACCACCGCCCCCACCTCCTGTATTTGCTTGTCCTGCCTGTCCTGCTAGCAAAGCTTGGTTAGGTAAAGCGGGTGCAGTACCGTTTCCACCGTAGCCACCATTACCACCCCCACCAATACCACCTGCAGCCATGCTACCAAGTCTAGCCCACGAAGGAAATGCGGGTTGATATTGTCCTGCGGAACCACCTCCCCCGCCACCACCATACCAATTGCCTGTAATAGGATCTTGTGCACCACTTCCACCTGCCCCACCATTAGCTCCCGTAAAAGCTCTTACACTTGTGCCACCATTACCACCTGCGCCACCACCACCGCCACCACCTGCACCTGATCCTATGCCTTGCGGTCTGACAGTTACACCACCTCTGTTTCCTTGTGGTCCCCAACCACCACTTGCTCCTGAATTTCTCTGTGGCGCATTTTTCCCACCTGCACCACTACCTCCTGTTGGCTGTGTTACACCGTTTGCTTGTAGTGCAGCAGTTGCTCGACCATTATTTGCTGTAGCACCTCCAACTGCTTCTACTGTTCTAAACATAATTGGACATGATATGCTAGAATTTCCACCGTTTGGTCCTTGTACTCCCCAAGCGGCGACACCTGGGGTTGTGCCCCCACCACCAACAGCTACTGTAAATACTGTTCCTGAAGGCCATGGTTGTGTAAGTGTACCTGAGAGAAACCCACCACCACCGCCACCTGCTTCACAAAATTGGTTATCACTAGTCGCCCCAGGCCCACCTGCCCCACCACCTGCAACAACTAAATATTGTATCGGTCTTGTAGTCCCAGGTCCAGGCGCAGGTCCACCCCCACCTCCACCCCCACCAGGTGATGGTGATGCAGGTTTAGTATAATATTGTTGCCATTGTTGTAACGATGTTACACCACTTAAATCTGTTGATGATATTGGATAAGCGTTTCCTACAATACTTTTATTTGGTCTTTCTTTCATAATTATCCTTAAATTGTAAACGATCCATTTCCTGTAAAGGTATAATAATGATATCCACCTGATTGAACATATGTTGGTGAACCTGTAGTACTTGTTGCTTGACTAAACGTATCAGGCCAACGAACGATAACTACACCTGATCCTCCTGACCCACCTCCAATATTGCTTGGTCTAGCACTTCCACCACCACCCCCACCCCTGTTTGCTGTGCCATCATTGCCTGGGGTGGCAGGGGTGGCTTGCTGACCACCTGTACCACCGCCACCTGCGCCACCACCACCGCCTCCTGTAGGGCCTTTAGTACCTCCACCGCCACCACCTGCATAGGTAATCCCGTTTAACCATGTGATACCTGGACCGCCACCTGCTCCTTGCGAAGATGAAATTGATATAGCAATTGCAGCACCACCGCCGCCACCTGCGCCACCACCACCACTTCCTGCTTGGTTGCTGTTAGCTGGTCCTATTCCACCTGAGTTACCTTGGCCTGGGGATCCGCCTCCGCTCATGACAACGTAATCTGAGCCGCCACCACTACCATTTGGGGTTGTAGGAATTCCATACCAAGAACCTGTTGGTTGGTTACTTTGAAATTGATCTAATGATCCACCACCTAACGCTAAAACTTGACCACCAAATACAGGACAAGATAGAGTGCTTACCCCACCAGGCGATGATCCCGTTAAACTTGATACGCCACCCCCACCTATAGCTACACTCCAAGTAGTACCACCCAAATAATTATTGGTAAATGATCCACTTTGATAACCACCTGCACCACCTCCCCCACGAGAGTAAAACCCTGTACCTGGACCCTGTGACACACCTTTACCACCTGAACCACCTCCACCAACAACAAGCCAATCAAACGATGTGGTTATACTGCTTGGAACAACCCCCGTCCCAGGCCACGTCCCACCTTGTGAAGCTTGCTGTTCGTCTTGTAATGAATTCACTCCTGTAGCATTTGTGTTTGTTACAGGAAGCCCATTACCCATCAATGATCGATTACCTTGTGTTCTCATAATTAATTAAAAAAATTTAAAATTATTTATCCAATTTCATCATAAGATGCGATAATTGTGGATGTTGAGTTTGCGTTACAATTAGCTTGTAATACATCACCTTCGTTTAAGTAAACACCATTATCCTTACCAACAACAATTAGTGTTGAAAAAGATGGTACGGTTACATTACCTGCAAAATAATATAAAGTACTTGATCTATTAATCATAACATTGCAAGTAATATTACCACTTGAGTAATTACCAACTGATACTGAATTTAATTTCAATACTTCATTACTACCTGATGCATTAGTAACAATATTTGCAGTAGCTGTTGTCAACGCAGCTACGTTACTAATTCCATAAATTTGTGTTACATTGACAATATTTGGGTTTGCCATTTTTATCCTCCGAAAACTATAGCCATCGCAATTGCTTTACCTGTGGTTGTTAGTTGCTGTCCATTTGATGTTACATTTCCTGTAAACACCCCTGCTGTTGCACCAATATTTCCAACATTTGCATTACCTGTAGCATTAAATGTACCTGTAATATTTGCACCTGTTGTTGTTAAAATTAATACATTAGCTGTACCACCAACACCCGCAGTAATATTTCCATCCGATGTAGCTATATTTATGTTTGATGTACCATTGGAAATACTTGCTCCACCACCACCTGCTGCTGTTGCCCAATAGGTAATACCATTACCGTAAGTTGTTAAAACTTGACCATTTGTACCATCAGTATTTGCATACTGAACAGTGCCCATAGTAACTTTACCTGTTGTAGTTAATGATGTTGTACTCAATGCTCCTGTTGCAGCATTAAATGAAAGATTTGCATTTGATCCTTCAGATACATTACCTGTTGCAGCATTGGCTAGCATTGGATAGTAAGTACCTGTATTAACATCACTAACACTGATAAAATCTGCAACGTTTGCATGTGAAACATTCAAATTAGCAACACGTGTTGTGCTTGTTACTGTTAATGGAGCAGTACCTGTAGATACATTAGAAACTAATACAGGACTTGTAACATTAGCACTAAATCTACCTTGTGTACCAATAATATTTGCTGCAGTTAAATCTGCACTTGCATCTCTAATCGCAACTGTATTTGCTGTTGCAGCAGTAGCTGTATCATAACCATCTAATATATCTGCATTTAAATTAGCTACTTTTGTTGTTGATGATACAACAATTGGAGCAGTTCCTGTTGATACATTACTTATAAATTGAGGTGTTGTTATGTTAGCACTTGCTAATACTTGCGCTGTGCCTAAATTACCAACGTTAGCATTACTTGTAACGCTTAGTACACCACCTGTAGAAATATTTCCTGCACTTAAATTACCCGTTGTATTTGAAGTTCCTGTTACAATGATACCTGTATCAGAAATTTGTACTACATTAGCAGTGGCATTTGCACTAATAGTAACGTTACCACCTGAGGTTGCAATATTTACATTAGATGTACCGTTGCTGATAGATGAGCCACCGCCACCACCACCTGTAACAGTTGACCAATAAGTTATACCATTACCGTAAGTGGTAAGAACTTGACCGTTTGTACCATCAGTGTTTGCATAGGTTACTGCATTGACTGTTAATCTACCTGATGTAATATTATTACTAGCACTAAACGTATTAGCAGAAATAACGTTAGCATTGCTTATATTACCACCAGATCCGTTACCAGTTATCAAGTTACCAACTGTAGCATTACCTGTTACTGATAATGATCCTAATGTACCAACTGTTGTTAAACTTGATGTTACGATACTTGATGCTAGTGTTGTTCCTGTTAAATTAGCTGCATTTGCTGTAATAGCAGTATTAGCTGCAGCAGTTAATTGGCCTTGACTGTTAACGGTAAATGTTGCAACAACATCGCCATTACCATAGCTATTAGCAGTAACTGTAGTATTACTAATACTAAATTGTGTACCGTTTAATGTTAAACCTGTACCTGCTGTGTATGTACCTGCACCGCTAAACTGTGCCCAATTTACTGCAGTCGTTCCAACTGTAGTAACAGGATCAGTCATCACCCATCCTGTGTCATTGTATAATGTACCGTTTTGAACAAATGTAAAGTCACCACCTGCCATTTCAGTTGGTGTATCAAAATCAGTAGCACGTGTAATAACTGTTGAACTTGTGTAAGTATAGATACCATTATGAGCAGCATTAGCTTCATTCTTAACAAGAATTCTAGTACCTACTGTGGCAATACTATAGCCATCAATGGTTGTGAAGGTGCCTGTTGTTGTTAAGTTTGCGCCAACACCTGAAGTACCATTGTTATAAGTAATCGTACCACTAGTAATATTTGCTAATGTGTCAGGGGTTGCTGCTGCGACAGGCGCATGTGTATGTAATCCCTGTGCAACTTGATCAACATAATCTTTAGTAGCTGCATCTGTACTTGCAACAGGAGTAGCAAGATTCGAAATTCTTGTGTTCCATACATCAACAGTACCTGTGCCACTTGGTTTTAATTCAATATCTTGGTTAGTACCTGCTGCTGCAATAGTTACGCTATTTGTTTTACCTAAGATAAAGTCTGTAACAACATTTGCAGAAGTGGTTATGTTGCCTGTAGCAACAATTTCACCTACAGTACCTAAATTACCAACATTAGCATTACCTGAAGCATTTAATGTACCTGTTACATTAACGCCTGTACCTGAAACTACAACAATGTTTGCATTACCAACTGCGCTGATAGTAACGTTACCATTTGCGCTAGGAATAGATACGTTGCTATTTCCATTAGCAATTGATGATCCACCTGATAATACATCATATGATATTTCACCTGTTGTTGCGTTATAATACATCACGTTTGATGTATTGGCTTGTCTAACAGGTTTTACTACAAAGGTGTTTGCTGTAGTTGCTTCTAAATTTGCACCTGTTGCATTAAGTACAATAACATTGGCTGCAGTTGCATTACCTACACCTGCGTTTGCTCCGATTAAAATAGCGTTAGCACCAACGTTGCTTGCACCTGCGTTTACACCAATTGATATACTATTTGCTGCACCATTGGCACCTGTTCCTGTACCAATAGAAATCGTGTTTGAATTAGCAAAGAAACCTGCGTTTGAACCAAAAGCTATAACATAATTACCATTTGCTCGTTGTCCTGAATTTGAACCCAATGCAATTAAGTTTGATCCTGTTCCTAAAGTTACTCCATTAGTTGGTCTTCCTGCCTGATAACCTGCGTAGGTACCAATAACAACCGAATCATTATTCGAACCTGGATTACCTGCATAATATCCAATAGCTACAACATTGTTACCTGCTACACCATCACCTGCATCATAACCTGCAGAATTACCGATATAAATGGTATTATTACCACTTCTTCCTGAGTAAAATGCAGCATAAGATCCAATAGCAATAATATTTGTATAACGATTTTGGAATCCTGAGTACCAACCTATGTTAATGTTATAAGTTGCATTTGCATTAGGTGTTGTTCCACCTGCAATAGTACCAATAGAGATAGAGTTTGCACCTGCAGTTTTTGCATTATAACCAACTGCAATTGCTGAGTCCCCTGAAGGTGCAGCGGCTGTACCAATTGCTACAGTATAATCTGCTGAAGCTACTGCTCTTGATCCAAATGCGGTTGCTCCATTAGCTGTAGCAGATGCAGTATTACCAACTACGGTTGTGTCTTGTGAATTAGCAACTGCTGCATTACCAATTGCTATAGCAGCAACTGCTGATGCATTAGCTGACGTACCAAATGCTATACCATTATTTGCAGAAACTTTAGAAGACGTTCCAATAGCATATGCATTATTATTTGCACTAACTTGTGACAATGTTCCAATAGCAATACCATTACCTGTTAGATTTGCAAATGATTGCGAACCAATTGCAACAGAATATTTCCAACTTGCTACTGCATTTGGACCAAGTGCTACAGAATTATCTCTTGTTGTAGCACCCCAACCAATAGCAACTGAATTACCTTCAACTGCTGATGACGCACTTCTACCAATAGCTATACCATTTGCAGTGGCTGATGCACCAATACCAATAGCAACATTATTGTCTGCGCCTCTCAAATCTATCATCGTACCATTGGCAATAACTCTAAATATTTCCCCTGTATTTTCAATATAATTGGCTGCTGATGTACTGTTGGCGAAATAAATTCGTGTGGCATCAGTAAAGATTTGAGTGGTTGTAAATATTGTATTTAAAGTTCCGTTTGCACTAATTATAATGTTACCATTGGCAGCAGGAATTGTTACAGTACTTAAACCGTTAGCAATATTAGAACTACTTCCACTAGCAGCAACATCATATGATATTTCACCTGTTGTAGCATTATAATAAAGAACATTCGATGTGTTTGCTTGACGTACGGGTTTTACAATGAACGTATTTGCTGTAGTTGCTTCTAAATTTGCACCTGTTGCGTTAAGTACAATAACATTAGCTGCAGTTGCATTACCACGTCCTGCTGCTGCACCAATCAAAATAGCATTAGCACCAACATTGCTTGCACCTGCATTTACACCAATTGATATAGAATTAGCTGCTGCGTTAGCACCTGTACTTGTACCAATCGCAATAGAGTTACTGTTACCTGTAAATCCTGAATTTGCGCCTATTGCAATGTTATAATTACCATTTGCATATCCACCTGCATTGGTACCTAATAAAATTACATTTTCACCTGTAGTTAAAGTAGCACCATCAGGTGAACCTGCATAATATCCTACGTTTGCGCCAATACCTATAGCATAATTGTTTGCTTGATATTGAAATGCTTGGTAACCAATACCTACAAAAGAAGATCCTGCAGGTGAAAATAAAAATTGGCTTCCTGACAATGCCCCGATAAGAACAGAATTAGTTGACTCTCTAGTAGCGTACGCTGCTTGGTTACCTATAGCAACCATACCTGAAACAGAATTTCTTTGACCCGCTACTGTACCTGCACTGTTTCCAATGAACACACCGTCTGTTGTATTAGCTCCACCTGTAAGTGCTGCCCCATAACCTACGGCAACTGCATTTACGCCTGGTTTGGTTAGAGTACCTATACCAATAGCTCCAATACCTGTAGCATTTGCATCTGCACCAATAGCAATTGTGTAGTTTGCTATAGCTTTAGCATTGCTACCAATAGCAACAGGACTAGTTGTTCCATTAGCAATAGCACTTTTTCCAATTGCAATGCCATTAGTTCCAACTGCAGAAGTAGTAGTTCCAATTGCTATAGCATTAGCTGCATTAGAAGAAGCATTTGCACCTACACTTATAGATCTGTCTGCTTGTGCGTTTGAGTTATAACCAACCGAAATACCAAAAGTATTTGATACATTTGCCAATTGTCCTATAGCAATTGCATTTGAAGAATTAGCGGTGGCAGTCGTTCCAATTACAATTCCTGCGTTACCACCTGTAATTGATGCAGCACGTCCAATCAAGATAGAATTAGCATTCGCTCCATCTAGACTAGCTGATGAGCCTATAAGAATAGAAGAAGTTGCTGTCGAAGGTACGTTAGCTGATTTTCCAATTGCTACTGTATCATTTCCTAGATTTGTAGCAGACCAACCAATTGCTAATGAATTTGAACCTACTGCTTCAGAGAATTTTCCAATTGCAATACCATTTTCACCATTAGCAGTTGAGACAGGTCCAATCGCCATACTATCTTGGGCTGATGCATTAGCATTAACACCCAAACCAATAGAATTATCACCCGTAGCTTTAGCACCTGATCCAATTGCTGCCGCTGAGCTTGCTGCATTTGCGCTAGATCCCATCGCTACGCCCGATGCGCCCGTTACATTCGCACCATTACCTAGAACGGTTACTCCATTAGAATATACTTTAATTAAGTTACCAATTAAGTTACCACCTGCTGCTACTTGGAATACATTTGCTACATTGTTAACACTAAAGTCAATATTTCCATTGGCTGTTCCAATGTTAATATTACTGTTGCCATTGCTTATGGTTGGTGTTACTGCAATAATGTTACTTAATAAACCACCATCTCCTGAAAAATAGTTTGCTACTGCTAAATTACCAAGGTTTGCATTTGCTACTAATAAGTTTCCTGTGGCATTAAGTGTTCCTAAAACATTTGCGCCTGTTCCTGTAACCGTGAATACATTTGCGTTACCTGCTACAGAAACTGTTACATTACCATTAGCAGCAGGAATGTCTACATTGCTATTGCCATTACTAATACTACTTGAACTAATTGATACCCAACTTAAATTACCGCTACCATTGGTGCTAAGGACCTGTCCATTACTACCACCTGTAATAATAACATTACCAACATTGCCTAAATTCGCTGTGTTTGAAGCAACAAAATCTACGATAGTTGCACTGTTAAAGTTAGCGGTATTGCCATCTAATTCAAGGTTTACAGTTAAATTAGGTACGACAACATTACCACTAAAGTTAGCTGTATTGCCATCTAACGCCTGTGTTGCATTAATCGTTCCTGCAACATTAATACCTGTCCCCGTTACAACTAATACGTTTGCGTTACCTGCTACACTAATTGTTGCATTACCATTGGCAGCAGGAATATCAATATTACTGTTACCATTAACTAAGTTTGATGGTGATCCTGACCCACTTATAAACTGCCAAAATAGATTACCTGAACCATCAGTTGACAATACGTAGTTTGCAGTACCACCTAAAATTGTTAAATTAGAAACATTACCCAAATTGGCTGTTGTTGCTGAAAAATTAGCTGTGGTAAGATTAGCGTTAACGTTAATGTTACTAGCAATAATGTTACCTGAAATATTAGCAGTGCTTGCTGACAATACATCAACACCTGTAATATTACCGCCTGATCCATTTCCTGTAACCAATGCAGTTGATGTAAATGTTACAACATTTGCGTTACCATCAACAGAAATAACTACATTACCATTTGCTGTAGGAATACTTACATTTGATGTTCCATTTTCAATTGATGTAGCTGCTAAATTAGCCCAACTTAAGTTACCACTACCATTAGTGGTAAGTACTTGACCGTTACTACCACCTGTAATAATGATATTACCAACGTTACCTAAATTAGCAGTATTAGATACTATTAAATCTGCAATCGTTGCGCTATTAAAGTTAGCTGTATTACCATCTAATTCAAGATTTACTGTTAAATTAGGAACAATAACATTACCACTAAAGTTAGCAGTGTTACCACTTATTTCTGCATTTACGTCTAAATTAGCAACTTGTACATTACCACTAAAGTTTGCTGTGTTACCTGCTAATTCTAGATTTACAGTTAAATTAGGTACAACGACATTACCACTAAAGTTAGCAGTGTTTCCATCTAGTGCTTGTGTGGCGTTAATAGTACCTGCAACATTAATTCCTGTTCCTGTGACAACTAGTACATTGGCATTACCTACTGCAGAAATATTAACATTACCGTTAGCAGCAGGAATGTTTATATTACTATTACCATTTGATATACTTGTTGCAGTAATACCTGTTAATTGACTGCCATTACCTATAAAGAAATTAGCAGTAATATTACCATCTGCATTTCTTTGTGCAATACTGTTTGCTGTTGCTGTATCGCTTGGCGTATTTCCTTGTAATGCATTTGCGTTTAAGTTAGCAACCACAGTTGTTGATGTTACAACTAATGGTGCAGTACCTGTGCTTATATTTGATATTAATTGTGGTGCAGTTACATTTGCCGTAGCTAAAACTTCTGCTACACCTAGATTACCAACATTGGCATTGCCTGATACATTCAATGTACCTGTAATATTAGCACCTGTACCTGTGACAACCACTACATTTGCGTTACCTGCTACAGATATTTCAACATTACTATTCGCTACAGGTATTGCAACATTACTATTGCCATTACTAATACTACTAGTACTTATTTGTGCCCAATCTAAATTACCACTACCATCTGTTTGCAAGAAGTAACCATTACTACCACCTGTAATCGTAACATTACCTACATTACCTAAATTAGCTGTATTTGATACACTTAAATCAGAAATTGTAGCATTATTAAAATTAGCTGTATTTCCATCTAACTCAAGATTTACAGTTAAATTAGGAACTATAACATTACCACTGAAGTTAGCTGTATTACCACTGATTTCTGAATTAACATCTAAGTTAGCAACTTGTACATTACCACTGAAATTCGCTGTATTACCTGCAAGTTCAAGGTTGACTGATAGATTTGGTACAATGACGTTACCACTAAAGTTAGCAGTGTTACCACTTAATTCACTATTAACATCTAAGTTAGCAACTTGTACGTTACCACTGAAATTAGCAGTGTTACCACTTAATTCAAGATTTACAGTTAAGTTTGGTACAACGACATTGCCACTGAAATTAGCTGTATTACCGTCTAATGATTGTGTAGCATTGATGGTACCCGATACATTAATACCTGTACCTGTTACCGTTAATATATTCGCATTACCTGCCACGCTGACAGTAACATTTCCGTTCGCTGCGGGAATGTCTACATTACTATTGCCATTACTAATACTGCTTGAACTGATTGATACCCAACTTAAGTTACCACTTCCATTGGTACTTAATACTTGTCCATTACTACCACCTGTAATAATGACGTTACCAACATTACCCAAGTTGGCTGTATTAGAAGCAACTAAATCACCTATTGTTAAACTATTAAAGTTACCTGTATTACCATCTAGTTCTAAATTAACGGTTAAATTACTTGAAACATTAACAAAATTTGCTGATGCTAAATTACCTAGTACCGCATTACCTGCACGAATGTTTGCATGTTCAGTAAATGTTACTACTTCGCTTGAAATCGATACTTGTGAACCAAAACCAATTTCCGCATTACTTACATCCCAACCCATGAATGCAACTTTTGCACTAGTATCATAATAGTTAAGTGCAGTACCAACATCTTTACCTGTGTTTGAAGTTAATGGTGCGCCATTTGGTTCTACTTGTAACTGAATAATTGGATCTTGTACTGCTAAGTCAGTGACATTGACATAAACTAAATTACCATCAACAGTTAAGTTACCACCAATTACAGCATTACCGCTGATGTTTAAATTACCACCACCAATAATATCACTTGTGATATTTGCAGTGCCTGAAACATTAGCACCTGTACCTGTGACAACCACTACATTTGCATTGCCTGCTACAGATATTTCAACATTACTATTCGCTACAGGTATTGCAACATTACTATTGCCATTACTAATGCTACTTGTACTAATTGATACCCAACTTAAGTTACCACTACCATTAGTTGAAAGGACTTGACCATTACTACCACCTGTAATAATGACGTTAGCTACATTACCAAGGTTTGCAGTATTTGCAACGATTAAATCTGTAACATTTGCACTGTTAAAATTAGCTGTATTTCCATCTAATTCAAGATTAATTGTTAGGTTTGGTACTATAACATTGCCACTGAAATTAGCGGTATTACCTGTCAATGCTTGTGTAACATCTAAGTTACCTGTAATATTTGTACCACCACTTGAAACTACCAATACGTTAGCAGTACCTGTAGAACTTATAGCAATATTTCCATTGGCTGTAATCCCAATGTTGCTATTACCATTGGTGATTAATCCAACGTTACTATTACCTGTTACCGTAATTAATGGCGATTGAACACTTGTGCTAAAATTCGCTGTATTACCTGAAATTTCGTTATTAACTGTTAAATTAGGAACTACAACATTACCACTGAAGTTAGCTGTATTTCCATCTATTGATTGCGTAGCATTGATAGTACCTGATACATTAATACCCGTACCTGTTACAACTAATACATTTGCGTTACCTGCCACACTTACAGTGACATTTCCATTTGCTGTGGGGATATCTACATTACTATTGCCATTACTGATACTGTTAGTACTTATTGCTGCCCAATCAAGTGCGCCACTGCCATTTGTCTTTAAGAAGTAACCATTACTACCACCTGTAATGGTGACATTACCTACGTTACCAAGATTTGCAGTGTTAGCTACCACTAAATCAGAGACATTTGCACTGTTAAAGTTAGCAGTATTTCCATCTAATTCAAGGTTTACGGTAAGGTTAGGTACGACAACATTACCACTGAAATTAGCGGTATTACCGCTTATTTCTGCATTTACGTCTAAATTATTAACCTGTACGTTACCACTGAAATTAGCTGTATTACCACTTAATTCAGTATTAACTGTTAAGTTTGGTACAATGACATTGCCACTGAAATTAGCAGTGTTTCCATCTAGTGATTGTGTGGCATTAATCGTACCTGATACGTTAATTCCTGTTCCTGTAACAGTTAATACATTAGAATTAGCGTTAACAGAAATAACTACATTGCCATTTGCTGTAGGAATGCTTACGTTGGATGTTCCATTTTCAATCGACGTAGCTGTTAAATTAGCCCAACTTAAATTACCACTACCATTGGTGGTGAGTACTTGACCATTACTACCACCTGTAATAATAACGTTACCAACATTACCTAAATTAGCAGTACTAGATACAACAAAGTTACCTATTGTTGCGCTATTAAAGTTAGCTGTATTGCCATCTAATTCAAGATTTACAGTTAAGTTTGGTACGACAACATTACCACTAAAGTTAGCTGTATTGCCATCTAGTGCTTGTGTGGCATTAATAGTACCTGTAACGTTTACACCTGTTCCTGTAATAACTAATACTGTATTACCTGCTGAAGAAATGGTAACATTACCGTTAGCAGCAGGAATAGATAAATTACTTGTTCCATTTGATATAACATTAATATTGCTAATGCTTACTGCAGTATTTGATGTAATTAATAAATTATTTGAACTAGAAATTGATGGTGAATTTGAACTTGTACTAATAAATGAGCTAGCAGTAATATTACCCGTTGCAATAATTTCCCCACTTGTTCCCAAATTACCAACGTTTGCATTACCCGTTGCATTTAATGTACCTGCCACATTAATTCCTGTCCCTGTGACAACTACTACATTTGCATTACCTACTGCTGAAATATTAACATTACCATTAGCAGCAGGTATATTTACATTACTATTACCATTACTAATACTACTCGTGCTAACTGATATCCAACTTAAATTACCACTACCATTAGTTGAAAGAACTTGTCCATTACTACCACCTGTAATGATGACGTTACCAACTGCACCGAGATTGGCTACACCTGCAACAACCAATCCTGTTGTACCAAGATTTCCTACATTAGCATTACCCGTTGCATTTAATGTACCTGTAACGTTTACACCTGTTCCTGTTACAACTAATATATTTGCGTTACCTGCTGATCCAAAATTAACATTACTATTTGCAGTTAATGTTAATGCACCATTACTTGTAATAGATGGTGCGCTTGTGCTTGTACTTACAAAAGCATTTGCAGTAACATTTCCACTGAATGTACCAAGCACAGCGTTTAAACTATTGGTAATACTAATATTACCTGCATTGGCAATATCACCTACCACTGACAAGTTTGCAACGTTTGCATTACCTGTTGTATGCAATGTTCCTGCTACGTTAATACCTGTACCTGTGACAACTAATACATTTGCATTACCTTCTGCAGAAATGTTAACATTTCCATTAGCAGCAGGAATATCTACATTACTATTGCCATTACTAATGCTACTAGTGCTAACTGATACCCAACTTAAATTACCACTACCATTGGTTGAAAGGACTTGACCATTACTACCACCTGTAATAATGACATTACCTACATTACCTAAATTGGCAGTATTAGATGCAACTAAATCCGCTACTGTTAAACTATTAAAGTTACCTGTGTTACCGTCTAATTCTAAGTTTACAGTTAAGTTACTTGAAACTTGAACGAAATTTGCTGATGCTAAATTACCTAGCGTTGCATTACCTGCACGAATATTTGCGTATTCAGTGAATGTTACTACTTCACTTGAAATCGATACCTGTGAACCAAAACCAATTTCTGCATTACTTACATCCCAACCCATGAATGCAATTTTTGCACTAGTATCATAATAGTTAAGTGCAGTACCAATATCCTTACCTGTATTAGATGTTAATGGTTGATTGTTTGGTTCAACTTGTAATTGAATGATAGGATCTTCTACTGCTAAATCAGTTACATTAACATAAACTAAATTACCATCAACTGTTAAGTTTCCACTAATAAGTGCATTACCACTAATATTTAAATTACCACCACCAACAATATCGCTTGTAATATTTGCGGTGCCTGAAACGTTAGCACCTGTGCCTGTAACAGTTACAACATTTGCATTACCTGCTACACTTACGGTTACATTTCCATTAGCAGTAGGAATATCTACATTACTGTTGCCATTACTAATGCTACTCGTACTAATTGATACCCAATTTAAGTTACCACTTCCATTGGTACTCAATACTTGTCCATTACTACCACCTGTAATAATGACATTACCAACATTGCCTAAGTTTGCTGTATTTGATACTATTAAATCTGTAACATTTGCACTATTAAAATTAGCAGTATTTCCATCTAATTCAAGGTTAACTGTAAGATTTGGTACGACAACATTTCCACTGAAATTCGCTGTATTACCACTGATTTCCGAATTAACATCTAAGTTAGCGACTTGCACATTGCCACTGAAATTAGCTGTATTTCCATCTAATTCTAGATTAACTGTAAGGTTTGGTACTATTACGTTACCTGAGAAATTAGCTGTATTTCCACTAATTTCTGCATTTAC
>JACCDO011701692.1_pt1 | contig 14788 bp, 10 predicted proteins | sample 7446101 | NCBI WGS metagenome assembly JACCDO01 (sample SAMN15323440, study PRJNA562643) | freshwater metagenome | isolation source: river surface water | place: USA:Blue River Watershed | collected 2017-08-16
TAAAATATATAGAAGTATTTATCGCCCAGGTCTTGAAGATGTTCTCGAATATTTATTCGCCAATTATAATGTAGCCGTGTACACAGCTGGAACAGCAAAATACGCTAGCGCGATAATTGAAAATATAATTCTAAAAGACCATCCAGAACGTAATCTATGTTTTGTATATGCAAGAGATGTTGATGCTAAATCTGTAGTTAAATATCCTAATACTCATAAAAAACTTGAATATATTTTTGAAACGCTTAAACCTGAAGGTTTCTTTGCTTGTAATACTGTTATTATAGATGATAATTCACTTGTTAAATATTCAAATAAATGGAATACTGTACGTGTTCCAGCTTTTAAAGTTTTTAGTGGTAAAAAAGTAACTCATTATACATATAAAAATATAAAATTCTTAGAGGAGTCACTTAAAGATAATGTATTAAAAGAAGTTCTTCAAAATCTTGAAGAATGGCGTTTAAAATATTTAGAAAACTGTTCTGAAGATAATAACTTTACAGGTTGTCCTTACCATTTAAATTATCCTATATTTAAGAAGAACACATCTCACAACTAGAGTCTCCATCACATTTTTTTTGCGCAGTTTGTTTATCTTTTAATATTGTAAATTTAACAGCTCCACGTGATGGTTTTGAACGTAAGTAGTACATACCTGTTTTTAATCCACGTTTCCATGCATACATGTGCATACTTGACAAACCAGCATGAGTAGGATGCGCAATGTGAATATTTAACGACTGTGATTGATCTATAAATGCTCCACGATCAGCAGCCATGTCTATAACAACACGTTGAGACAATTCCCATACTGTACGATAAACATCTTTTACATTCTGAGGTATCTCTTTAATATGTTGAATACTTCCATCTCCTTCTATAATTTGGTCTACAAGTGATTTATTCCATAATCCAAGTGATGTAAGTTCGCGATATAACCATTTATTAACAATAATAAAGTTTCCACTTAAGACACTTCTTGAGTATATATTACTAGTACATACTTCAAATGACTCTGTATTTCCCATTATTTGGGCTGTAGTAGCTGTTGGCATAGGTGCTACAAGTAAACTATTACGGATGCCATGTTTAGCTTTCTGAATTAACCAATCCCAGTCAAGTTTATGACCAAATGGTGGATTTTCGCGAGCTGTCCATGGCTCTTGGTTCCACATATGATACTGTAATACACCTTGAGATACAGGACTGCCTTCAAATGCCGAATAGCTACCCTCACGCTCTGCAAGTTCAGCTGACTTCTTCAATGCATGATAGTATATAGTTTCAAACACACAACGATTCAAATCACGAGCTATTTCAGAGTCCCAAGGAGTCTTAAACATTGCAAATACGTCACTTAATCCTTGTATACCAATACCTATTGGACGATATTTAAGATTGTTGTTTCTAGCTTCTGCAATAGGATAATAATTAACATCTATTACACGATTTAAGTTTTCTGTGATATGTTCAACAACTTCGCCCAATTTTACAAAGTTAAACCAAGGACCTTGTTCACCATGTTCTACAAATGCTGGAAGACCAAGACTACTAAGATTACATACTGCAACATTATCTGGGTCTGTATATTCAACAATCTCTGTACATAAATTTGAACTTCTAATTATACCTATATTTTTTTGATTAGATTTTCTGTTGATACTATCTTTATATAACATATAAGGCAAGCCAGTTTCTTCTTGGCTTGTTAACACAGCTTCCCAAACTTCACGCGCACGAACTTGTCTTGTGAATTTTCCTTGAGATTCACATTCAAGATACACTTGTTCAAATTCTTCTCCATATGTTTCAGTGAGTCTTGGTTCGCTTAAAGGACAAATCAAGGACCACATCGCGTCTTGTTCAACACGTTTCATAAACAAGTCAGGAACCCATAACCCTAAGAATACGTCTCTTGCGCGGAGCTCTTCTGGTGGAGTATTGTGTCTAAGTGCTAAAAACTCAAACACGTCAGGATGCCATGGTTGAAGGTATAACGCAAAACTACCTTTACGTTTACCTTCTTGATTTGAATACCTTGCAGTAGCATTAAAAACTTGTGCAAGTGGTACAAGACCATCGCTTTTACCTCCACTTGAATGTATTAAACTACCTTTAGCACGTACGCTTGAGATGTCAACACCGATACCACCACCTTTTTTAGAGATCAATGCACAACGTTTTATAGTTTCATAGATGTGATCCATATCATCAGCGGTATGGAGTAAGTAGCATGAAGCTAATTGAGGATCACTAGCTCCAGAGTTAAACACAGTAGGAGATGCGTGAGTAAAGTAAAACTTGCTCATAAGATCATATGATTGACGAATTTTTGATAAACGTTCATTGAGTTCGAGAGGTGCTTTGTAGTGTACTTGAACAGCAACACGTAATAACATACCTTGAGGACGTTCTATAGTACGAGAATCAATCTTTAATAAATAAGCACGTTCAAGAGTTTTAAATCCAAAATAGGTGTATGTATAGTCACGATCCCATTGAGGAATACTATTTAAGTAGGCTTGATTTTCTTTAACAAAGTTCATAAAATCATCTCCGATAATGTTCATACGTTTTCCACTTGATTTATGAGTACAATTGTATAACTGGGTAATTGTGTCACTCCAGACAGACTTTGTAGTTTTATGTAAGTTAGACACTACAATACGCATTGCAAGTGTATCATAATCTGGCTCATATGTACTCATAAAGTACGCAGTTTCAGCACTTAAAAGATCAATTTGTTCAGTAGTCATACCATTTTTAAGAGACTGAATGACAAGCTGAGATAATCTTGCTGGATCTACATTAAGTTTAGTTGGATAATGAGCAAGATCAATATTACGATCTGTTATTGTATCATATCTTACAGGAGCCTGAGTTTGATCACGTTTAATAACAAACATTTTAATATTTATTATATTAAAATTTTTATTTCTTTAACTTCACGAATTATTCATCTAGTGAATCTTCATACTTTCTTAAAGCTCTTTTAGTTTGCATTTTATATTTCATACTATAAGGCTGACGATTAGGTTGATCACAAGACTTACTAATATTATGCATACTTTCGATAATTTCTTTATCTGATGGAACACGTTTACAACAGTGTTCATAATAGTATTTAAATAATTGAACTTCAGCTGCAACATCCCATAACTCTCTACATCCTTGTATACTTGAATATCTACGATTACGTTGTATTTCATTATGCCATGCACATTTGCGCTCATATTCACGATTATCCCAGTCACGGTAAGATTTTGCATCAGTTATTAATCTAGTTTCAGTACTTCTAAGAGGAGCCCAAGGTTGAATCATAATTTCACCATCAAAATAATGTGTTTTTGAGTCTGTCCATGGAAGTCTAAATTTTATCATACTCATTGCTGGTTTCATTATATTAATCCAGTCTTCTTGCCATTTCATATTTTCTTCAACGATCACTGAATGTTCATAAACACTTTTTGCATCTTCTATATTTGAACTTCTTATATCTGTAATAAAAAGGACATTTTTACCACTCCATTCTTTTGCTGTATCATTTGTAAAATATTGATTAAACAACTTACGAGTTTCGCTAGCTTTTACTTTAAAAGGTGCTGGATCGTATAAGTAAAATATATGATTTGGAAACAATTCAGATAAGTATTTTTTACTTTGCCCTGGAGCTGCTCCAGCATAAACCACAATATTTGACAAATGTCCATATTTTGTTAAAAAATACAACTCAGTTAAGAATAGTTTACGTTGTCCCCAATGTTCAGATTTGAATATATTTCTATCTATATGATATATATAAGGTGTTTGTTCGCATTTATCTAAGTTATAGTAATCATCTCCTAAGGTATAAACATCTGGAGAATCTTTTGAAGACTTCATAAAATTTAAAAAGTCTGATACAACAATTTTTGACATAAATTCCCATTTTATATGATATTTTATACGATCAGAAATTATAATATCTGAATTATGTATTATGTATATAATAGTTTTATGTGTAGCTAAAAATTGAGACTGTGTTTCATATCCAGTTCCTGATATATATTCATGAGCTTTTGAGTCAAGTATAATTGAATCTTTTAAAAACTTACTTTTTTGAAATTCTAAATTATGAGGAGCTTTTCCATCATCCCATAAAGGTACTGTAACAAAAAACATTAATGGTTTGTCTGTTTGTTCAAGCATATTATCTATATGTTTTGCACAATTTACCATAACTTCTTCTGTAAATGGTGGATTACATTCCCATTTACCTTCTCTTATAATAGTATCAAAGAAACTACCAATACTTCCAAAATATTTATCTACATCATAAAATGCACTACAAAATTTATTAAAGTATGCATTAAGAGGACTTGCAAAACATTCTGAGTCTATACCAAGTTCGGAATGTATATATTCCATAACATTCTCTGGAACAGCAGCATGAAAACTAGAGCCTTCGGTAGATCCTATTAAAGATTTATAACGCGCACACATAGTAAAAATATGCTGATTTTTTTCTTCTTGAGGCATTTCTAATTTAGCATACGTGTCACTCAATTTAAAATAACGTTCTTTAGATAATACAACACTTACGTTAGACTCGAGATCACGATCCCGAGTATCTTCTAATTGTTTACAGTCAAGATTTACTGTTGTATCTAATTCAGTACATTGAAGTTCAATTGTATGATCTTGAATTGTTATAAAATCTCTAAGTTTGCTTCCAATAAAACTTGAAAGTTCATCTAGAATGCCTGTTATTTGCTTTTTAGACATTACTATACCATCTAATTCTGATTGACGGTATAATTCATTTTGAATAGTTGTATTATATAATGAATTGATAGTTCTAATTACAGGATCCATTTCACATTGTTGAAATACAGAACTTTTCTTAAAAACAAAACTTGCATATCTTGTTGATAACCAATCTTCATCTTTTGTAAGATACGGACTAGACTGTATTTGTTTATAGTAAATTAAGTAAATACCGCATTGTTGAAGTTTTTTAATAAGTGTTTGAAAATGAACGAGATACTCATATTGAAATGTAGCGGTTTCACTACCTTTAAAATCAAAACTAATTTTATTTCCAAAAATACGATCTTGTTGAACGTCTACACGTTTAATAGTATAAAAATTTCCATTAATAGTTTCATGTTCTAATAATTCCTCTTTAACGCCATTTTCTGTGAAAGTAGTTCCTATAAATACACCATTTTGATCGAGATGTTTATCGATGACTTTTATAAGTTTATCCATAATTTTTTCATTTTCATAAAAGAATGTAAGAACGAAAAACATTGCAATTGTGTCAAACTTTTCACCGGTGTCATAGTCCTGACCTGGTAAGTTAAAAGTTTGAGTAATTTTCTTAATAGGTAAATTTGATAATCTACGTTGAAGTTCGGCATAGTTCTCAGGATTAGGTTCTACGAGAGTAAGACGTTTTGGATGTATGCGATTATATTTACCACCATCTCCAAATTTACCAGCACCAAGATCTAGAACACGCTTTCCAGTGCACCATTTTTGAATTAACGTTGATTTTACAATATTATGAAGTTCGCGATAATTTTGTCTACCGCTGAGAGACTCTTGATTACTAGAATTAAAACTTCTAGTAAATTTAGAGATATTAGGAATATACAATAGATAAAATGAATGACTCATCCATACTGAATATTCGCTTATTTCAAGCTTAGTTAATACTTCGATAAGATCGATAGAATAATTCATTATAAGAAATTTAATAGGTAATCCTAAAGATATTATTGAAACTATGTTTGATTCACTTGTTTCATTAATAAAATTAAACAATGTAACATTTTGAGACATAATAACACATTGTTTTATATCTCCTTTAATGCATTGAATTTGTTTAATACTTTTAGTGTTATGTTTAACATTTTGGATATTTTCATCGATAGAATCAAATGCATAAACTGTTTCAAAATATTCAGCACATTTTTTTGGAATATTTCCAGCTCCAATGCCAGCGTTAATAATAGAAATACTTTTAACATCAAACATCTTTTTTATAATTTTGCAAATATTGTCAATATCATTCCATACAATCCATCCTTCAGTATTTGAAGGAATTGTATAATTACCAGAATCTCCAAAATATTTGCCAGTCGATTTTACTTGTTCTGGTTCTTCATAAGGAGAATACTCAGAAATTATGCTAGATATAGGCAGACCTAATTGAAAGTACAACCAACGATTAAATATATCTTTTGTAGAACTTAGTTTATATTTATTTTTTAAAAGATTTTCAATGTAGGCTTTAATTTCCTCGATCATTTTAAATCTGTGAATTTCAATCCAAGGAGATGATGAATTAAAAGGATATTTCTCAACATCTGTAGTTTTTGCATTTTGAACAGTAACAACAAATGTATTATCTCTTTTTTGTAATTGGATATCAGGATCATTTGATATAAGATATTGATTATATTGATTATACCCTTCAGTAAGTGTATTAATAGCATACACAATAGGTATAATATTTTGTATCAAATCAGTATCAATACCAGATATTTCAACTACAGGATTAGTTGATTTCTTTTTAAGTTTTTGGATTATACTATGAAGTGCATCCATTTTTTATTTATAATATCTGTTTTATATTAATTTTCATTTTTTAAATTGAAAATTAGGAATTAATGTCGATATTTGCACTCCGCCTTAAGACTCTGATTAACGACGTGGACTATACATCCAAGTAGCAAGTTTTTCTATACTATAATTTACTCTAATATTATAGTCAAAACACATTATATTAATAATTTTATTGATTTGTCCTAAAAACATATCGCAAGAAATTTTAAAAACTTTTGAAGAAGATCGAATTATATCAACTCTTGATGTTGTACGAGTACCATACATGTGCAAATAACGATTACAGTAACTTTGAAAATTTGTTTTAAGTTTTATCGCATCACGTTCTGAGTAACAAGATACACGTAATATATACATCTTTTTATATTTAGTATATTCATTTAGATTTTAAATTATAAATCAATTTTTACAGCTCTGGACGCGGCAAAGCTGCTAAATCATTCCAAGATTTCTCATAAACTCTAAGCATACTATTTTTTGAGCATGAGTTCTTACTCTTGGTGGTTCTATATTATTTTGCCCACCAGCAGTTTCCATTAATATATAATGTTTCTTTTTACGATTGCAATAATTTCTAAGACTACCATCAGGTGTTCTCCAAAAGTTAATCGCCTTGTATCTTTTATACGGGATAGTGTTAGGTATTTTTTTATTTAATACTTCTTCGATATTTTTTGCAATTTTCATACTTAATAGGGTTGTTCCAGCAAATATACCATTTCCCATTGATGCTGTATTTAGTCTCACATATGAATAAGCTTCATGGCCATCAAATACTGCATCAGATTTATTGACCAATTGTATAACTTCTTTTGTAACGTCAGAATTGGCTGATTCTTCTAATCTTTTTGGATAAGTACGATTGCCATCAGCAATTTCAAAATTCATCTTTAATAATTCATGTGGTTGATATCTTGTACGTAATATTCTACCGCAAGGATTTAGACAAGGAACTACAACTAAGGAACCTTTTTTTAATTTAAGTTTTTGAGACTTAAAATCACGAACAATACTTTCAAGAGCCCAACTTCCAGCAGGTTCATTGCCGTGTATTGTTGCTATAGCTAAGAAACGTGGTCCTGGAATTCCTGAATCAAAAGTGAATTTTTCGAGATTTTTGCATTTATTAACAATATAAAAATAAACTATAACAATTGTGCAAATTAATATAAGTTTAAACATTATTACTAAAACAAATAAAATAAAAAAATATAAAAAATGTTTGCAGATAATGAGCCTGTTGTAAAGTGTATTAAATACAGACCACATAGGTTCGATTTGTTGTTTATAATCCTGATAATTTTAATGTTAATGGAAAAATATCAAAGAAATTTTCTATGGAAACTAGACTTAAAATACTTGTTAAATGGATTGAATTTTGTTTTAGAACAGTTCCTAAAAATCAATTAACTCCAGTAATGTATAAAAAATTATTTTATGATAATTTTGATATTAATAATAATCTTTTTGAAATTATTGATGATACAAAATTATAAATATATTTTGTTAATATTTTAAATATTAACACTAGCGTTTCTCTTCTTTATTTTTATGTAGGACCATATGAAGAATTACCGTTAGCACTTCTACGCAATGGTGCGTGCTTCAATTGCCAGCTTCTACTATTAGCACGCGTCATAAGCAAGTTCATTTGATCTTCACGATGGAACAATTCGTCGGCGCGTGTTTGGTCCTCAACGTGAGGGCGAACATCATCTAAACTAGCATTTCTTACGTAGTAAGGTTTTTCAGCACCCATAGGGTCTCTAAAGTCGACATAGTCGATATTAGTTCTTGAGATAAAATTAGGTAAAGCCGCTGCATCAATATCTGAATAGTAATATTGAACTTGACCTAAATTTATATCTGAATAACTACGATATGGATCACCATAACTAGAATATCTAGGATCATAAATATCTTCAAAATTAATACTTCCTGGAGCTGGTTCAAAGTTAGAATATTCAGCGGACCAATTTGTACGAATCGGATTAACATCTTTCATACCTTGAGTACCGTCTTTACGGACAAGTTGAGGATCAACTCTAGACATCATTGGATAAATACCTCCAGAGTCATAAACTTGATCCATTACAGCAGGTGGGCTTTGAGGTGCATATGTAATACCTATATTACTATTAATTGGAGTTTGATCAACAACATATGAATACATTTTAGGTTGTATATCTTGTAAGAAAATTCTTGAGTCTGGGCGATTAAAATAATCTGCATCATATGCATAAACAGGACTTGCTCTCATTAATTGATTAGGAACAGTTGGATATTGCGAATCAATTCCAGGTGGAACACGATTTAATTCAGTACCTTTAAATTCTGTGACACGACCTTGATTGTTAAATTTATCAACTAAACCCGAAGGAGGACGATTATTTTCCTTAGCAAGTTTCTGACTTGCAAGACGATTCATAGTTTCTTGTTTTTGAGCAAGACGTTGACTAGATTCTAAAGGAGATTCATCTGGAAATGCAAATCCTTCACGTGTTGGAATAAGATCATCCTCTGTAAGTTCCATTGGATTTTTAGCAAGTTTAGTTAACCCACCATATTGTACATTTTTTTGTGGGTGAAATGTTGGAAATTCATCACGTGCTGGTTGCATATATTGTTGATTCATAACAGCTTGTCTTGGTGGATATTCTCCACGCTGTGCTGCTGATGCATAATCAGGAAGAACTTGTGAATTCCAATCGCGAGAATCCATAGCTGAATTTAAGAATGTACCATTTGTATAATAACCATGATCAGGATCTTGACCTACACGATTCATAGGAAGTATTCCACCTTGAGTTTGATTTATATATTTAACAGGTGTTCCTATTCCAGGACTTGATATACTAAATTGATTACTAGGACTCATTCTAGCTCTAGGTAAACCACTAGGAGTTTGTTGAAGTGTATTTGTAGTCATATCTCTAGTTTTTTCCTCGTTTATATAAGGTCCTAAATTTGTTGATTGTTTACCCCATGTTGTATTTGGTATTTCTCTGATATCAGGACCATCAATAGGTGTAACCATAGTTCTACGATTAACACCAGAGTTTGGTGTATAATAAGTTATACCTGCTTCGATGTCACGTTTGCCGAGTTCATTGCCTCTTAAGATAGTAGGTGTTGAACCTTGATAACTGTTAGTTATATTTGCTGTTCTGGTTGACATATTATTATAATAATGCTCGGATAATAAATCATAATTTTCTGACTTATTATTTTGTATTTTAGAATATAAATGATAAATAAGAATTAATATTAAACCAAGAACTATGAATTTAGCCCAATATTTATTTTTTGCAACCCATAACATAAGACCAACTGCTATAATAAATCTTGTCACCGTATTAATACGTTTACCTCCGATATGTCTTGATCTTGGTATTATGTCTGTGTCACATAAAAGATTTCTTGGTTTTTGAAACCAAGGTTCTTCATTTTCAAATCTACAATTTTGTGAAAACATATTGTATTTTATTTTAATAAAATATAATAAAAAAATATTTTTATGAGACTTACATGGATTTAAACATTACATACAGTATTAAACTTATTACACACCGCGACTAGAATGTCTTACATATCAAATGATTTTTTTGCAATTTGTATTACATCCTTTTCAGTCATACCTTGTGTTAAACATCCTGGAGCTAATTTCTTACTTTTACCATCTTTAATATTCCAGATGTATACTGGAGCATTTTCATCAATTGCATATCTTACACATAAATGTTGTTTAAAAAATTTAATAAATGTCCATACATTAGGAGAACCAATCTTTTTATAATTTTCATTTACAGCTGTCACATTATCACTAACTGAATTATAATACATATGACTCATTATATATCCTAATGTTCTAATTGATCTTACAGCTTTAGTCCAATCTATCTTTGAAGTAATTGTTTTGACAACAAGTTGACATCTTGTTTTAATATCTCCTGAGATTTTCTTAACATTTTGAGGTGTAAATTCTAGATTATTTGTTGTATAAACAGTTTCAACAATTTCTCTAAGTACAAAGAAAAGATCACGCTCTGAAATAAAATCTTCTGAAGCATTCATAGCCTCTAACATTTGAGAATATTCAGTGAAACTTTCACGTAATAACATATCATAATCAGCATCTTTAAGTTCTGGATACATCTTTGCAATTTCTTCCAAATTTTCAACATGTTTCCATGGCACAGAAACACATAAATTAAGAGTTTCTATACATTGAACTTTCCATTCTCTAAAGAAATTAAAATCATAGTATTGTTCTCCACATACTCTTTTAATTTCTGACATAGTTTTTTCAAAAATATCAAAAGGAAGTAATTTCCACCCTTGGCTTGTAAAAATAGGAACCCATCTAAACATCCACATAATACGAGTAAAAATCCAATCATACTCAGCATTTTTCTGTTCAAGATAACTAAATAAACTACATAAGAAATGATGAACATCATTTAAATTATCATAAAATGCTGACTGTAATCCATATTTATAATTGTTAATACTAGTTTTAAGATTTGAACCACTTACTGAGTCTACATAACTTGATCCCATATCTATAATTACAGGATACCATCCAAAAGTTGGTACAACAAGATCATGATCGTCGAACAAGTATACAAATATAGCTTCAGGTTCACATTGTCTAACAAGAACATTGTCAGAGTGAAGATCATAATGTGTTAATTTACACCACTTTTGAGCTGCCTTTATAGCAGCAAGAACACACATAACTTGTGAATAAATTAAATTTCTATCTCCATATTTTGAAATATGGTATAAACTTACATTATTAACATATTCTAAAAGCAATATGTTTCCAGGATGAAAATCTGGATCTTCGTCAAAAAGTTTAACAGGGTACTCTTCATCTTCCTCATCAGACCCAGACATTTCAGATTCTGACTCTGACATTTCAGATTCTGAACCAGAAAAATCAGATAATTCCTCCCCTCTTTCAATACGACAGTCATCGCAATCACAGTCATCATACTTACGCTCATTGTCAATAAATGTTAAACTTAAATAACTTGGAATAATACCTAATGTACCAACAAAATGAGGACACATTGATCTCATTGTATTTAATCTATTTAATACAGAATATTCGTGTTCTATTACACGATCAATTTCAACTGAAACTTTATATACGATATGAGTACCAGAGTCTCTAGATTTTAATAATCCGGTAATACCTTGAATACCTTTTACTTTAAAAACATTTTGAAAAATTAAAAGTTTAGAAAGTTTTTCTAAGCGTTGTTTTTTTGATAATCCGCAACATGTCTTAATGATTCCAGAAATTTCGTCTTTAAGTTTATTAAATTCATCAAGATTTAAAAAAGTATCTGGTTGTGTTATAGGTTCCATATTTATCTTTGATAATATAGAATTATTCTTTAAATTATTGATTTATAAAGAATTATTTTAGAAATATACCTTATGGATATGAAAATACAGACAATCTAAAAGTATTCTCATGAGTAATATTTGAAAAGTTATATAACTTTTTAAGAAAATTCTTGTTTTTAAGTGTGTTATTTATAATATTTTGTACAGACTCTGGACTGGTTAACTGAGTCAGAGTTCCAGACTGTAATCTTGTAAAAACATCAAATTTTTTATAGTTTTCAAGTAATGCAGTTCTCAATAGTAAATATGATATCATATAACTATCTGTTCCTGGAGCAGATTTAAAATAATTACATAACATACCAGTTGTCGTCCATCCATTAATAATCTCAAAATATAGTACAGTATCGAAATCTAGTTTATAGTATTTTGAATAATACCATGAATGAATTATAATACTCCAAAGTTCTACTACAGCTTCATTTACTGTTATACAGTTCATACAATTAAAATTATGGATTCCTATATAGTTTAAACTTTCAAAAACTATATCTTGAGTACTTGAATTATAATTTTCAAAACTATCAAACTTTGTATGATGGATAACTTCATGAATTAATATTTTTGATAATTCTTCAAGACGATATATTAGAACTCTATCTAGATATGGTTCTACTTTTGTTGTAGCGGTTTGTACATATTTTCTATGTAAAAAATCTAAATTTCTAGGAAACTCTTTAGGTCCAAGTAAATCAATAAGTATAAAATGTAATTTTTTAGTATTAAACTTAACACTTACAGAATTTGCCCATGGAGCAAATGTTTTAATTATCTTAGAGAATTTTTTAAGTTCTTGTTGACTTCTATATAGTATAGTTACTGATATATTAGAGTAATTAAACGTAGCAATTTTTGTAAAATCTTTAAGAGAATTGATAACTTCTATTGGTTGTTTTACTTTGATTAGACATCTGATAATATACTTAATAATATTCTCTTGTGCATTCATATTTAAATTATTAATTTTTTAATAATTTTTGTTTGTTTTTTTGTTTGTTTGTTGGGTTTTTGTTTTTTTTGTTTGTTTGTTGGTTTTTTGTTGGTTGTTTTACAAATCACATAGATGTGACTCAGAAGCAAACTTCTCAAATACGGACCGAGTCTGAGGAAGCCAAAGACTTGTGACTGTGAGGTCGATCCCAAACGTACCAGTAGAAAATTAATTTTCTGGTAAACAATTCATATTTTGAGGAAATAATAGTAACATTTGAAGCTCAGGTTCTTCGTTTGAACTAAAAAAAGTTTTATACAAACTATATCCAGAAAAAGCGACAGTTATAGCTGCCATAGCTCCGAAAAATAAGTTAGTTCTAGAACTTGTTATTTGAGAAGTATACTGCTGAATTATTTCATTGTTTCTTTTTATTATATCTTGATTTTGTTGAATTTTTTCAGGTGTAATCTCCTCAGTTTGATTTTCAAGCATTAACCTAGAATTTTGGATTTGTGCCAATTCTATAATTTGCTTTGGTTCAAGAGTGAATACTTTCTTTGCGTTATTAGATTGATTGTTTTGCATCTTTGATAGACTCGTAATGACAACTAGTTATTTTGAATAATCAAAAAATAAAAAAATCACTTTTTAGGTAAAAAAAGTGCCATAATTTCAATATAGACCGCGACAGATCCAGAGACTTTGGTTTCGTCGTCGAATTATAGGGTCCTTAGAGGCGCGTAGAGACGAAAAGCTTGGGACAACTTCCAGTCTCAAATGTAAAAGTGATTTTTTAAAAATTTAACTACTTAAGATAATTAATACGATAGCATTTAAAATGTCTAACACAAAACAAAAAGTTCTCAAATCAGCAGAAGAATACACTGAAGACCAGGAAGATCAGGAATACACTGAAGACCAGGAAGACCAGGAATACACTGAAGACCAGGAATACACTGAAGACCAGGAATACACTGAAGACCAGGAAGACCAGGAATACACTGAAGACCAGGAAGAGTTGGTAGGTTCTCAGAGAACAGATAATTTCTGTCCAATTAACCGAACTTCAAGTGTACACTCCAGTTCCAATGATCTGTTGCAATCTGTAATGTCTTTAAATCTAAATGGTTTGCACACCAAGAGTGAACCATTATCAAGACTCAATCTTAACTTTCAACAGGTTGCAGCTGAGCTTTCTACATCCAGAATCTCAGAGACGTGTCTGGCAAAAAGTCCGGTTAATGAGACTTCAAGTGTAAATAATACAGACCGCGACAACCAGTCGCATCTAAATGATACTTTAACACCAAAATATTCTATATCTAGTAAATTGTTATTTACCGGTATGGCTTTAGTGACAGCCGGTGTTGCAATATATAGTATTTTTGATTATTTTACTTCTAAAAAAAGTGATAAAAAATAGATTTATAAGTACAAAACCACTCTGAACTCCAGATCCCATCTGGAGAGAACTAAATATGGTACGGTTCTGTCTTAAAAATATCTTTTTATTAGATAAAAAGACTTAAAGAATAGATTCATATTAAATGAGGATATATTTTTAATATATTCTCAACAATTAAGAGTTTATCTCTTAATTTTATCATTAAAAGTTCCTCTTCGATGAGATTTTTCATCAGGATTTAAGACATATTTTAACAAATATGAGACATATTAAAAATGTCGCTTTTTAGATTTTAGAGGAAACTAATGATATTTTGTCTAAATGACAAAGATTAAAGGCCTGAGTGCCGAGGCTTCCGTACAGCCATAGGATTGTGACCTAGTAAGTCTCGAAAGAGACAGAACATTACCAATTAA
>JACCDO010432256.1_pt1 | contig 14785 bp, 11 predicted proteins | sample 7446101 | NCBI WGS metagenome assembly JACCDO01 (sample SAMN15323440, study PRJNA562643) | freshwater metagenome | isolation source: river surface water | place: USA:Blue River Watershed | collected 2017-08-16
AGAATCAACAGGAGCAGCAGAGTCAGCCATTTCTATATTATTAACGCAGATTTTTATTGAGGGGGTGCCAAAAATTGATAGTCCAGACATTCTATGTTTTAAAGTAAACAAGCCATGTCAGACGCCGTACAGCCTAAGAAGCGCCCTGGACGCCCTAAGAAGATCAAGGAAGAACCCTCTCAGCCTGAAGTCAATGACATTGTTGCTCCAGTAACAATTAAGCGATCAAGGGGTAAGAAGAAAGCTGCTGAAGCTGACGCCGTAGTTGAAGAAAAGCCCACTGATGAACAAGTTGGCCAGGAACTAGTGAAAGAGACTACATCCATAACAAGCGAAAAACCTACATGCCCAATCTGTTGCGAGACCTTTACTGCACATCTCAGGAAGCCCATCTGCTGCCCTAAATGTAGCACTGAGACCTGTGCCGTATGTACTAAGCGCTATCTTCTTGATCTTATTGACGACCCTCATTGTATGAGCTGCAACTTCGGTTGGACACGCTCTTTCCTTAATGATAATCTCTCAAATGCCTTCATGAATGGTGATTGGCTTGAACACCGCCAACAGATTCTCTGGCGTCGTGAAGAGGCATATCTACCCGAATCACAGCTGATTGCAGAACGTATCACTAAAGGTCGGAATCTTAGAAAGTCACTTGACCCAATTAATGAGAAACGGAATAAAATTCTTAAAGAGCTGGCGACTGTTGAGATGGAGTACAATCAGATTATGCGGCGGGTTCATCGCCTAGAGGCCGGCGAAGAGGAGATTCAATCAACAGTAAGAGAAGTAGAGACAGAAAAGAAGGAGCGCAAGGAGTTTGTTAGGCGCTGTCCTCACGACAACTGTAAGGGTTTCCTTAGCAGTGCATGGAAATGTGGCCTCTGCGAGAACTATACTTGTAAGGACTGCCTAATTGTAAAAGGCAAGGAACGTGAGGCGGCACATGAATGCAAGGGCGATGACCTGGCTACTGCTAAACTAATTGCAAAGGACACCAAGTTCTGCCCTAATCCTCAATGTGGCATTGGCATTATGCGAACTGAGGGCTGTAGTCAGATGTTCTGTACCAGTTGTAAGACCGCATTTGACTGGAACACTATGAAAATCATTACCAGTGGCCATATTCATAATCCACACTACTTCGCATACCTACAGCAAAATGGTCAGCACGTGAATCGTACTGCTGGTGATATGATGTGCGGTGGCCTCCCCCCTCCCTCTATTATCCAACCTGCACGAGGTCAACCAAAACAGAACTGGATGGAGAATGCAACAACCATCTACCAGTCAATCGGCCATATGTTTGATGTGGTTGGCCCTCGTTATGCAGCTCATATTCGTGAGGCGGACAATCGTGACTACCGTGTGAAATACCTGCTTAATGATATGAGCAAGGTCGAGATTGAGCGAATTCTAGTTATTCAAGAGCGCATGCGTGAACGTGAGCGCAGCATCCGAGAGGTGATTGACACTTACAGCAATGTAGGTGCTGAGATATTCCGTCGTTTCGCTGCAGAGACTAAGCGTGATGCCAAAACCTGGGAGCCATTCTACAAAGAACTACAGGGTCTGCGCTCATACTGTAACGAGGAGTTCATGAAAATCTCTAAGCATTACAAGGTGGTTGTGCCGATTATTACCGAGGTAGTCAGTCGTTATGATCCTGCCGGTTCTGTATTTACATGGAGTATTGCAACTGATAATGCCAACCGGTTTAAAGAGCGTCTGGCAAATATTAGTTGCACTGACAGTGAAGCCAAGCAACAGTACAACGCACTGGTTAAAACCATTAATGAATTTGATGTTGATGAACATGTGAAACCGCTGACTTCTATTCTTGACCTTGTTGGCGATGGGCGCCCTAATGCTGCAGAGGCAGATAAAATTATGAAACCCGTGCTTGACAACTACAATAAACTAAATGGATATACTGAGAAGGTTAATCCAGATAACAAGGAGCTGCGTAATATTATTCAGGTTAAGAAAGATTATATGCTACTATATTACAATCAGGCATGGGTTAACATTCATTTGCTAAATAAGTATAATGAGATGTTGACGGCAGTTGAATCACGCAACCAAATTTTCGAGAAAATTAAGTCAATGGTTACTAATATCAATCTAACCATTATTAAGGTTGCAGCTATACATCCTCGAGCTCATGAGATTGTTGAACGATGCAAGGAACTGCTAATTCAATATCCTAATATACCCACTATTATTAATGCAGAGGTTGATGCTGTTAGAGCCTTCACCTACGATGAGGCTACGCAGCTGAAAAAGAAGGAGGAGATTACCAAGCGCTACCAAGAGCTTACTTCTTCCAAGAAATAACAGGCTTCAAATAACTACGAAGGTTACTACGATTATATCTCTTAGAGAAATCACCAAACAGTTCAGCTAACACAGCCTTGCGTGTATAAACATTAAGATTCATCCCTCTAACTATTTTTCTTATAACATCGTTCTGGAAATATTGAATAGGATCAATAAACTGCAAACCATTAAGGTGTTTCACATATTCACGGTCTGCCTTTACAAACTCCAAATACTCTTCACTTGCAATAATATCATTATATGCTTCATCACTCATCATCTTAATTGTAAACTCTGTAAGTTGCTGAATCTCTTTCAAAATATCATTACGCTTCTTTTTAATAAGTGACTCCAGATCCTTGCGTTTAGTACCATACGTTTTTGCTGCAGCCTTAAATTTCATAAGAGGCTCTTTATGTTTGAAACAAATCTGGTCTGCAACAGTGGTAGTCACCTCCTCCTTACTAATAGCTACTGTATTACCCGTTACTATTAGACATGCTGTTCGCATATTATAATTCGCTACATCCATATTATCAATCACTGATTCATCCTCGCTCCTAATAATCTTCTCTGGCTTCAAAATACAAAGCAAACAAATACCTAAGCGCTTATAATCCAGAGGTAGATCATCTTTTTTCATATCTTCATACATATACAAATAACAGGTAGGGTGGAATGTGTGACCGCATGGCAGGCTCACATTCCCATCTTTTTCGACATTTATCTCACCTCTACAACTACTACACTTACACATTACCTACTGGTACTATTACCTAATAATTGCGACCAAATTTTAGGTACTTTATTCCAGTCTACACCACCTGCAAAATGTATAAACCAGTGCTGACTACAAAACTCGTCGCAGTTAGTGCCTAGTGCAGCAGCAAGAGGCCAAATCCCATTCCAGCGCACATCCAGCCATTTTACCATTCGCTCACTCTGCAAGGTAAACCCTATCGCTGATTGCTCGAAATGAAATCCACGTCGATGACCGATAGAACGTTCTATCCACAACTTATAAATCTCCTTACATATTCCTGCATGAAGGGCCGGCTGAAAAACCAGTACCCCAGTATTAATCACCTTATCAGTCTCCAGTTTGAATCCAGCTAATCCATAATAGTCGGTTGCAGAGGTCTCCCAACCATGTCGCCGAGCAATCTCCAAACGCCGACCATTAGGTTGCGACCACTGGTCTACACAACCAATCCCTTCATCTGTAACCTCTAAATGTATTGCAGGTGCTAAGGGATTTATTAATATATCTGCATCCACGAACACAACATAATCATATTCAGGAAAGCGACTTGGCACAAGTATCTTCTGAAAAGAGGTTGTATCACGCACCTTTGGCTCACTAATCCAGTCTGTCACTACCTGAAAGTCATAGCCATGTCTCTTTGCATACAGCTCATGACTGGCTCGGAAAAGCCTGTTATATTCTTGTAAATAATGCTCTCCAATAGCCACAGTCACTAAAAGTACGCTCGGCATCTTCCCTTCCTTAGTCTAAGAACATTAAGCGCCCACGCCCCTCCTTAATTTCATATACACCCCAGCCCTCACCACACACCTGTAGGTATGTTAGTCTACCTCCACATTCAGGATCGGCCGGCACATTCTTCAGATCAATCGTAAGTGTAGGCCGTGACGCAGTCGTAAAATTCACTGTACCTGTTGGCTGCCTATTTAATCGTAGTCTGTGGTCACCCTCAGGTAATGACCAACGAATTTCACTCATCTCTCGCCCATTAGCAAACCGACTATCTTTTGTAAATCCATTAGCCTCCCGTAAAATTAGCGCAGGCCACGCAAATTCCCTATCAGTTCCCGCAACAAGTAGCCCCATATTATTATAAAAATCGTTAGCACCAGAACGCCACATCTGGCCTCCTCTGAACCACTGTGCCAACCTGAAATTAATTAATAAACGCTCAATGGGATGCCGGCCCTCCATCCGTCGCTGAATCTGTGCCACACCAGCGCCATCTAATGGCAAATAATCGTTCTCACCAATCGTAAATGTCTCGTCATAATAACGCATAAAAGGTATGACAAGATGACGGCGCTTCAACTCCTCAACCTGCTCTGGCGGTAAATAGACCTGCCGACTCTCTAATAAAAGTGTTGGAGGACCTAAAGCCGGGCGACCCACACCATTAATGGTTGTATCGCCGCCGGTTGTTGGTACTGTAAATGTTGCATCCCAAGGCGCAACTGTTGTCGGTGTTGAAGACTCCCACAACACCTCAGCACGCCGTAAATAGAAACGAATTCTAAATGTCTGTCCCTTCATGCAACATAGAGGAAACCCTCCATCAAGACGTCCATGACAACCTGGAAAAGGGATACGCATGCGCAACAACTGGGGCGTGGCATTTGCAGCAATTTCACGTGCAGTACCATTATGCATACCAGCTTGCGCTGCTGTTAAAAAATACTGGACATTTGTAGCAGCGGTTGTATCTAATGACCACAATGAATCACCACTAATCTCTTGCAAAAGTACTAAATCCTGCATAATCTGTATTTTCTCAAAGAGATAATATCCAATACCTCGCATCCAACCATAAGAGTTTCCACCTGCAGTAATATGATACTGATAGTTGGCATCTTGTGGTTGGTAGGTTGTTCCACCATTCACTAAAGGTAATGATGGAAGCCACGTAGGAAGTTGAGTCTGTATATAAATGTCACTTACAACATCTGCAAAGGGCTCTAGCTCAAATTCTACCATTTTTCCAAAATCCACAGCGTTTGATGGAGTTGTTGTCCTGGTTTCGGCCAGCCTTGGTGCAGAGGGTTTATATTGTGTACTAAAAGGGCTCTCAGTCTTCTCGAGCTCATTAGAGAAAAAATAGACATCCTTGTTCCCTCTTGCCACCATCTCGTATAAAGCACCGGGGGTTGTCATCTACTATTAGAGTATATGACCTCTTAAATATTAATCACATGATATATATTAAATATCTGATGAATAAAATCCGGGTACTCCATTTAACATTCCATATAGGTTGTGCTCGAGATTTGGCCTATATCGGAGAGCGTAGCAACTTTCTGGTGGATTTTATTCCCAAGCTCGGTCCACTCGACTTGACCGCTGGTGCTCGAGCAGTTACTCGAGAGGAGTCACTCGAGATCTGGCGCCAATGCAAAGATATTTTTAACAGCTACCACGTAATTGTCACCAGCGATATCGCTGCGCTCTCGAGAATCTTCCTCGATAACATCTCAGAGGTTAAACCCCATATAATTGTATGGATTTGTAATAGATTCTCTATTTGTATGGACCAGGACCAGCATTATGTTGATCTTCTCCGTAAAGCCCCTAAAGGTAGGGTGACACTAGTACCATATACAGATTTTGAGCGTATCTGGTGTGGAAAGTTCGGAATTTTTGTTACTGAGAGAACCATCCAGCCCTTAGGATGTAGTCCTAGCCCTGAGAAAGAGGAGGAGCTTACAAATCAGTTTGCCGGCATCATAAATATACTCAATCTAACTGCAAGTAAAGAGGATACACTTGAAGATATTCCTGACGAAGAGGCAAAGGACACATTTGTCATACTCAATTACGGAAATAACACAAAATTTATTGATCTTGTTGCAGTTTTGCGGTCAGCTGGTTTGAAAGCGGTTTGTCGTAAGCATAAATATATTAAGACCCTCAAACGCTTTAAGGGTATTATTCATTTACCAGATGCATTTAGTAAATTTACAGCGTTTGAGGCTCTTCAACATGCAATTATCTCTATAATTCCAAGTCCACAATTCCTTTTTGAACTAACACGTATGACAAATACAACAAATAATGTTCCATACTTTTTCAATATTCATGGATACGGAGGACAACTTGCTCCAGAGCATGTGACACTTGTAGACTGGTACAATTACGACGGTGGCCGTGTATACTTCAATAGTTTTGATGATCTTATTAATAAATGTAAACTGCTCGATAGCGAGCAAACAATTAACATGCTAAAGGTAGAGGCGCAACGTGATGGTACTCGTCATCATTACGCCACTATTAGTCAATGGAATAAACTGATTAGTCGTGGTGCAAAGACTGCCGGCTGGGTTCCTGAGTGTGTACCTCGCTGGCATGTTGAGCCTGCCCCAGAAGTAATAAGTACAGTGAAGTATCTTAAGTGTATTACTGCTGCCTGCAACGGCGAGGAAAATTGATTCTGAAGTCACCAGTATAATTAGGGTAAGTAACAAGCCATTATGACCTCTCTAGTCATTGTTGAATCACCTGCTAAGTGTGGTAAGATTGCCAGTTTCTTAGGAGATGGATACAAGGTCATCGCCTCTATGGGTCATATCCGTGGTCTAGATGAGAAGTTGGATGCCGTTGGTATTGAGCGGGATTTTGAGCCGACCTTCGTGTTTGATAAGGAGAAGGCCAAAGCTATTGCAGCTATTAAGTCGGCCGCAGCTGGTGCAAAGGAGGTTATTCTCGCAGCAGATGATGACCGTGAAGGTGAGGCTATTGCATACTCAGTTGCCCTTCTTCTGGGCCTCAATCCTGCAACCACAAAGCGAGCAGTCTTTCATGAAATCACTAAGCCAGCCGTCACTAAAGCTGTTGCTAATCCACGCACTCTTGATATGAATCGTGTTAATGCTCAGCAGGCTCGTGCCATGCTCGATATGATGGTTGGATTCACTATTAGTCCACTTCTATGGAAGCATGTTGCTCGTGGTTTGAGCGCCGGCCGTTGTCAAACTCCTGCACTCCGCTTCGTTATTGATAGAGAGCAAGAGGTTGCTGGGCATACCACAGACACTAGCTGGACCCTTAAAGGTAATTGGTCTACAGGCAAAGCGGATATTCAGGCAGACATGATTGACCACCTGGAGTCCGAGGGGGATGCCTGCAACTACATGGAGACTGCCGCTTCAGAACCAACGGCAACCATTAATGAGATTAATACACGACCATGGACTGAGAATTCTCCGCCCCCACTTATTACAAGTACATTGCAACAGGCGGCTAGCTCACTCTTCCATTCTGCCCCTAAAAATACTATGCGAATTGCCCAACGTCTTTATGAAGCAGGTTATATCACCTATATGCGTACTGATAAAGCAGTTCTTGGTGAAGAGGCACAGGCCGAGGCTAAAACTCTTATTACCGAGAAATATGGAGCAGACTATGTGGCTACTGCTACAACAGTAACAACCACTAAAGGTACTAAGAAAACTAGTAAAAAGACTGCAGTCGCCGACGCCCCTGCCGCCCAGGAGGCGCACGAGGCTATTCGACCAACCCACTTTGAGGATGAAACACTTTCAGGTGGCGAATGGACTCCACTGGATAATAAGATTTATCGGCTTATCAGAAATCGTGCACTTCAATGTGTTATGGCCTCAGCAAAGGGGGAAACAGTTAGTGTCCGTTTCACACTTAATGCAGAGGAGGATTTTCCATGGTCAGCAACGGCCCGCCGCACTTTGTTCCAGGGTTGGCGTATTATTGGTGCAGCGCCAGTAGATGATGATGCTTCAACCGAAGATGATTCCAGCGCAGACAGTTTCGCTCTTCTGCAATCACTAAAAGTCGGTGCTGCACTTACTATGAAGCAGTTGGATACACAACCCTATATGACCAAGCCTCCTCCTCGATACACTGAAGCTACACTTGTACGTGCGCTAGAGCAGCAAGGTATTGGTCGTCCTAGTACATTCGCTTCCCTTTTGGATGCAATTATAGAGAAGAAGTATGTAGAGAAGCGCTCAATTGAGGGCCAGAAGCTGACACTCAATAAGTACACACTAAAAGTTCCTGCGACCAAACCAACTAAGAGTCAGTTCCAGAGAGCAGTAGGTGGTGAAAAAGATCGCCTTGTCCCTACTGAACTTGGTCGGCAAGCACTCGCATTTGTTATCGCCAACTTTGGAGACCTGTTTGATTACGGGTTTACCGCATCCATGGAGCAACGCCTTGATAGCATCGCAGATGGAAAAGAGGCATGGAAAGGGGTGCTTCGTGATACATGGGATTCTTACAAGGAGCGTTACAATACTCTTAATAATACTGCATCAACCACTAAAAGTTCTACTGCAAAAGATTTTGGCGGAGGCCTAAAGGCTCAAATGACCAAAAAGGGGCCGCTGATTATTCAGGAGTCCGAGCAAGAGGGAGGAAAGGCCACATTCCACGGTTGGCCGGCGGGCGTTATCTTTGCAGATATCACAGAGGCTATTGCTCGTGACCATATTGCAAATTCCTCTAACGGTGAGATTATTGGTGTGTATGAAGATGAGCCGCTTCATAAACGCAAAGGTCAGTACGGTGAATATGTGAAATGGCGTGATATCTCTGTCCCGTGGAAGGCTGATGACAATCAGGATACTATTATTGAGAAAATTAAGGCAAAAACCACAGATACAAATAAGGTGGGACCATATACATTTAAGGTGGGACAGTATGGACCCTACATGTACAAAACAGACCTGAAAACAAAGAAATTTGTTGGTGTACCTAGCGGTCTTAACTTTGAGAAGATGACTATTCGTGAAGCCGATGAACTCTATAAGAAGGGTTTGGCGGAGAAAGAGGAGAAGGCTAAGAAAGGCGCTGCCTTTGCTGCAGTTAGAGCTGCCAAAGGGCGTTAAAACACAAATAAATAAAATCTAACAATAGATGGAACCAGCAGCGGTAGCAGTAGAGCCAGAGCTTGTGGTTGCGGTAGACCCTAAAACACCACAGCCCACTGCGGAAAAGAAGAAGAAGAAGCCCCTTAATGGTTGGACACCCGAGCAAGAGGAGCTAATGGCAAATTGGTCAGATATTGCCAGCTGCTATAGATTATTACATGACCAGACTGAGAAGCGGTTTAATCGTTTTAATATGGCTATGACTATACCAGTGATTATGTTGTCAACAATGACCGGTACGGCAAACTTTGGTATGGGTTCTCTTTTTGGTGATGACCAGAAGAGTCAGCGTTTTGCTAACTTGGCCATTGGTGGTGTTTCCCTTATTGCCGGTTTGATGACCACACTTGGAAATTTCCTGCGTTTTGCCCAGAATCAGGAGGCACATCGTGTTGCCTCTGTATCCTGGGGCAAGTTCCAGCGTCAAATTGCGGTTGAGCTAGCTCTCCACCCAAATGAACGCCAAGATAGTATGGATTTTATTAAAATTCAGCGCAATGAACTTGATCGTCTTATTGAGCAGAGTCCATCTATCCCTGAGAAGGTGATTAATCGGTTTGAGTCCAACTTCAAGGCAATTTCAATTAAGAAGCCCGACATCTGTAATCATTTGGAGCGAACATCTATATATAAAATGAAAGGTATCGCTAGCCCCGAACTAAATGAAATTGTACCACCCTTGACTCCCACTCCGGGTTCTGCTGTTGATAGAATCCAGTCTTTTATTGTCAAGGCAAGGGCGAGTGATAGTCCACGCAATTTAGTTGATATCACAGGAATTTATGATGAACACAATTAGATAAATGGAAATTTATTACCCTAATAGTGAGGGTGTAATCACATATTTAATGACAATTGATAATTTTAATGCAAATCTTACATGTAAAACTGTTACAAATCCTTCAATAGACAATTCAGTACATAGTGTAACAATTACAAGTATAACTGTTATTGATAATCATCAAGATGGAAATATATTAAAGGTCTTATATTATGCGCCCGTTAATGGTGAGCCTGCATATGTGCCTTTACAGTAGGTGCGTTCAGTACTTAAAAATTAGACCTACGGATATATTGGAGTGAAGACTCCAAGTGCCCTGATAGCTCACTGTGCCGCAGGCTCAGTTTGCTATACGGGTATTGGGGCGACGCAAGTCGCCCCCAAGCCCTGATAGCTCAGTTGGTTTAGAGCGTTCGGCTGTTATGCGAATAACATATTTTAAAAAAGAGAGTGAGAGAGTTCAAGCCAGTTTTTTCCGTTTTTGCTAACCATTGTTTTGTCATCATTTTTGCGTTTCTATTTGTCCAGGGGTGAGGTTTATCAAAAAAAATAAAAACATATCTTATTCGCACTGGAACCGAAAGGTCCTAGGTTCGAGTCCTAGTCGGGGCGTTTTCATATATACTAAAGAACATCATAAGTAAATGTTGTTTATAGTAGATGGCGGCTACAATACCCAAAAGTTTAACTGAAACTATAGGGCCAGCGGCATTGAGAAAAAAGATAGAAGAGGAGGTAGGGTTACCGGATCTTTTACCTCGTGAATTGATGCGAGAGGTAACTGTTTACAACCCCGAAGCATTCGTGTCTATTATACCCCGTATAGAGGGGTTTGGCGTTAAATGTCAAGGCCTTGTTAAATATATTGATAGTACCAATCCAAATTTTCGTAAATATTTAGCCAATTATATGGATATTCAAGTAATGATTAATAAGGCAGTAAATGCTGAGCATAAACTTTTTAATCATTTACTCGTACAGATTACACATTTTAATAGTATTCGTCAAAAAGTTGGTAGCTTACCAGCACTTGGACCAAGCTGGTTACAATATGCCATCCCAAGGCCAGTGTTAACCTCTTATGGATATATTACATACTTTATTGCACAAAATCCAAGATATCAAGCTATAGTTACAAATCATCAACCAATTTTACGATGGATATTCGATAATGCTCATGAAATTGATAGCAAAATGTATCATTCGGCTATCATTGAAGATTACATAAGACGGTTTGATATAGAGGCGTCAACCCTCAGACGTTATAAATATCGTCTAGGTGAAGAGACGGTCGCCGAAATATATTACAATTACTACATGAAACATTTTATTAATGAACAACCACTAAATGTCCTTATTCTCCATAATTATATGCGCCGTTACGATATTCCTGAGCCAAAACCAGTCCGCCGAAATATCACACGGCGCAGTCCACCAAATGCTCGTTTACCTAATATGAGAACTCCAACACCCACGGCTACAAATATTAGAAAAATTAAGCAACGAAGCCCCTCAATAATTACAGAGCCTACAATTTTACCTAGAGAGGTTATTACACCCAGAGCAAATCCAAGAAGAGCCAATATTACACGAAGACAGATAAGTCCACCTAGACATCGATCACCTCAGGCTACACCTGCTTTGAGATTATCACCACCTTATATATCTCCTCCTACCCCTTCAAATAGTAATAGCGTAGCCAGCAATAACTCTTTCGTAACAGCCCGTGGCAATTAATGCGTTCCGGCTGCTCGATAGCCAGTAAACCTTTAGATTAGATATGACCGAGAATACAATTATCATTAAGCGGAAAAAGCCCGCTATCCCCGAGATGAATAAGGTCCATCAGGCCGATGTTTTGGAGTTCACCCGGCGACTTCCCGATAATTCGGCGCAGATTATTATTGCAGACCCACCTTACAATATTGGTAAGGACTTCGGTAATAAGAGCGACCAGCAGACCTGGGACGATTATCTGAAATGGTGTGATACCTGGATAAAGGAGTGTCTACGTGTTCTCCGTGATGATGGTCAGATGTTTATATACGGGTATTCCGAGCATCTTGCATACATTCTTACTCGTATTGACCCTTGTGTTCACCGACGCTGGCTAATTTGGCACTATATTAACAAGAACTCGGCTAATAATACTTTCTGGCAGCGCTCCCATGAAAGCATCTTGTGCCTCTGGAAGCGCACCAAAGTGTTCCATTGTGATGCTATTCGAGAACCCTACTCCGAGACCTTTATCAAGCACGCTGCTCGTAAGCCCAGAAAGCCGACTGAGGGACGCTTCAGCAATGGTACAAAGGAGACAATTTACAACGCCCATGCAGGCGGAGCGCTTCCTCGTGATGTCATAAAAGTACCTGCGCTTGCTGGTGGGGCGGGCAAAAAGGAGCGTGTAAATCATCCGACACAGAAGCCGATTGCTTTGAGCCAGAAACTACTTGCGAGCTGTCGTCAAGCACCTGAGAATGGCTTTGTATTTGTGCCGTTTGCTGGATCTGGTAGCGAATGCGTTGCTGCATTGAGCATGAAGCTGCCCTTCCTCGGGTGTGAGATTAATCCTGATTATGTAAAGCTGTGTGAAATGCGCCTTGCTGCTCCTGAGAAGGAGGCTACTGAGGAGAAGAAAGAGGAAGAAGAGGAAAAGAAAGAAGAGGCTTAAACTATCACTAAAAGTACTAACTGTAGGATTGCTAGTCCTGCAGCGGTTTACCACTTCCTAAAAGTGGTTGGTACTCGACATGGGGACAAGAGCGCCCCCATACCCCTCCACAAATATAGGTTTGTTATTCTTCCTTAAAGAATGACTGGTGACGAGGACATTTGTTTCGCTTTTTTTTGGCTTTAGTAGCCTTTTACCCTTTTAGCTCAGTCCCGAAGGGACTTTGCTAAAGGGTTGACCCGAAGGGTCATTACCCTCTTAGCTCAGTTGGAAGAGCGCATCCCTTCTAAGGATGAGGCCACAGGTTCGAGCCCTGTAGGGGGTGTTTTAATTAATTCCAGCATTTAATAACATTACTTATTAAATGGGAGGAAGTTACAGTCTAACACTTAGACAACCAATAATTAGTTATCCTATTAATGAATGGGATGAGAAAATAGATTTTATCACTAAGCAAATTGATGAAAAAGGCCTTAGTGATACTAACATTAGTGGTCTTGAATGTCGTATTACTAAGAAAGATGGGCGCCCACACTTAACATATTTTGAAAGCAGATTTGATGCACTAAGTCATCTTTTCAAGGACCTCAAACCAATGTATCATTCAACAGAATCATTCGTTAAAATATTCAAAGCGGTTTCGCCATCACATATATTTTACCCAAAAACCTTGGAAATTAACGAGCAATTATGGTTACAATTTGCTCCAGCATCGTTGCGTGAAAATCCAGAAATGCCTATGAATAATATTGTTGCAACAATTAACGGTCAAATATCAAATTATGCTATAATGAATATGGGCTCACCAAAGTATAGTGATTTCAACAATGATATGAATTTAATTTATGAAGAGTGCACTAAAGGTAAAACCGTTTGTGCGCTTGCATATTTCAATAAAGATGGGGTTTACCATGCAGCTGCAGTAATTTTTTGGCTTATAAATGACAAACTTAATTGTGGCATATATGACCCTATGTATTATGTACGAGACCAGGATGGTTATAAACAGGCATATGTATGGGCTATTCATTCTTTCGTTAACAGTATATTAAAGTTTAGCAAATATCATGATATACCTGTTAAATTGGTTAATTTTAGTGAGCTTTGTCATCGAACCCCTAAAGGTATTCATTGCACCCAGTATGTTGTAGATAGTGAATATTGTATGATTTACTCACTCTATTTCATCTACTTGTATGCAAGTCATGGTTTTCCAAAATCGGTAACAGGTATGCAAGCCGTCATCAATGCAACATTTATAAGTGAACCTGAGGAGTTAAAAAGAAATCCATGTAAAGCCACAAATCGTTTTCGGCTAATTCTTATGTCATTCATCCTAAATGTAATGCATTGTTTAACTGCAGACCCACCAATACACAGGGAGATGCTAAAAATATATGATTTAACTGCTATGGATGGTTATAGATTATTAGACGATGAAACTCGTGCTAATTTTTTAATGGAGTTTCAGAAAAATGCTGCTAATTATAATGCATATTTAGGTAGACAAGAGGAATTTCAGCAGAAAATTCAGAGCAATGATATTAAGAGTGTATTAAACATGAACCCTAATTATCAGCTCCTTCAATATCCTAATAGAATAGTTCTTGGGAGAAAATATAAGGTCATTTATCGTAATAGAAATAGCACTGTTAAACAATATAATGGTATGCTAGTTAGACATAATGAATCCAGAGGAGTGTTCACACTTCAAGATAAATCAAATGTTAAACGCTTTAATATGGGAGATATAATTGGCATAGCCCAAGAGAAAGTCAGGGGTGGTTATAAAAATAAAACCAGAAGAATACGTAGATGAGTCAGGAACACATGCTGCCAATACATGCAGCAAATGGAACAATTGACAGAATAGTTAATCTGCATAATGTTCCTGCTGCCACCAAACTCGTAATTGTTCGTGCGGATGGTACTGAGCGTACTGAGACATTTGAAGCAAGAGATAGGCAACATCCAGTAAAATATCTTAAAAATGAATATACTGGCTTCCGGGTTTTTACTAATTATACATACAATCGGGCGGAAAATACACTAAAGGTCTATGTTCGTGATATAACTCTGGATGATTGGCGCTATATAATTGTTACCGACCCTGACGGTGGAAGGGAGCGCATTGAGACATTTGATGATATTGAGGTTATGGATGAAAGAGGTCGTCGAATTGTAGACCCAATGCCCGTTGACTATGTTGATGATCTTGAGAGACAGGAGCTGTATACAATCTGTAAGTTTATTTTTAATCCTGGAACACGGGATTTTGAATTAGAGTTAGGACCACACTCTGTGACATTGGCTTTCCAGACCCGTAGAGGAAACAATGAAGCACGTGA
>JACCDO010966874.1_pt1 | contig 14780 bp, 14 predicted proteins | sample 7446101 | NCBI WGS metagenome assembly JACCDO01 (sample SAMN15323440, study PRJNA562643) | freshwater metagenome | isolation source: river surface water | place: USA:Blue River Watershed | collected 2017-08-16
TCTTTAAATATGATTATTTATTTTATTTTTCATAAAAATGGATAAAATTAAGGTTTTTGAATTTTTTTGTATACATAGTAGCCGATGGAGAGGATAAGTAAGATGAGGAATGCGATAATGAGGAGAGTTAACATTTGATTATTAATAGAAGTCTCATATTGATTCATTTTTATCTGTTGAGTGATCGTTTTAATCTGATCTTCTTGTGTTTGAAGTTTATCTTGATTTGTTTTAATTTTATCATCCGTATTATCCACATTTTTATCAAAATAAGTAGCAAATTGATTATATAATTGTTGAATTGTTTGATTAGATACCTGTTGAACAGTCTCGAAACGTTCTTGTAAAAGTTGTGATTCCGTGGTTAATACACCCGTATATACATTCTGTACACTCTTCCATTTTTTCCAATCATTTTTTTCAAATGTATTCTCTATTTCAGATAATTGAGTTGGTGTCACAATAAACATCTTATTACGAATATTGGAAAGATAATAACTATTTGAGAACCATAAGAATAAGGATGCACCCAATTCACAGGCTCTATTTTTAGCTTCTTCAATACTATAGACTTTTCCTTCAACAGGAGTAGTATATTTTAATAATTCACTCTCTTCGATTAAACCAAAATGATGTAAACCGTGTTTATGATCATGAATCTTCCAAACACAAGAAGAAGTAGAAGTATCAAAATATTCAGTTTTATTATATTCAACCATTCGTAAGGCTTCTTCATCGGATAATTCACGACCAGTCTCTAATTTATGACGAATCTTTAATTTTTTGGCTCGAATATGATCAAGTTCATCTTCTTTCTCTTTTAACATCAAATTATAATCTTGAATATCACCTTCTTGTTTTTGGTGAACGAGTTGTTTATAAATATCTACATCATCAATTAACATAGGTACTTTATAGACAGGTTGTACACAATCATCGGGTTTAACATTTTTATCTAAAAGTTCAAGATATTTAAAGTCTCCAGGATTACTATTTTGAGTATCAAAATAGGCAGCTAAACATTTGGATTGGAATTTATCATCTTTCATATCAACAGGACAACTTAATTCAATCTTTAAATCTTGTAAACGTTCCATATGAAGAGGGATATGGAGTGTATTTTGTAAATTTTCATTTTCACAAGCATATTCAACATCTAAAGATAATTTACCACCACATGTTTTTTTATTTGTTTGTATAAAAGTCATAAATGTAGAATTAGGTTTTAATACACATCTCTGTTGTTTATCATCACATTCCATAGTAAAAAAATCTTTGGAAGGCATAACTAAAATCAACTCTTTATTACATTTTAAATAAACATTAATTGTATTTGGATCCACAAATGCATTTTTTTTATTCTTAAAAATCATATAATTATAAAAAAATCCATCTTTATTCTTTTGTTTGCGAACAAAATCAATACATGTTTTGATATTCTTGGTATTTTCTTCAGAATTTGTTTCAATCTGATCAAATTGATTATATTTTTTTGTATTTAAACAACCTTGATATAATATTTTTTTAGTAGCAGGTATACATTTATGTTTTAAATCATTTGTATCAAAACCACACATCTCTTTTTTTCTTTTACAGTCATTATCTGTATTACATAAATTTACTTTTACTGTACCTTTTCTATTCATAATTTATATCTCTATATATTACTCTTTCTTTTATTTTTAAAAAAATAAAAGAAAGGAGACAAAGAAAACAAAAATTATTCTTAAAATTCCTTCTTAAAGTTCATTCTTAAATTTTCTTATTAAAATTTATTTTAAAAATGAATTTTGTTTTCTTTGCCTCCTTTCTTTTATTTTTTTAAAATAAAAGAAAGAGTTTTATAAGTTTGCTGTAAATACATTCTCTGCTGTTAAATCTCCATCAAAACCACTTATTGATACATAATCATCACTATTTACATTTGAATCCTCCTGATAAACAACTGTAAAATCTTTATCTCTTACAGTATCTACATCGATATGATGTATTTTGTCTTTAAAGAATCCTGAATTAGCAAGAGAATTCATAGGATTAATTAATTGATTCGGTGTTGAACCATCTTGATAAGTAAAATATGAAGATGATAGACCATAACCTGATAAGTTTTGTATATCAAAACCTGATACATCTTTTGAAGGTACAGGTGAACAACTACTACAATTTTTCTTCTTCCAATCATCATAATCTCCTTCACGTATTCTTTGTATATCTTCTTGCATCTGTAAAGTCTTTTTATTAATTTTATTACCTAATGTTGTAGCAACTCTTCCTGAAAATAATGCTGATAAAGAATCATTTAAATAAAAAACATTATATTGATAACATAAATATAAGAGGAAAATACCAAATAAAAGACCACATAACTTAACAAACTTACCATCATCTATTTTTTTGGTATAATAGATACCTACAATAACGAATAAAAGAAGAACAAAAAGAATAGATCCGGTTAATACACGAATATTACGTTCACTTTTTTCAGAATGATATAAATTTTCTTCAATCAATCTTTCTTTTGAAAAGATATTGGATTGAATTTGATCTAATTGTTTATACTGATCCTCAATCTCTTCATTCTCAATATGATTTAATTCTTCTTTTCTTAATAAAATGGCACGATTTGTATTAAATAATTGATCATTGGTATTTTGAGTTGTATTCGCTGAGATTAAACTATTATTTTTTTGAGATAATAATTCATCATCACCATTTATAAATGTATAATTATTTGTAAAATCTTCTCTTTTATCTTTTGAATTGTTTACAAATTTTTCCAATTGATAAATATTTTTATTCATATCAACACCATGTTTAATTAAATCAATCAATTTTGTTTTATAATTATTTTTAATTACAGTAGAACCTTCAGGTAAACAATAATTTTCACTCATTTCTATTGTAAAGATAGATATCTTTTATCTAAAAATAAATATATTTCTTTATATTTGATAAAATAGAAAGAATAAATAGATAATAAAAACTTTTTTTCTTAGTCAACACGTGAACAATTGGTTGTATTATAAGAAGCAGGATCACCTGTACAGATAAAACGTCCATCTTGTTTATAACCTTCCATCTCTTTACAGGGTATTGTTGTAAATAGATTTTTCTTTGAATCCATTGGTATTCCTGTTGAGTCAGATGGTCCATCCCATACACAAGAATAATAGGTTGCACCTCTCTCATTTATTCCTCCAAAGAAAGGTTTGGGACGTATCTTTTCTAATTCTCTTTGAGTGTAAGTTAAATCTCCTGGTTTTTCAAATGAACCATTATATAAATTCATTGATTGATCGCCATATAACCAAACATTTTCGGATGATTGTTTATTTAATATGGGAGATTGATACGGTTTTATAGCATTATCCGATAAATTAGTTCCACTGATTTCGATGGGAGGACAATTGGTAGGACATTGATATTTAGGTGTATTTTTAACAATGGTTGATTCACTCCATTCCTGCATTTTCTTAGCTGTTCTATATGAGATTAATGCTAAATCAACTTTGGGTTTATGATAGATATAATAATATAAAATAAACATATAGATTAAGAATAATAATATAGTTAATACTAAAAAGACTTTTAATTCAATCTTTTTAAGGGAAAATCCAATAACTAATCCAGCAAATAAAATAAGAATAACCACTAATACTTTTAAAGATTGAATAATTTTATCTTTATAATCTGAAGCCATTAAATTTTGAAAAATTAATTCTTCTTTATTCATAATACCAGTATTTAATACATTTTTTTTATTATATAATTTATTAAAACTTTCATCATATTTTAATAAAAGATCATTAGTGACTTTATTTAATTCATTAGGGTTAGACATGTTCTTTAATACTACTAATATTCATGAATATTTTTTTATCATATATAAAAAAACATAAAAAAAGAAAGTAAAACTTTTAAGAAGAAGATGATTTTTTATTTAAAAATACATAAGATGCTAATGTAAGTACAAGTAAAAGTAAAATGATAGCAATAAGAGTATATATTATTTTTTTCTTATAAATATTTCTTTCTTGAGAGAGTTGAAGCATACGAGAACGGGTTAAAATTAATTTATTTTTTTCTTGAATTTCATTTTCTTGTTCCATCTTTCTTTTTTGTTTTAATGCTAATTCAGTATTCTTCTCTTGAATATCAGATGATAATCCTGATACTGTTGAATCTGTTAATATAGAACCTATATCATTTTGAATACTTTCTACATTTGTATAAAATTGATCTCCTAAAGTTGCCATTTATTTATATCTATATAATTATTATAGATTTTTATTTTTTCCAGTTTGCATTCTATAGAAAAATAAATAAATACCAACTAAAAAGGGTATAATTAATAAAATAAAGATAATATTATTACAACCATAATCTTTTACTTTTTCTAATTTTTCTCTTTTTGGACCTCCTTTTGTGACAAAATTTTCTTCTATCTTTGTTTCAGACATAAAACTTTCAACTCCTGTTTCAACTTTACCATAACTTTCATCTAATAATTTATAATACTCTGGAAAATAATCAGGTTTATCATAAATCGATAATTCATTCTCTATTTTTTTATATTTTTCATTATTTGTTTTTAATTCTTTAAAATTTTTTTGATAATTATCCAATTTAGAACTTGATTTAGTTTTACCTAATTGATTATTTTTAAAATTATAATCATCTTTATGAATGGGTTTGTTTAATGTTTTCCATATACAATGGGTATCTAAATTTATATAGCCTCTAAATTTATTATGATTATTTCTTTTTTTTGTTATGGATGTGACACATTTTTCAATTCCATCATATTTTTTATTATATGTTTTTTCATATAATTTTTTAACAGATTTACCTTGACAATAATTTTGAATTCGATCTTTATTAGTTTGACTTAATTGGTCAAAATTAAAAGATGGTTTTTTGATATAATAATCAAAATTTTGATCTTCTGCTAATTCATTTATCTTTGGATATGAACCATATAATTCACATTTATTTCCATTTTTAAATGCATATCCCTTACAAGTTGGAATATTGTCACATCTTGATTTACAATCATTGAAATTTTTATTTACCGATTCTATATTTTTTTTATTTCCAGTATACATTTTTTTGGGAAAAGAAATATATTCATCTTGATTATTTGTAGGACAAAAAATATCATCATAATAGGAATTTGATATACCAGATAATATATCAAAATTATCATTTTTTAATTCTTCGTTATATGACATTTTTTTTACTTCTATCTTATATTTTGATTTTATTTATTTTATAATTTATAAATAATTTTATTCTCCTATTCGATTCGGAAATTGAGGTTGATAATGTTTTAATATTTTTCTTAACTTATCCATATTTTTACTTTGATAAAAGATTAAAATAGAATTTAATACTGACCATTTTCTTTCTTTTTCTTTTTCAAAATCCATTAAATAATCAATAACTGAAAATAAATCTTCGTCTTCTTCAATAGGTTTAAAGTTTAAAAATTGAGTAATATTTAAGATAGAATGTAATCCACTAAAATATAAAGTATCATATTGAATAATTCTATTAAAAATAAAATTATTTGATAATTCTATTAAACCAGTCATATTATCCTCAATTAAATATTCCATAAATTCAAATTCTAATTTTGTAAAAAATAGTTTTTTATTATATGATTTAATAATAAAACTATATGTTTGAATAATTTTATTTAATTTATTTTTATTTGGGGATCTATTTGTTAATCCATTAAATTCTCCTTTTATTGATTTTATTTTGGTTGAGATTTTTTCTTTAAAATTACCAAATGTATTAAGATATCCTTGATTAAAGGATTGTAAACGTCGAAGAGCAGGTGGTTGAGAAGAATTTTTATAAGACCTACATGTATAAATATGTATAATAACTTTATATTCATTAAATTCGGTGTGACTTTTAATATATTCATTAATTTGTTTAAAAAGATATCCTAAACGAAAACCACCATTTCCATCCATACCTCTTTTGATGACATCCAAAGATAAAATATCTCTATTATGACTTCCAAAAGAAATATTTTTAATTTTTTCAATATCTCTCATATTTAATGGACGAGTAGCTTCATATCTAGTTTTCATTTCCTCATTTATCCAATTATTTAAAATTTTCACTTCACTCTTTTTGAAAGTACCATTCGTATTTTTAATTAACCAACCATAAACTCCAGGTGTTATTTGAAAAACACCATTTACATCAGGTTGTGTATGAACAGATGCATTCCCTGTTAAATCATAAAATGATGTTAAATTTGGTCTTTTATGAGTGGGTGTGGGAATATCTAATATAATACCAGAATGAGTAAATAAAGATATATTTGTTGAACCAATTTTATCTGTTAATACAGATACTCCTCTTCTTCTAGATTCTTCTTCATTATAATATAAAAAAGCATTTGTATTAATTAACATATCCTCCATAATTGTTCCACTCGGAATTAAATGTTTTGAATGAGATTGTCTATTTAAAATATTATTATTAATATTTTCAATAGGAATATTTTTATGAAATACTTCACCTCTCTCTGTATGAACAAATACATCAAAATTACTTGGGACAACAACATATTCCTTATTTATAATTTTTCCATGTCCCATAATAAAACCATGAACAATATTATTTGGTCTTGAATGAGAAGCACTTGCATCATTATTTGTTGACATTTATTACTATTTACTTTTAAGAAAAAAAAAATAATAATAAGAATAATTTATTAAATAAATAAAAAAGATATTTAATAGAAATATTTATTATGTCGAAATATAAGATCATTCAAGAATTTGAAAAATTAAGTGAACATTATAAAAAAGATTCTTCAAAACGTTTTCAATTAAAAGCTATACAAGAATCTTTAACTATCATTAAAGAATATGCTCCATTATATTTACAATCAGGTGAAGAATTTGCTAAAATGATGAAAGAGAAGAATATAAAAGGTATCGGAAAAGGTACTATTGATCGTTTAAATGAGATTATTCAAACTCATTCTTTAAAAGAATTAAATCAAGAAAATGAAAAAAATGAGATTTTTAGTCTATTTAAAACGATCACAGGTGTTGGTGACAAAAGAGCTGAAGAATGGTATCAAGGAGGTTATCGAACATTATCGGATATCTCTCAAGCTATTTATGATAAAAAAATATCATCCACACATCATATTGATTTAGGTTTAAAGTATTATGAAGATTTAAAAGAAAGAATACCTCGTGATGAGATAGATAAGATGAAAAAGAAGATAAAAAAGATAGTAAAAACAATCAATAAAGATCTTATCTTTGAGATATGTGGAAGTTATCGAAGAGGTGAAGAGACATCAGGTGATATGGATCTTCTTTTTACAAATCCTCATGACCCCTCTAACTACTCTTATTTAAAAGAGATTGTGGAAAAATTAACTGATGAGAAGATTTTAATTGACCATCTTACTGAAAAAGGTGATAAAAAATATATGGGATTCTGTAAATTAAAACCATCTTCTAAATATAAAGTGAGAAGAATAGATATTCGTTATTTTCCTTATGATGAATATTGGGCAGGAATCTTATATTTTACAGGAAATAAAGAGTTTAATATATCTCTTCGTAATCGAGCACTTGAGAAAGGTTATTCTTTAAATGAATATGGATTAAAACATGTAAAGACAAATGAAAAAAAAAAGATTGAATCAGAAAATCATATATTTGAACTTCTCGAAATACCCTATAAATCACCTCTTGAAAGAAAAATGAAATGAAAAAGTTTATTTTTTAAAGTATTTATTAAAGATGGCAACACCGATAAAGAGTAGAATAAAGATAAAGATTAAAACAACAAATTGATAATGTGCTTTTTTATTTTGATTTTCGAATGCTTCAATAGCTTCATTTTGAAAGTTATCTAAAACAACGGATTTAATAGTTGAACATTGAATACAATAAGGGCATCTTCTACCACATTGACAATTGAGACCAAAAGGACAATTTGAACAATAAGAACAATTTTTCTTATGAGGACAACTAATATCTTTTGAAAAATGAACAGGTTCTAATACATCTTTCTGTTTAGGTTGAACAACAGATAAATTACGATCAATTAAATCAATTTGTATATTTGGATCAAAATCAGGATAGGGTACATCATTCGGATAATCACTAATGACTGGATCATTCGTTGCTTCTTTCTTATTCATTTTTGCAACATATTCTTTTTGTGTTAAAGGTCTCATCGGATTTAAAACTTTATCAGGAAAAGTATAAGTAGGAAGACCATTGGGAGTGAATTGAGGAGGATGCATATATGTTTGATAATTAGGATCTTTTTGTAAATTCCAATCAGGTTGAGGATAAAAAGTATTCTTGTCATAAACAACAAATGGTTTGTCCATCTCCAATTGAACTGGTGGATGTTCCTTATAAATCTTTTCAACATGTTTAAATTGATCAGATTGTTTAACACCATCATAATAAAGACCAAATTGATTACCACGGGCAAAATTGGCATTATCACTACCACCTGGTGAATTACAAACAAGACCGACAACACCTTGACCTTCATTTGCTGTTAAATAACAAGCATCTTTTTCATAAGGAAGAATATTTGAATAAGGACATTCAGGACCTTGATAAGGTATGTTTAAATCTTGTGAACGAGGTGAAGGAGGAAGTTGATTACAATATTGTTTTTTATCATTTTTGATATTAGGATATGGATTTAATGGTACTGCCTGTGTTCGTAAACTATAATTTATACCTTCCGGTGAAGATGGAACTGGAGTCTCTGGAATAGGTACCGGAAGAATTTTCTTATGATTATCGATAATAATATCACTCATTGTTCTATTATTAAAGATAGATTATTTATTAAATAATTTTAAAATTATTTTTTGAATTTTAAAAAAATAAAGAATATGAAAAAAAAAATTATATGATATTTACTTAACAACACGATAATAAATCGTCTCACCCGATACAGATGATTTACGAATAATCTTACAAATCTGGTCAGTTTTCATACCATAATAACGAGCAACAGGATCCGTCTTTAAGATCTTTGGTAACTTCGCCTTCGTTGTATTATACTTTGTTAATACTTCATTCTCTTCTTCCGTATTTAAAAGAATATGTTTAGGCACTAAAATATGATGAGTAATATTAAAGACCATATTATCTTGTAAAAAGATCTCTACATTCTGATAAATAGGCTTCATTAACTCTTTTGAAACCATACTATTCTCTTTCTCTTTTAATAATAAAATAATATGTATTGACTCATCTTCATATTTTTGAATCACACGTGACCATAAATTTTTTAATTCATTTTTACCAAAACTCTTTGTATTATGAAAAGATACAAAGACCTTCTTTTCTGTCTCATGATCATGAATAAAAAATTCATGATTTTTTGCATCACATAATGCTCGGAACTCCTCAAATGTAGTCTCTAATGTCACAGGTACCTTATACCCTCGATCCTTTAACATCTCTAATACCGTCTTTCGAACATTAAATAATCTCTGTTGTTCTTGGAAATCCATTTTATCCTTATCCATCTTTTTTAAATACTTCTAATTATCTATAATTTTATTTTTTTAAATTCAATTCATTTTTTTTTTCATTCTACTATTTAATTTCTTCAAAATCAAAATTAGTTATATGAATAAAAAAAAAATCGTAGATGATGAATAAGATAGAAGAAGAATGAGTATACAAATACCAGTTTATGATGATTTTACAATTGATATAAAAAAATATCCAAGAAAAGATACCCCCAAATATGAAACAGATATCATATTGATTAATTTTTTGATGAATGAAGAATATTTAAAGAAAGTAGCGAATTCATATCAGGAGGCGGTACAATTTTATAATGAATGTAAGGAATATTATTTTGTTTTTAAATCGATTGATGGAAAACAAAATAGAAAATTAAGTGCAAAGGAGATTATCTTTTTAATCAATCAGATACAGATTTATTTTAATCAAAATCCAGATCCAGCGGTTCAACAAAAATTTTTAAGAAAATATTCACCACTAGAACAACTTTACTATATATTGATAAGAAATAAAGACTTTTATTTAAATTTGATTTATACTGTACAAGATGCAAAGATAGCATTTTTTCAAAGAAGAGAGATAAATTATAAGTTAGTGGCACCTTATGATTTTTATGGAAATAAAAAGATACTTCCACAAGTATATCATACAAATGAATTATTAGAGATTAATGCATATACTCAGTTTTTAATGAAGAATCGAATTATCAAAGAACTTCCTGAACCATTATTTGTCAAGAATTATTTTGACCCAGAGATTCAAAAACAGAAAGAAGAAGAAGAAAAAAGAGAGAAAGAGATTCTTCAAGAAAAGGAAAATCAAGAAAAAGATACAAAAATAATTCATTTTTCTTAAATTCTTTTTCTTCCTTTTTTATAAAAAATATATTCTATATTTATAATAGAATAACAAATGTCAAATAATGATTTATCAAATGGACCTGTAGATTCAAACTTAAGTTATAATATCAAAAATAATCCTTCTATTTTTGATGCTCAAGGTAATACTATTCACAAAATTAACCTAGCTCGTTCTTATCTTCTCGCTATCGCTTGGAATGCCCCCCAATTCTTAAATATTATTCTCGACTACCGCAATATGGGTCGCTCTTATTATAACCAAAATCCCAAGATCTTCAGTTCTACCGTCAAATATGATGCCGTTCAACACTATCAAGGTAAATATTCAACTGTCTTTTTACCCTCACCTGGTGGTCGTATTCCCAATTCAATTGAATATGTATTCCCTTATAATGGTGTCACAAAGATTAATCTTCTTAAAGTATTTGGTCAAAATCAATTACCTACTCAATGGTCTAATGTAATTTACCAGAATGGAATTCCTAAAGATATTGCTGTCTTTAATCCTGCTACATTAACAGATAATGAAAAGGTATTATATTATTATATTAAACATGCGGATTTCTTTACAAAGATGTTAAACTTAATGACACGTAGTTTCCAAAATTGGAGTATTCAACGTTATCAGACTTGGACTGCAGAATTCCCAGAAGATTTATATCCTGGTTCTAAACAAGATCGTACTATTCTTCTTACAGGTGAATTCTTAAAATCAGTTTATGCCCAATTCTTAAAAGAGAGTCGCTATGGTAATCGTTATGGATTTAAACTTCCTGCTCCCCGTTCTGTAAATTCAAATTATACCATCCCTGTCTTTAACTTAACCAAAGGACAACTTATCCAATATATTAACGGAAATAGTGATTCTTTCCCCATTTAATCATTTTTTTTCCATTTTTTAAGTTCATTCATTTTTTTAATAATAAGAAAAATGAAAAAAAAGAAAGTATATATACAAATCAGAAGAATGAATACATATAAAAAAAAAATTATCATATTAGGTGATTCAATGATTGATCGATATTATTCTTCAACCATGAAAAGAATATCACCTGAAGCTCCAATACCCATTCATCATGTTCATTCAATAAAAGATTTATTAGGAGGTGCAGCGAATGTGGCTTTGAATATGACGAATCTTTTTCAAAATGAAAAAGAAATTTCGGTTGAATTTATCACTTTATCTGGTAAAGATGAAGAGAGTATAAAATTAGCTAACTTGTTAAATGAAAAAAAAATAAACTATCATCTTTTTCCAGAAGTAGAACGAAAAACGATTGTTAAAAATAGAATTTATGTAAATGATGTGATGACCACTCGTTTTGATATTGAATCTAATTTATCAATTCTCCCTGAAAATTCTAAAAAAATATATGATTATATATTTCAAAATCGTCATCATATCTTATATATTGTCTTCTCAGATTATCAAAAAGGTATGTTATCATATTCTTTTGTTCATTCAATTATGTCAATATGTAAAGATTTAAGTATACTTACTTTTGTAGATCCAAAAGTAAATGATATTGAAAAATATCAAGATTCTTTTTTATTAAAACCAAATCTTGTTGAAGCTAAATCTATAGCTCCCTCCTCTGAAGATATTGATGATATGTTATTAATCATTTATCAACAAATGAATTGTAAATATTTATTAGTCACCTGTGGAAGTGACGGTATGATTCTTTATCATTCCAATCAAAAACAAATTTTTACTCATTCTCATTTACCTTCTTTTATTGTAAAAGATGTGACCGGAGCTGGTGATGCCGTCTTTGCATCTCTTATCTATTCTTTCTATAAATATAATAATTTATTAAAAGCAGTTGAAATATCAAATTATATTGGTTATCTTTCTGTTCAAAGTATAGGAACTTTTGTTTGTTCGATTGAAGATATTCAATCTTTTGAAAAAGTAAATCATATCAAAAAATCTCTCTTAGATAATCATAAAATCTTTCATTATGAAAATGAATTATCCTCACTAACTATTCAATTTTATATAAAAAAAATCAAAGAAGAATATCAAAAAATAGTATTTACAAATGGTTGTTTTGATATTATTCATCCTGGACATCTTCAACTTTTAAAATATTGTAAATCTCAAGGAGACTTTCTCATAGTTGGTCTTAATTCTGATTCTTCTATACAACAATTAAAAGGTCCTTCTCGACCTTTTCATAATGAAGAATATAGAAGTTTATACCTTTCTCTTCTTCAAGATGTAGATATGATTATTATCTTTCATCAACAAACACCCGAAGAATTATTAAAAGTATTAAGACCTCATATTTTAATAAAAGGAGGTGATTATTCAAAAGAAAATATTATCGGAAAAGAATATGTCGATGATATACATATTTTCCCTCTTATTCATGATAAAAATCATCAAATCTATTCTACTACATCCATTCTTCAAAAATTAAATTAAACTATCTCTTTTTACTAACCATCCTCCTTAATATCTCCTCAAATTCCGTCGTATCCGTTTTCCCATTATTCTTTTGAATATATACTTGATATACATGTTTACATTGTGGTGGATCATATAATGAATACTTAAATCCAGGACAATTACATGTCCAACGACTCATATTTACTACATACTCCGTACTACCATCTGAACTCTTTATCTTTTCATACTCATCTTCCCCCTCATCACTACTCTCTTCTTCTTCCTCTTCCTCTTCCATATACATATAAGAACTCTTCTCTCTCTCCCATTCCTCCCTCTCCTTTTTCATCTGACAAAATTCCTGATGAATCATATCATATATTTTTTTCATATACTCCTTCTCTTCTTTTAGTACACCACCACTCATTACTTCTTCTTCTTTCCATTCAATATCAAATGTCCCTTTTAATTCATTCTCTATACTCTCCATCTTCTCTAATATCTCTTTTACTCCTCGATTATTTTCATTTACCATGTATTCATCATTTTCTCTGATAATCCAATTTTTATTTGTTAATTTTATCAAACACTCTTCCACATTTCGAATCTCCTCTTCTACCGTCATATCTACTCCCGGATTTATTATCATCGTCTCTTTTACTATATCAATTAAAAATCTTTGTATACTAAATTTATCTTTTCTATCATTTATCTCCTTATTCAATCTGTAAAATACATATAATTGATTCATCTCTTTTTTATACCCCTTATCCCCTTTTTATTCTTTTTTCTTTATATTCATTTTTTTATGAAAATCATTTTGATGAGTAAAAAGAATATAAAAAAAATCATATAAAATAATAATATATAAAAATGGATAAGAAGAGAATTATATTAATTATAATAGTATTATTGGTGGTTGTAGCGATAGGATATTTAGTATATCATTATTTTTTCAAGAAGAGTGCAAAACCGATGATAGAATCGGGTGAAAGTAAGGAGGATAAAGAGAAGAAAGAGGGATTTGAAGTAGAGAAAGAGGTATATCCAAAATATAATGTAGAGAATACATCTTTGCATCCATTTTTTGATATCCAAATAGGGGATGAAAATGCAGGAAGAGTGATTATGCAATTATTTGATGAAGATGCTCCAAAGACATGTCGAAACTTTAGACATTTATGTGGTAAAAATATTTTAAATAATAGTAGTAGACCTTCTTATGTGGGTGTACCTTTCCACCGAGTCATTAAAGATTTTATGATACAAGGTGGAGATATCACATATGGGAATGGTACAGGTGGAATGAGTATTTATGGGGAATATTTTGAGGATGAGAATTTAGAGATTAAACATAATCAACCTGGATTATTATCGATGGCAAATGCTGGACCTAATACAAATAACTCACAGTTCTTTATATTGACAAAAGAGGCACCATGGTTAGATGGAAAACATGTAGTCTTTGGTATTGTTTTACATGGTATGGATGTGATTAAAAAGATTGAGAGTTTAGAGACGAATCCTCAGGATGAACCAGTACAAAAAGTAATGATTTTACGTTCAGGATTAATGTCAAAGAAAGAGATTGAAGAGTATGAACGTGAAAAAGAAAAAAAGTGAAGTATTAGGTAGTATTGTTATTTGAAGAATGAAATATATATTAAAAAAATGGAGATAAAACGAGTCCATCGGAGGGAGAGTTTAGTCTTTGAAAAGATTAATGAGACTTTTTTATTAAAAGATGATATTATTATCAATAATATCTCATTATATGAAGATGAATTTTGTAAAAGAGACCATTTATGGAGAAGACTTGTAAAAGAAGATATTGAGCTTCAAAAGAAGAGAATCAATTGGATCTCTTGTATTAAGAAAATAACAGATGAATTTGAATTTTCATATGATTCATGTGAAATAGCTATTCAATATATGGATATTTTTATTGAAAAAAAAATAGAAAATAAAAAA
>JACCDO010856321.1_pt1 | contig 14777 bp, 3 predicted proteins | sample 7446101 | NCBI WGS metagenome assembly JACCDO01 (sample SAMN15323440, study PRJNA562643) | freshwater metagenome | isolation source: river surface water | place: USA:Blue River Watershed | collected 2017-08-16
AATCATTGTCTTCAATTGCCGGTAATCCTTTAGGAGACGCCGCAGCGTTATCGCAAGTAGGAAATCAATTAAAATCATTAGTACCTGGAAATATAAACGGATTAGTTAGTGCAGTTGACGGTCAGAACGTATCAAGTATATTAACCGGAGTTAAAAACTCAGTTTCGACAGTTGTAAATGGAGTAGCAGCTCCGATTGGATCTTTAGCTACAAACTTGTCAGCAGGCTTAAAAAATTCTTTATCAGCTGTGCAATCTTTAGACACTGCAAATTTAATGAACAACGTTACAGGCAAGATATCTAATGTTTTTTCTAGTAAATCAGGTAGTCTGACTCCTTTGCAAAAATCGGCAGTTATTCAAGACGCATTAGAAAAAGGAATACCTACAGATCAAGCTATTCGAAATGCTGAATTGTTTGGAGTAAATCTTTCCGGGCTAGAACCAGATGCAAATGCAATTGCATCTAGGTTAGGAATAGATACTACACAATTATCTGGTTTAAGCAAAAACTTAGATAGTAAAACTGTAGGAGAGTTTCAAGATATTGTTAATAGACTTTCTGAAAACGTAGACTTAACTTTAGTAAAAGAACAGGGTGTTATTTTTGACAGAATTGGAAAAGAAGAATTAGACAATATACCCCCGGTAGCTCCAAATGTAGCCGCACCTTATGCTGATACTCCTTTTGAAACAATGGAAGATTCTATTCCATTTATAGAAAGACAAGAAGTTATTGAAGAAGCGATTGTACAAGGAATTCCAATCGACCAGGCGTTAAGAAATGCTGCAATTTTTGGAAAAGCTACTAACTTAACCCCGTCAGCACTATCAGGTCTGACAGCATTAGGTCAATCTTCTTCTGATCTGCTTGCAGGAAAAATTTCATCAGTTAAAGATACTCTTTCTAGTTTCGTAGGAAAAGCTGGTGCATTACCGACAGGACTAACTGGATTTTCTGGAATTCCTGGATCTATAGAAGGGCAAATATCTTCAGTTCAAAATATGCTAGGTAATCCGGGTCTGGGAGTTTCTCAACTTTCCAACCTATCAAAGAGTGTTACTTCAAAGTTTGGCAGCTTGTCTGGATCCGCAGCCAGTCCTTTAGAAAAATATATGAACAATGCTGTAAATAGCCTTAACGATCCGTCTGCACCTTCATACACAGGATCAGATCCAATCATAAGAAGAAGGCTCGGCCTTCCACCAATAGAAGAAGCGTAAAATATGAGTATTCAAAGAAGAGGTCGCCAAAAACTTCCCCACGCTGGCCCGTGGTTAGGGATAGTAACAAATTATCTTGACCCTACTTACATGGGAGGGTTAGAAGTTTCTTTAATAAAATCTACCCAGGGTGAAATGACACTTCAAAATGAAACATTTATTGTTCATTATATGTCTCCTTTCTATGGTATCACAGATATAAAACACGAAGGAACAAATTCTGCAGACTTTAACGATGTACAGAAAAGTTACGGCATGTGGTTTGTACCTCCCGATCTCGGCACAATGGTCATGTGTATGTTTGTTGACGGTGAGCCAAATGCAGGTTATTGGATAGGATGTATACCTTCACCATTTCAAAATCATATGATTCCTGGTCTTGCTGCAACACAGACTGTTGCAATGACATCAGAGCAAGAAAGAAAATATGGAACACGTAATCTTCCTGTGGGAGAATTTTTAAAGAAAGGTAGAGATCTTTCTGACCCTAGACCAGACTCGTATACTAAACCCGTACATCCCTTTGCTGATAGACTTTTAGCACAGGGATTATTAATTGATAAAGTTAGAGGAACAACTACAAGTAGTGCAAGGCGAGAAATACCAAGTATGGTATTTGGAATTTCTACTCCCGGTCCTTTAGATCCTGACGGAAAAAAAGGATATGTTGGTTACGAAAGAGTTACAACTAAACCAGTTAGTCGTTTAGGTGGAACACAATTTGTAATGGATGACGGTGATAAGAACGGAGAAAACGAATTAGTAAGAATTAGAACAAGAACTGGTCATCAAATTCTTTTACACAACAGTCAAGATTTAATTTACATTGCAAATAGTAAAGGTACGGCTTGGATTGAAATGACTAGTAATGGTAAACTAGATATCTATGCACGAGATTCGGTTAGCATCCATACTGAAAATGATTTTAACTTTAGAGCAGACAGAGATGTAAACATTGAAGCAGGTAGAAATCTTAATCTTCGATCAGTACAGCACATGGAAACTAATGTCGGTGGCCATCATTTCTTAACTGTTGATCAAGAATCTAAAACTGTAATTGCTAAATCAAAAGATGAAGTTATATCAGAAACTTACAAATTAACAATGAGCGAAAACTATCAGGTGTTGACTGGCGGATTTATTGCAGTATCTGCTAATGGTAGTTTAGATCTTGCGGCTGAAGGAAACATGCGTCAGAGTACCGGAAAAGATTTTCACGTTGGTGCAGCTGGAAATTATTACGAAAGTGCTACACAAATACATATGAACGGCCCTGCCGCAGAATCGGCTGGTACTGCCGATCCTGCAACTGCTCCCCCAGATTTACCGTTATATACATTGCCAAATAGAAAGAAGGCTGAAGGATGGGACAACGGCAAGTTTTATAAAGCACCTGACATTTCATCTATAATGCAGCGTGTGCCTACTCACGAACCGTGGGATCAACATGAAAACATTAATCCTCAGCGTTTTGCACCTGAAGCAACAGATAACACATTAAAGAGTAGGGCAGAAACAGGAATAGCAGATACACCGAATGTCGGTAAGCAAGCACCTGCAAATCAGCCATCGACTACTCCACCGGGTGCTTGTCCGGCAGACCGTGCAAAAGATATTAACGCTGCTTCAGCACAACAAGGCATTCAGGCAATTAAAGATGCTTGTGCTAAATTTAAGATTACTAATCCTTATATGGTTGCTACAATATTAGGTGTTGCTGGCGGCGAAAGTTTATGGAAACTAGTTACTGAAAACTTTAACTATAAAGCAGATAGATTGTTGCAAGTGTTTCCTAGTGTGTTCAAAGGAGATCTTGCCCTTGCTCAAAAATATGCAGGTAATCCAGGAAACAGTTTACCTGAGTTCTTATACGGTTATCAAACTGCTAAAGGAAAAGGCTTAGGAAACACTCAACCAGGCGACGGTGGAAAGTATATTGGGCGAGGATACATTGGTTTAACTGGTCGAGCAAATTATGCAAAATTTGGTAAGTTACTTGCAGAGAGAGGTCTTGCTCCGTCCGAAACATATCTTGTTGACAATCCTACTAAAGTTAACGATCCTGCAATAGCTGGAGCAATAGTTGCATTGTATTTCTTAACACATCCTAGATTAACAAGGGGACCAAATCAAAATCCTGGTCCTGATTATTTTGAAGCAGGATATCGTGCAGTTGGATTATGCACTTCTGACATTTATATTAAAAAGCAAGGGTACTATCAATGTTTCTTGGCACAGTTGCAAGGAAAAATAGTACAAACTGGTAGCGGCAGTGTTCTTGTTGACGGTAGCGGCAACCCCGTAAGAACCGGCTCTCAATGACCAAATAAATACTTGTATGGCCTATAAAAATACAATCATCACACCGCCCAATCTTAACAATGTTACTACTAGGCAGAACAGTCAATTCTACAAAGGATTTAGTACAGTTGACGAATCTACCACTAATGTAAAACTCTACGATTTTGATTTAATAAAGCAGGACATTTTAAATCAGTTTAATACTAGAAAAGGCGAGCGTGTAATGAATCCTGCTTTCGGATCAGTAATTTGGGATCTCATATATGAACCTCTTACTCCGGGAGTAAAACAACAGATATCTTCTGATATAGATAGAATATTAAATTCTGATCCTAGAGTAGTTCCTACCCTTGTTAATATTGTTGAACAGGATTACGGATTTCTTTTAGAAATTACTTTGTCTTATCTTGGCACGGATGTAAGTGATAGTATGATTTTATCTTTTGATAAACGTGTAGGACTAGCTGGGTAATAAAATACCCAGTTAATGAATAAAATAAATATTAAAATAAGGTAATTGTTCTATGATCCCGTCAACAAATTCAAAGTTACTTGTCGCTGAAGACTGGAAAAAGATTTATCAATCTTTTAAGAATAGCGACTTTAAATCTTATGACTTTGAAACATTGCGTAGGACAATGATTGCCTACCTTAGAGAAAAGTATCCTGAAGATTTTAATGATTATATTGAGTCTAGTGAATATATTGCACTAATTGATTTAATTGCCTATCTAGGACAGAATTTAAGTTTCCGTGTTGACCTTAATGCACGAGAAAACTTTTTAGAAACTGCACAGCGTCGAGACAGTATTTTACGTCTCGCACAATTAATAAACTATAATGCCCGTAGAAATCAACCTGCGAACGGCTTTCTAAAATTAACAGCAGTTTCAACTACAGATAACGTTTTTGACGCTAACGGAAGCAACTTAGCTAACTCAGCAATTATCTGGAACGACATTAGCAATATAAACTGGTATCAGCAGTTTATTACTATTTTAAACAGTGCAATGCCGGATACTGTTACATTTGGAAAACCTTACGATAAGAAAACAATCAACGGTATTCCTACTGAACAATATAAATTCAATTCTGCAAACACTGACGTTCCTGTGTTTGGATTTAGTAAAACAATCGGCGGAATATCAATGCCGTTTGAAATAACCAGTTGCGAATTTACAAATAAAAATTATATCTACGAGTCCGTACCTAAGCCGGCTAGTCAATTTAGTTTTATATTCCGTAACGATAGTAAAGGCAGTGCTAGTGCCAATACAGGCTTCTTTGCTCATTTTAGACAAGGTGCTTTAAACCTTACTTCTTTTAATATTGATACTCCTGTTCCTAATGAAATTGTGGGTGTAAATGCAAGCAATATTAACGATTCAGATGTATGGCTATGGCAATTAGACGCTAATGGAAATTATTCTTCTAACTGGACACGAGTTGATGCACTAACAGGAAACAATATTATCTATAATAGTTTGAGTAATCAACAAAGAGATATATTTGCTGTTACTACTAGAGAAAGCGATCAAATTGATTTAAATTTTGCAGACGGCCTTTTTGGAAATCTACCAAAAGGTCAATTTGTATTTTTCTATAGACAGAGTAACGGTTTAAGTTATTCGATTAAACCCGAACAGGTAAACGGAGTGCAGATAACACTTCCTTATTTTAATAAAATTGGTCAAAAACATCAACTGACATTGACTTTTAGTTTGCAATATACAGTTAACAATAGTCAATCTTCAGAGTCTGACGAGAATATTAAATTAAAAGCACCTCAAGCATATTATACTCAGAACAGAATGATTACAGCTGAGGATTATAATATTTCTCCTCTAAATGCCGGTGCAGATATTGTAAAAATTAAAAGTGTAAACAGAATTTCTAGCGGAATTTCAAAATACTTTGAATTAAGTGATGTGAGTGGAAAATACTCTAGCACTAATATATTTGCCGACGATGGTGCAATATACCAAGAAGATAAAATTTTATCTTTGCAATTTTCATATTCAAACAAGAATGAAATATTTGCAACAGTGATAAATCGACTACTGCCAATCACTGAGTCTACTAGTATGAAAAATTTCTATTTGAATTACTGGCCTAGACCGGCATTATCAGATCCTCAAGTTGTATGGAGTCAGACAACCAAGAGTACAAATCAGAGTACCGGATATTTCACTGATGCTATCACTGGTTTTCCTATTCAGACTGGAATTTTTTCTGCAGGTAATCTGAGATATTTAGAGCCTGGTTGTTTAGTAAAGTTTGTTCCTCCTCAAGGTTACTACTTCTTACCTAACGGAAATCTTACAAGTGTTGAAGATTCTAATACAAAAAATTATAGGTGGGTTAAGACTGCACTTGTTATAGGTGACGGTTCTTATGGCGGATTAGGTAATCTTCCTGACGGAACAGGTCCTGTTATTCTTACACAAAATGTCCCAACTGGTGCAGTTGCAGTTGAATTGATACCGCCTTTTGATAATGTATTCAGTTATTCTCTACAGTCTGACATAGTCAATCTTTCTTTAGCGAAAAGAAACTTTGGTTTAAGTTTTTCTGAAGACACACGTTCATGGTATGTCATTAATGACACCGACCTTGATATGTCTAACGGGTTTACTTTATCTTACCAAAAAGATGTTTCAAACACTAATCGAGATTCTAGTTGGCTCTTTGCGTTCCTATGGAACGGAGTTGGTTACGATGTAAAATATAGGATTACAGATTATATATTTGAAAGCGAAGAAACAACATCTTTTTACTTTGATAACACAAACAAAAATTATGACTTCGTTAAAAATACACTAGTTAAAGATCAAATTATTGTTCTAGAAACAAATCCATCTCCAGTTAACTATGGAAATGCTGCGGTTGAATTAGCTAGTACAGGAACTAACGGAAGCATAAGAAGTTTTAGAGTAACTAATAAAGGTAAAGGATATGTTTCTACACCTCAGGTTACAATCTCTGGAGGCATTGGCGGAAAATTTATTCCTGTGATTGAAAACGGAACAGTTAAATCAATAGAGATAGTTAGCTCAGGAACAGGATACAATACAGTAACTTCTGTGGTCTCGTTAACAGTGTCAGATGCACAATCTTCAACACTTCCGTTAGGTCAATCTTATGGCTGGCAAATTGACGGAACAGTTATAGAATCAGACGGATATATAGAACCAAAGAAAGTAAAAATTTCTTTCCTAGACGAATATGAAGATAGCCAAATAGAAAATCCAGATTCCTTTGATGAAATTGTTGCACCGAACAGTTTAAGTGCTCAGACTCGTGTTAAAGACAAGTTTGTATATTTTAAAAAATCTTCTGATGATTTAATATACAGAATTACATCTGATGAAATTTTGGCGTTTCCTTCTGAACAAGAAGCAGATGCATACGGACCAGTTGAAGGGCAGTTGTATTATTTCTATAATACCAATATAGATGTTGTTAAAAGATTTTCAACATCTACTGAGAATTTTTATACTTTAGATCCGTTATATATTGCTAAGCCTGGAAGAAAAAATCTTAAATTCCAATACAAGCACAATAGCGGTGAAGATAGAAGGTTGGATCCAAGTAAAACAAATATCATAGATATTTTTGTTCTTACTCAAAGTTACGATACTACCTACAGAAACTGGCTTGCAAACGGAACAGGGACAGAACCACTGCCGCCGACTAATTCCGAACTGGAAGAAAATTACAGTACAGTACTAGAGCCAATTAAAGCAATTAGCGATCAACTAATTTATCAACCAGTAAAATATAAAGTATTGTTCGGTGAACAAGCATCTAGGAATCTTCAGGCTACGTTTAAGGCTGTTAGAAATACAACTAGATCTACTACAGAGAACGAACTAAAGAGCAGGATACTGGCTGGGATTGAGCAGTTCTTTGCTTTAGAAAACTGGGAGTTCGGTCAGACATTCTATTTTAGTGAATTATCAACTTACATCATGAATATGATGACTCCGGACATTACAAATTTTATTATTGTTCCAAAATCTGATGTTCCATTCGGCAGTCTTTACGAGATAGCTTGTCAGAATAATGAAATTTTTATCAACGGTGCTACAGTAAACGATATTGAAATTATTGATGCAATAACTTCTAATCAAATTAAAACCACAGCTACAATTATTAATAGTACATTAGGAGTATTTTAATGTCTGAAGAATTAGGTCAAGTAACAGAAAAAAATAAACCTCAAACTAGAAAGAGTGTTAATTTACTACCTGTTTTGTTTAGAACTGATAAGAACAGTAAATTTTTATCGGGTACCATTGACCAACTGATACAGCCACCTCAGTTAAAAAGAATAGACGGATGGGTAGGAAGTAAAATTACTCCTACTTACGATCCAAACAAAGATTATTACATCGATTCTAATTTAAAAATTAGACAAGATTATCAACTAGAACCGGCACTTGTTGTTACAAACGATATCTTAAAAATTATTAAATCAACTTCATATGACGACTTGATAAATCAGTTAGAATTTGAAGGTGCCAATACTTCTAGGTTAGATAGATTACTTGCTCCTGATTTTTATTCTTATAATCCTCATATTGATTGGGATAAGTTTGTAAACTTTGAAAAATACTATTGGATGCCTTCGGGCCCTAATTCAATATCGATTGCTAACCAACAAAGAGAAATTGTCAGTACTTACAATGTTACTGATACTCCTGACGGATTTAACTTTGTATTCACCCCTGACGGATTAACTCCAGCACCGCAGCTTACTTTGTATCGAGGAGTAACTTACAAATTTAATGTAAAAAGTGGAAGTACTTTTTGGTTAAAAACTTCTCGACTTGCGGGCAAAGAAGCACCATTTAGGGCTGCTGATAACAACGGAATTTCTGATGGTGTTATTACAGTGACCATTGATAATACAACTCCTAAAACTCTTTATTATGTGTCTGAAGACAATGTACTTAAGGGCGGTGAATTTGTTATCAAGAACATTGAAGAGAACAGTGTCATAAATGTAGAAAAAGAAATTCTTGGAAAGAAGAATTATAAATCTTATTCTGGAATTGAATTCACAAATGGAATGAAAATTAATTTTGTAGGCGATGTAACACCTGCAGAATATAAGGATAAAGATTTTATTGTTGAGGGTGTTGGAACAGCTATTAAGTTAGTAGACTTCAATTCTCTAGTTGCTCCGGAGAGATTTTCAACAGTTGCAGACGAAAGATTTGACAGTAACAGCTTTGACGAATATGCATTTGATCAAAGCACAAATCTTCCACTAGTTCCGGAATATGTTACTATTAATAAATCAAGTCAAGATAAAAATCCTTGGTCAAGATACAATCGATGGTTCCATGAGGATGTAATCAAATTAAGTGCCGAAATTAATAAAGTTCCTTTGAATCTTCCTTTCGAGAACAGAGCTAAACGACCTATTATCGAATTCGAAGCAGACCTACAACTTAATAATTTTGGATCATTTGCTAAAAAGAATGTTCAATTTATTGATACAGTAACAACTGATGTATTCTCTACAGTTGAAGGTGCTGTTGGTTACTATATTGACGGAGAAGAAGTAGGACAAGGTGATAGAGTTATCTTTACAGCAGACGCAGATAACTTTGTTAACAATAAAACTTATGTTGTAAACTTTATTAAAATTGGAGACAAATTTAAAATAAGTTTAGACGAAGAAGACGACGTAACACCGCAGTTAGGCGACTCTGTTGTTATTACCAAAGGTAACATCAAGAGGGGAGAGAACTGGTGGTATAATGGAAATACTTGGGTAGCTGGCCAACAAAAATTAAAACTTAACCAAGGCCCTAGATTTGAAATTTACGACAACGATGCAATCTCCTACAGTTCAGAAAAGTACAAAGAAATTTTTCTAGGATCTAAAATATTTGGTTATAGTATTGGAACAGGCAATAACGATCCTATCTTGGGATTCCCATTAAAGTATAGAAATATTTCTAATCAAGCATATTATCTGTTTGAAAATTATTTCATGACAGATGTTAATTTTGTTGTAGACGGGGATAATTCTTATTCTGTTCCAGTGTCAAACGGTTTCATTAAACGAAATCTAAGTAGAAGTGATTCTTCTTATATTAATGTTTGGACTAAAGCATCGGAGTATCAAATTCCTGTTCTTCAATATCAAATAGTTGATTCTGAAATTACTGAATTAGAAATTACCGCAGTTTCAAATGCAGGATATCAGCAGCTTGATATTGACGTTTTTGTAAACGAAGATAAAAAAGTTTTAAACAATGAATATACCCTTTATGCATCTAATAGAAGATATTTTGTAGTCTTTAAAAAATCTCTCAGTTTAGGAGACCGAGTTCTTTTAAAGATCAAAACCAAAGGGACAATTAGTCAAACAGGCTTTTACGAAACATCTTTAGGATTTACAAATAATCCTTTAAACCAACCAATTGCTAATTTTACATTAACTGAGTTGTCTGATCACGTGAAAACTATGATAGACAGACATCCAGATTTTGTTGGAAATTTCCCGGGAACTAGTAACATTAGAGATATTGAAGGTCTTGCCCAGTATGGAACAAGATTGATCTGTAATGTTAATCCTCTTTCCTTTGCTACATACTTTATTGCCAATGACAAGTATAATTTATTGTCAGCAATAAGAACTGTATCACAACATTACCATCAATTTAAACTTGGGTTAATTGATCAAATTACAAACTTTAAAGGAAATTATACACCTGTTAAGGCGTTAGATATCGCTTTGTTTAATATGAACACAAACAAAGAGGTGTCTTTTCCTTATAGTTTAAGCGATATGGTTCCGTATGGAACAGACGTTGTTACTAGATCTTTTCCAGTTACTGACAGCAGAAACAAAAGTTATTCATTAATATCTGTTTTTGATATTAATTCTATATCTCTAAGAGCAGTTTTAATTTACAGAACAGATACTGCGGGTAATACTACTCAGTTAATTTACGGCTCAGAATATGATTTTGATCCTATCGACTCTTCAGTTAATATTAAGATCGATTTAGAAAAAGGCGATACAATAACAGTTAGTGATTATCCTAGAACAGAAGGATGCTTTGTTCCGCCAACTCCTACAAAATTAGGTCTCTATCCTAAATTTGAACCAAAGATTTTCTTTGACGATACTTATGCTGGTGAGCCTAAAAAAGTTATTCAAGGGCATGACGGTAGTATTATACAGGCGTTTGACGACTATAGGGATGAGATTATTCTTGAATTTGAAAGAAGAGTCTATAATAACATCAAAGTAAATTATAATCCAGAATTGTTAGATCTTCATAAAGTAATGCCCGGTGCATTTAGATCAAACAAATATACTTTAAAAGAAGTTAACGATATTTTATCAAGAGAATTTTTAAAGTATGATGGTTTTTACGGATTAAACTATTCTAAAAATTCTACAGCCAGCGAAGACAGAAAAACTTGGAATTATAAAACAGGTAAAGAGTTAGTAACAAAACTACCGTTACCGGGTAACTGGAGAGGAATTTATAAGTACTTCTTTGACACAGATCGACCTCATACACATCCTTGGGAAATGCTAGGTTTTAGTGTAATGCCAACCTGGTGGATTGATGTTTATGGTCCAGCACCGTATACTCGAGGAAATACAATTCTGTGGGAAGACATGGAAGCAGGCAGGGTAAAAGATCCTAGCGGAACATATGTCCTTAATAACTTTATTAGAACAGGCCTATTAAACATATTGCCTGTTGACGATAACGGAAATCTTTTAGATCCAGCATCTGCCAATATGGCTACTAGCCTTGATTATCTAAAGATTTCTGATAATTGGAAATTTGGAGATCAAGGACCTGTAGAAAGTTCTTGGAGAAAGAGTTCTCTCTATCCATTTGCAGTTCAAATATTAGCAGCATTAACCAATCCTGGAACATATGCAAGTTTACTTTTTGACACCAGTAGAGTTTCTAAAAACTTAGCGGGTCAATACGGTTACGGCGATGATAAAAAATTCTTAAACTTTGATATATTAAAAATATTTGAAGATACTGAAGACAATCAAAAAATTCTTGCAGCAGGTTATAGTGTTTTCTTAGTAGAAGCAGGAAAACAAAAAAATAAAAATTTTATTTCTGAAATCAAGAAAGAACTTAAATTCTTATCTTTTAGACTTGCTCATAAACTTGGCGGCTTCATAAACAAAGAAAAATTTAAAGTAACAATTGATAGTGTTAGCCCTAATAGTTCAAATGCCGGTGTTGCACTAGTTAATGAAGACCATGATATATTCTTAGATAAAAGCAGTCCGGTACGTTCAATTGGGATCAGCGGAGTAATCATTGAAAAGACAGAGCGTGGCTTTTCAATTAGAGGGTATGACACACAGAAGCCATATTTTAACTGTCTGATGCCCGAATTTACAGCTACTGATCCTGCACTAGTAGTTGGTGGCAAATCTGAAAGTTTTGTTGAGTGGACTGCATCGGCTTCTAATCCAATGTCTGGATTGGACACTACTTCTGTAAGTACCAATTCAGGTTTTAGATATTATAAGCAAGGTCAAGTAGTTCGATATCAAGGAAGATATTTTAGAACTAAGGTAGGTCACAATTCTGGAACAGCATTTGACTCTACAAAATTCCAACTATTACCTTCGTTACCAGTTATTGGCGGTGCCTCAGTAAGAAACCCTTCAAAGTTTTCAACTACCGTAACGGAAATCCCATACGGCATAGAATATACCGATGCAGAACAAATTCATGCAGTAATGCTAGGCTATGGAAAGTGGTTAGAAAGTCAAGGATGTGTATTTGACGAATATAATAAGGATCTAACTGAAGTTTTAAATTGGACATTCTCGAGTAAAGAAGCGATTTATTGGACCACACAAAAATGGGCTGTGGGTAGTGTTATTACTATCAGTCCTTTTGCAAACTCTTTACAGTTTCAGGATCCAACTGCGGTAGCAGATAGCCTAACAAATATTTTTTACGACTACAGTATTTTAAAAGCTGACGGTGCTGTTTTATCTAGTAAAAATATTTCTACTTCTCGAGATGAAAATGTTTTTGTAATTAAAACAGTAAACACAACAGACGGAATTTATTTTGTAAGAATTAATCTTGTACAAAAAGAGCATACTTTAATTCTTAACAATTCTTCTTTATTCAATGACGTAATCTATGATCCGTCTACTGGATACAGACAACGCAGAATTAAACTTTCTGGATTTGTTACTGGTGGCTGGAACGGAGATATGTTCAGCCCTGGCTTTATCTACGACGAAGCACAAATTTCTAATTGGGAAAAATACACAGACTATTCAACAGGGGATGTTGTTTTTTACGGCGGAAACTATTATTCAGCAATCAATAAAGTTTTAGGATCTGACAAATTTAATTTTACAGAATGGTCTATCTTAGGAGAAAAACCAGTAGCTGAACTGTTGCCTAACTTTGATTATAAGATTAATCAATTCGAAGATTTCTATAGTTTAGATATTGACAATTTTGATTCAGTACAACAAAATCTAGCACAGCATTTGGTCGGTTACAGTACCAGAAATTATCTAGATAATATTTTTACTAACGCAACAAGCCAGTACAAATTCTATCAAGGATATATTAAAGAAAAAGGTACAAGAAACACAATCAATAAGTTAGCAAAAGCTAGTATAATTAGTCAAGGTGGTTACATTGATTATTTTGAAGATTGGGCGTTTAGAGTCGGCGACTACGGCGGCTTCTCTGACAGCGAAGTTTTAGAATTTGAGCTTGATGAACTACGATTCAAAGAAAATCCTCAGATTATAGAATTTGTAGAAAACAAACCAGTTGTTGTAAGTGACTTTATAACTTACGAAACACCTGATCAGATCGCTATTAAACCTTCTAATTATTCTAATATTCCTTTTAAAACCACTAGCACTATTTTATCTGATAGTGTAAGTATTTTACCATCTGCAGGCTATGCTAGACTAGATGATATCACTGCTACGGCCTTTAATAGAGATAGTTTATTAGATATAGCAAACAACCGAGGATTAAACAACGGCGACACTATTTGGATAGGATTTATGTCAAATGGAGACTGGGATATTGTAAGATATACACAGCTTCCTACAAAAATAATTGATGCAAACGTATACAGTCCTGGTACTAGTCTAGTGTTAACGACTGAATTTAGGCACAATTTAAAGGCAGGAGACTTAGTAAGTATAAGCCAGTGTGATGCTCAAATAGACGGAATCTATACTGTAGAGCAAGTTATTAGCTTAACAGAATTTACAGTCTCATCCTTGTTAACTAGTGTTACAACTCCGTTGACGCCTGGTATCGGTCTTCTATTTAAATTTGTCAGTGTTAGATTTTCGGAGTTTGACGGACTTCGATATTCAGAAGCATTAGATCAATTTGATATTGATGAAAAAATTTGGATCGATAATAACGGATCGGGTAAATGGACAGTTTATAAAAAAGTAAAGAATTTTGATTCTTTTGAATATAAGTCGCCTTACGTTGCATATACATTAGGTGTTAATCAAGAATACGGATTTGCTATAGCAGGATCTGATGACGGCAGTCGATTTGCAGTATCCTCTCCCGGATTCTTTTACAATGCTGGTCTTTCTAATGATTACGGAAAAATTTATCTGTATAAAAAATCAGGTGTAGATAAAGACAGTATATTGCCAGCGGGTACATTAAATCCTAACGTTAACACCATACAAAAATATTTTACCGGAACTAATAAATCTTATTTTGGAAAAACAATACAGTTTGACCAAGATAATAATCTATTGTTTATTGGTGCACCAAATGCATCGCACGTTAGACAATCACTTGTTACTAATAAATTTAGTACTGTAAATCTAACATCGCCTACATCTAGTCTTGTTAATCAAGGTTTAGTAAAGATTACAAAATACGATTTTGATAATAACGAACCTGTATTTGATCTTGTCTTTGCAAGCCCGCAACCTCAATCAAATAGTAATTTTGGCCATGACATATTTGTAGGAAATATTTCAACGTCATCAAAAGTTGTGTTTGTGTCAAGTCCTGATTTTAATAATCAAGGATTTGTCTATCACAACAAATTAAATGTATTAACAACAAACACAGCAGCATTTGTTGCTAGTGCAGTCTCAGCAGCAAAATTACCTACAACAATTCAGCCTTTAACAGCTAACAGTAGATTTGGTCATGCTGTTACAGGAAACTATAACGGTACTAGAATTGCAGTGGCAGCACCCGGCTGGTCAAC
>JACCDO011530543.1_pt1 | contig 14777 bp, 11 predicted proteins | sample 7446101 | NCBI WGS metagenome assembly JACCDO01 (sample SAMN15323440, study PRJNA562643) | freshwater metagenome | isolation source: river surface water | place: USA:Blue River Watershed | collected 2017-08-16
ACAACAAAAGAAAAACTGGTGAAGCGCGATCAAGCAGATAGCACCCGCAAAGTTTCACCACTTGAAATGGCAGCTGATGCCACACTTCTTGACACCACTCACATGAATTTAGATGAGGTTGTCGATCACGTATTAGGTCTAGTCAAAGGTTTATCTGATGCCTTCAAATGATGACGACTTTATTTATGAACCTTTGGGTACTGACGCCCAAATTGATGACTCAGTCGAAATTCCAGAAAACATCGAAGATCTAGATGATGCTGCTTATGAAAAATTGCTGGAGCAGCTTGGCGTTACCAATGAAGAAGTCGAAGAGTTCTTAAGCGAACCTGAATTACTTCCAGTCGTTGCCGTGGTTGGTAGACCAAACGTAGGTAAGTCAACTTTGGTTAACCGATTAATTGGCCGCCGGGAAGCTGTTGTTGAAGATATCCCTGGCGTTACACGCGACCGTGTTCGCTATGAAGCAGAGTGGAATGGCAAATCATTTATTGTCGTTGACACTGGTGGCTGGGAAAAAGATGCCCAAGGTATGGGCGAGCAGATCTCAGCCCAAGCCGAGCGAGCAATCACATCAAGTGATGTTGTTGTATTCGTAGTTGATGCAACGGTTGGTGCAACTGGCAGCGAAGAAGCCATGGTTAAAGTATTGCGCCGTGCCAAAGTTCCAGTGATTTTGGTTGCCAACAAAGTTGATGATGAACGAACTGAAGCAGAAGCTAGTCAGTTGTGGTCACTTGGTCTAGGTGAGCCTTATCCAGTTTCAGCACTTCATGGCCGTGGGTCAGGTGACCTACTTGATGAAATCATTAAACGATTTCCCGAAGAGGGATCAACTCAAGCCAGACCCCGTGGTCCTCGCCGCGTAGCACTCCTAGGTAAACCAAACGTTGGTAAATCAAGTTTGTTAAACGCTTTAGCTGGCGAGTCACGATCAGTTGTTTCAAGCGTTGCTGGAACAACCGTTGACCCAGTTGATGAACTGATTACTTTGGGTGACCAAGAGTGGATCTTTGTTGATACCGCAGGTATTCGAAAGAAAGTCAAGCAGGCAAGTGGTCATGAGTTCTATGCCACGCTTCGCACCAAGTCTGCCCTAGATAAAGCTGATGTTGCCGTAGTGCTGCTTGATGCCAGCGAGCCAATGACCGAACAAGACCTGCGCATTATTTCAATGGTCGTTGAATCTGGGCGAGCGCTAGTTATTGCTTTTAATAAGTGGGATCTACTTGATGATGAGCGTCGCTTTTATCTGGAAAAAGAAATTGATCGTCAACTAGTTCAAGTCGGCTGGGCACCACGGATTAACTTCAGTGCTAAAACTGGCTGGCATAAAGACCGATTGGTCCCTGCGCTAAACGCAGCTCTTGAGGGTTGGGAAACACGTGTGCCAACTGGTCAACTAAATGCTTTCTTGTCTGAAATTGTTGCCGGCCATCCACACCCAGTTCGTGGTGGTAAGCAGCCAAAGATTTTGTTTGGCACTCAAGCAAGTGTGGCCCCACCAGTATTTATATTGTTTACTTCTGGTTTTATTGAGGCGGGATACCGTCGCTTTGTTGAGCGCAGATTCCGTGAGCAATTTGGATTTGTTGGTTCACCAATCATCATCAACCTTCGAATTCGCGAACGACGCAAACGGTAAAGTAAACGTTTATCGCGGGCTGTAGCGCAGTTTGGTAGCGCACTTCGCTGGGGGTGAAGGGGTCGCAAGTTCAAATCTTGTCAGCCCGACTAGGCACATTTTCCTAGTTCAAAGTTGTAATACATGAGTCAAACCTTGATTTTCACAGCGCTAATTAACCAAATTAGGGCCGATTTAAAGCGCGTTTTGACATAAATCACTAAAGAACTATTAGGTAACGGGTTAATAACTATGTGGCTAAATCTGGCCCTAGGGCTAGCCATAGTTATGAATATCAGGGTATTTTCATACCTGCCCGTTAACTAAATTAATGGGTTTCTTTCGAGAGGAAAATAAATGATCAAGCCGGTAAAAATCGGTGCCTTGGTTGTTGCTTCAGCTCTTGCTCTAGCTGCCTGTGGTGGCTCAAGCGATAGCAGCAGTGGCGGCGGAAAGACACTTGTTATTTCAAGTGATCTTCCACTACAAGGCTCATCAGCTGATGCATCTGCATCAACTAACAACGTAATCAAGCTGTACCTAGAACAGATTGGCTACAAAGTTGGCGACTACACTATCGAATTCAAAGAATACGATAACTCAACAGCTGCTAAAGGTGCTTGGGACGATGCACAGTGTGCAAAGAACGCTCAAGATCACGTAGCTAACGCTGCTGAAGTTGCTGTTATGGGTACCTACAACTCAGGTTGTGCAAAAATCATCGTTCCTGTACTAAACCAGGCACCAGATGGTCCAATGCTTATGGTGTCTCACGCAAACACCAACCCTGGTCTAACAAAGACTTGGGATCCAGGCGAGCCTGACAAGTTCTACCCAACAGGCAAGCGTTCATACGCTCGCGTTGTTACTTCAGATGATTTCCAGGGTACAGCTGCTGCTCAGTACCTAGCCCAGGAAAAGAAGGTAACAAAGTGTGCTGTTCTTAACGACAACCAAACATACGGCCAAGGTCTAGCTAAAGCAGTTGTTGCTGAACTAACCAAGCAGGGTGTTGAAGTTGTAGTTGACGAAGCATGGGATGCAAAGCAGACCAGCTACACAGCTCAAATGCAAAAAGTTAAGGCTGCTGGCGCTGACTGTATTTACTTCTCAGGTATCTACGACAACAACGGTGGTCAGCTAGTTAAGGATTCTGCAAAGGTTCTTGGCGCTGCAACTGAATTCGTAACAATGGCTCCAGACGGTTTCACTGGTTACCCTGATCTACAGGCACTTCCAGAAGCTGAAGGCCTATTGCTTTCATTCACCGGTCTATCACAGGACGGCATTCTTGCTGCTGGTGGTAGTGCTGCTGATTTCGTGAAGGCATACGAAGCTAAGTACGGCGCAAAGCCAGTAGGTTCATTCTCAATCTACGGTGGCGCTGCACTACAGGTAATCCTTGCTGCAATCGAAGCATCAGACGGTACTCGTAAGGGTGTCAATGACGCAGTATTCGGTGGCGCAGGCATCACCATCCCAGCTGACAAGGCTGTAACTGGCGCTGAAATCAAGATTGATCCAGCATCAGGTGACGTCACAACTAAGACAGTTACCATTCAGATCATGACTGGTGGCGCTGAAACTGACGTAATGCCATGGGCAATCCAATAATTGGATAACCATTAAGTCAGTCTGAGAAATCAGATACTGATTGGCCGGGATTAGGCAACTAATCCCGGCCAATTACCTGAAATAAAGCAATAAAAATTCATAAAACTCAATAAAAAGCCTTATTAAAAATAACTAAGTAAATCTCTGGGTTACTGGTGACTTAACACCTAGTTACCACTAGATTTACTTCAAATAACTCTTACTCTTGGGAGACCCTAAAGATGTCAACGGCGACAAAAGCTGCTGCCAAGGTCAGCGTGAGCAAAATACTCACCAGAGCTTCACTTGCATTCATTATTGGTGGTGTGGCTTGGTGGCTTGGTGGAAATTTAATTTCTGACCCAGCACTCTTTGCAACAATTGCGATCTACGGCTTAAACAACGGCGCGCTTTACGCACTTATCGCGCTTGGTTACACATTGGTTTACGGCATTATCGAGTTGATCAACTTCGCCCATGGTGATTTGTTCATGCTCTCGGCTGTGTTCAGTACCTTCATGTTGGTTGACGTACTTGAAATTGAAGGTCCGGGTTCTGGCCATCTCTTGTATGTCTTCTTAGTTTTGATTGGTGCCATGATTTTCGGTGCGGTGATCAACGTAACTGTTGAGCGCCTGGCTTACCGAAAACTTCGCAACGCACCAAAACTTGCACCACTGATTACCGCAGTGGGTGTTTCTTTCATCTTCCAGTTCATTGGTCTTCAATGGAACGGTTCAGCTCCACGTAACTTCGCCACTGTAATTTCAGATGGCTCAATGGAAGTTGCCGGCGTAACGATTCCGCACGAAACCTTTGCAATTTACGGTTTGACCATTCCGTTGCTAATTCTTTTAGTTACTTTGGTTAACAAAACCCGTCAAGGCCGAGCAATGCGTGCTACTGCGCAGGATAAAGATGCTTCACGTCTTATGGGTATCAATGTCGATAAGACCATTTCATTCACCTTCGCACTTGGTGGTGCGATGGCAGGTGCTGCTGGCTTGATGTATGCCCAGACAGTTGGCAACGTGGCCTACAACCTAGGTTTCCAATTAGGCCTGATCGCATTCACATCAGCTGTACTTGGTGGTATCGGCAATCTTTACGGCGCTGTACTTGGCGGTATTTTGATCGGTCTAATCCAGGGTCTAAACGATGGTTTGCCAAATGGTCCAGGTCAAAAATGGAGCCAGTCAATGGTGTTCATCATTTTGATTCTTTTAATGGTTTACCGTCCAGCAGGTTTGCTTGGCGTTTCACAGAAAGAAAAGGTGTGACATGTCTAAACAAGCTCCTGCACATTTAGCACTAGATAACACAAACAAGAAGTGGTCGATCGGCCTTGCTGTTTCAGTTTTGGTGATCTTTGCTATCTACAAGTTTGTTCTTCCAGGTGCTAATCCAGAAGTTCGCACATTTTTTAACAACTGGCTTCCACTTAACTCATTAGGTGAAGCAGCAGTATTCGTACTGATGGCACTTGGCCTAAACATTGTGGTTGGTTATGCCGGTCTGCTTGACTTAGGTTACGTAGCATTCTGGGCACTTGGTGGTTACGTTGCTGGCTGGTTAATGTCTGGTTTCTGGTACACCAAGAACGTCAATGTTTTTGGTACACCGCCACCAGGCTTACCTGAAGGTATTCACCTTAACTTTGCCTTTGTGTTAATTGCAGCTGGTATTTTCACCGCAATCTGGGGTGTCATTATCGGTGCACCAACACTTCGCCTTAAGAGTGACTACCTTGCACTTGTAACACTTGGTTTCGGTGAAATCATTCCGCAGTTCTTTATTAACGGTGAAAACATCGCTGGCCAGAACTGGACTAACGGAACTAAAGGTATTACCCCAATCGACAACATTCGCTTCGGTGGATTGGAACTTGGTGTATTCGATCTTGCGCCTAAGTTCTTGATTTACGCGGGACTTGCAGCATTCATGATCTTCTTATCGATCCGTCTACGCGACGGTCGTTTAGGTCGTGCTTGGCTTGCAATCCGCGAAGATGAATTAGCCGCTTCAATGATGGGCGTTCCACTTATGCGCACCAAACTGGCTTCTTATGCAGTTGGCGCTATTTCAGGTGGTATCGGTGGTGCAGCGTTCACAACTTTGGTTAACGGTGTATTCGCTGAACGCTTCAACTTCGCAGTATCGATCATCATTCTTTCAATGGTGGTCCTTGGTGGTATGGGTAACGTTTGGGGTGTAACCGTTGGCGCAATCTTGCTGTCATGGGTTAACTCAACTGGTTTGGTGCAATTCGGCCGCGTCTTTAACGAAGCTGCTGGAACAAACATCAACTTCCCGTCATACAACTTCTTCGTATTCGGTCTATTGCTTGTACTGATGATGCTTTTCCGTCGTGAAGGTTTCATTCCAGAAGCACGTACCCGAATCATCATGCATGAAGAGGATCTAGATTCTGTTGACTTTGTTGAACACAAGGAAGGAGCACACTAATGAGTCTCACTGGTAAGCCTGTCCTTGATGCGCAGAACATTAGCGTTGTATTCGGTGGTCTAGTTGCCGTTGACAATGTTTCGTTCACCATTCCAGAAGGATCAATTGTTAGCTTGATTGGCCCTAACGGTGCTGGCAAGACAACATTTTTCAACGTGCTAACTGGTCTTTATGACCCAACTAGCGGCCAAGTAATTTATGGCGGCAAGAACATCACCGGTCAATCCCCGCATAAAACTGCGGCAAGCGGTATGGCTCGTACATTCCAGAACATTCGCTTATTCGGTCTAATGACCGCGCAGGAAAATGTCATGGTTGCGATGCACTCACACATGAAAGCTGGCGTTCTTTCAACTACTTTCCGCACAAAGAAACAACGTGCTGAAGAAGAAGAAGGCCGTCGATTCTCTCAAGAACTTCTTGACTTCGTGGGTATCGGTGGAACAACTAACGAATACGCTCGCAACCTTTCATACGGCGATCAGCGTCGCTTGGAAATTGCGCGTGCGTTAGCACTTCGTCCAAAGGTTTTGCTACTGGATGAACCAACTGCGGGTATGAACCCTCAGGAATCAAAGGCATTCGTTGACTTTGTGCACCGAGTTCGTGACGAACGTGGCGTTTCAATTCTGTTAATTGAACACGACATGAGCGTTGTGATGAAGGTTTCTGAACGAATCACTGTTCTTGACCAAGGTCAAAACATTGCTCAAGGTTCACCTGAAGAAATCAAGTCAAACCAAAGAGTTATCGAAGCTTACCTAGGTAAGAGCGGATCGGAGGCGAGCAAGTAATGGCACGCAAATCAACTCCAGTAATGCTGGATGTTAAAGACCTACACGTTTCTTACGGCGCAATCGCAGCAGTCAAGGGTTTAACCCTTGAAGTTCGCGAAGGTGAAATCGTAACTTTGATCGGTTCAAACGGTGCTGGTAAATCAACCACCCTTCGAACCGTCAGCGGTTTACTTAAGCCAAAGTCAGGTTCAATCACTTTCAAGGGTGAGCGCATCGACGGCACACCAGGCCACGAAGTTGTAGCTAAGGGCATCTGTCAGTCACCAGAAGGTCGTCGTATCTTCCCTCGAATGACAGTTGAAGAAAACCTAGACCTAGGTGCTTTCCTTCGCAAAGATACTGCTGGCATCAAAGCTGATCAGGAAATGGTGCTTAACCTTTTTCCACGTTTGAAAGAACGTATTCACCAGAAAGCCGGCACTATGTCAGGTGGTGAACAGCAAATGCTTGCTGTTGGTCGCGCCCTTATGGGTCAACCAAAACTTCTAATTTTGGATGAACCATCAATGGGTCTTGCACCTGTTCTAGTTGACCTAATTTTCGACACAATCCAAAAGATTCGTGACAACGGAACCACAGTTCTATTGGTTGAACAAAATGCGCTAGCTGCACTTCGTATTGCAGATTACGCATACGTTCTTGAATCAGGTCACCTAAACATGGAAGGCAATGCAAGCGATTTGGCTAATGACCAACGCGTTGTTAATGCCTACCTTGGTGGACATTAAAAATAGATTAAATCTAATAAAAAAGACCCGCGAGCCAATCGCGGGTCTTTTTTCTTTGTAGTTCTGTTAACTAATTTTGCTTAGCTGATTAACGCCACAATCAGTGGTCCAAAGATTAATGCTGGCAACATGTCACCAACTGGCACATGGCGAATTCGAAGTAAGTTAATTCCAATTCCAATTAGCAGCAACCCACCAACAATGTTGATAGTGATTATTTGAAGTGGGCTAATAAATGAACCAAGCATCATTCCTAAAACTGTGAAAGCACCTTGAAGCAGACCAACTGGAATGATTGATGCGGCAACGCCCCAGCCAAATGATGCGGCAAATGCCATCGCGGCAAACATATCTAGGGTTGATTTCAAAAGTAATTGATCGATGCCATTACCAAGGCCATCATTTATTGATCCCATCATGGCAAGTGGTCCAACACCGAACAATAGGGAAGCCGATACAAAACCTTCAGTGAATCGACCTGATGATTCACTTTTAGCAAAGCGCTTTCGCAAGTTATCACCAAAGTTATTAAGGCGATCTTCAATCCTTAGAGCTGATCCAGTGATTCCACCTAGTAGAAGTGCACCAAGTGGAACAAGTAGGGAAGCACCTTGCGGAAGAGATCCTTTGAATTCTGGATTAGTTAAATCAAAAACGCTGATGATGCCGTTTGTCAGTGTAATTAAACCAAGACCATCGGTTACTACATTGCGCACGTTTTCTTTAAGGCGGTGAGCTAGAAAAACACCAACGGTTGTTCCAATGATGATTGTGGCAAGGTTGATAACTGTTCCAATGCCAGGAAACATTTAGTTAGCTTTCTTTTCTAGAAGCATGCAGGTGATACGGCCTGAGCAAAGTAGTACTCCTTGGTCATCTGAAACTTTCACTTCGTAGGTGGCAAGTGATTTTCCAAGTGAAACAGCTTTAGCCACACCAGTTACAACACCGCTTCGTCCTGACTTGTGGTGGGTTCCGTTTATGTCGATGCCAACAGCAATTCGATTTTCGCCAGCATGGATCATTGCGCCAATTGACCCCAACGTTTCAACTAGAACCATGGAAGCGCCGCCATTTAAAATTCCGTAAGGCTGGGTGTTGCCTTCAACTGGCATTGTGCCAACAATTTCATTGGCATCAGCACTGATTATTTTGATGCCCATTCGGTCAGCAAGAGCGCCAAGTGGCATTTTGGTTGCGTCAAAGGATGAGGTCATCTAGTAGCCCTTTAGGATCGGTGTTGTGGCAAGTACTCATAAGTTTCTCATCCTTGATGGGCACTCACTGGCATACCGCGCCTTTCACGGCTTGCCGCCAGAAAATTTTGTCACATCCAGTGGCCAGCACACCAACGCGGTTTATGGCTTCACTTCAATGTTTGCAGCCGTCCTTAAAGAACAAAAACCATCACATGTGGCAGTAGCTTTTGACGTATCCCGTGACACTTTCAGATCACAGCGTTATCCCGATTACAAAGCAACTAGAGCTAAAACTCCACCAGAATTTAAAGGCCAAGTTGAGTTAATCAAAGAAATTTTGACCGCACTTCGCATCCCTGTTGTTACAGCTGATGGCTTTGAAGCCGATGACATCCTTTGCACCCTTGCGCATCATTGCGATTTTCCAGTCAGCATCATCTCTGGTGACCGTGACACTTTCCAGTTAATCGATCAGCGCGTAACTGTTCTTTATCCACGCAAAGGTATGTCTGATTTAGTTCTGATGACCCCTGATGCAGTCAAAGAAAAATATGGCGTTTTGCCAGAGCAATACCGTGACTTGGCAGCGATGGTGGGTGAGGCAAGTGACAACCTGCCAGGTGTTCCAGGTGTTGGTCCAAAGACAGCTGCTAAATGGATCGTTCAGTATGGCTCGCTTGAAAAGATCATTTCGGCAATGGATGAAATTTCGGGAAAAGTTGGCGAATCACTTCGCGAACACAAAGATCGCGTTCTTGAAAACTATGATTTAAACCGCCTAGTTACTGATGCACCAGTTGAAAAAGATGTTTCGAAGTATGCCAAGGCCGATTACGATCCAACTGAAGTTCACCAAGTATTAGATGCAATTGAATTCTCAGCACTTCGCACTCGTATTTTCAACGCCTGGCCAACCAGTAATCCAGGCAGCAGTCCAGTTGAAACAAAAAATTCGGCAGCTCCAGCAAAGAAGGCTCCAGCAAAGAAGGCTCAACCAGCCACGGCGGATTCAGCAGAAACATTAATTGCAGATGGCGATCTATCTGTAGTTTCTAAAAAAGAATCCGGGGCAGCGGTTAAAAAGTGGCTTGCTGCACAAAAAGAATTAGTTGGCGTAGCTTTCTCAGGTGCTTGGTCAGCAGGGCGTGGATCAATTGACGCGGTTGCATTCATAAATTCAGCTAATGAGTCCATTTGGTGTGAGTACTTAACCAATCAAGAAGTTGTAAATCCTTGGCTGCAATCAGATAGCCCTAAAGCCATTCATGATGCCAAAGGACCAGCACTTGCGCTGCTTAGTCAAGGCGTGAAATTAAATGGAATTGAAATTGATACAGCTTTAGCTGCCTATTTATTAGCACCTGGTAGTCGCAATCTAACGCTAAGTGATTTAACCATGCGTTACTTAAAGAAGAACTTGGCCGAACTTGAAAATGCTGACGCGCAATTAAGTTTTGATACTGCAGGTGATGTGTCAGGGGACAAGTTAGCCCTGCATGCACATGCCACATTTGAATTAGCCAAGCATTTCCTTGAGGAACTTAAAACTCGTGGTGGTTCAGACTTACTAAATACTCTTGAAATTCCATTGCTACACGTATTAGTTGAGATGGAAGCATCTGGCATTGCAATTGATACCAAGGCACTTAAAGCACTTGAAGAATCATTTGAAGCCGACGCAGTTGCGGCAACTAAGCAAGCACATAAAGCTGCTGGCCATGAATTCAATCTTGGTTCACCAAAGCAACTGCAAGAGGTTCTATTTGAAGAACGCGGGTTACCAAAGACCAAGAAAATCAAAACAGGTTACACCACCGATGCTGATGCACTTCAAGGATTACTGGCCAAGTTTCCAGATGATGAATTATTAATTGGGCTACTTCGTTTTAGGGAAGTTAGTAAATTACGTCAGACCGTAACTGGATTGCTTGCATGTGTTGCCGATGATGGCCGGATTCACACCACTTTTAATCAAATGGTTGCCGCAACTGGCCGGTTAAGTAGTACTGAACCTAATTTGCAGAATATTCCAATTAGAACTGATGAAGGTGTTCGGATCCGAAGCACATTCGTTGTTGGCAAAGGGTATGAAACATTACTTACCGCTGACTACAGTCAGATTGAACTTCGAGTAATGGCGCACCTTTCTCAAGACAAAGGTTTGATTGAAGCGCTTAAATCTGGTGAAGATCTTCACACCACAGTTGGTTCATATGTATTTGGCGTAGATAAAAAAGATGTTGATGCTGAAATGCGTCGAAAGATTAAAGCCATGTCTTATGGCCTTGCCTATGGTTTGTCAGCGTTTGGTCTTGCGAATCAATTAAACATTTCAACTGGCGAGGCAAAGTCGCTGATGGATACTTACTTTGAACGCTTCGGTGGTGTTCGTGATTACTTGGCCAATGTGGTTAAAGAAGCGCGCAAACTTGGTTACACCGAATCGATCATGGGACGACGTCGTTATTTGCCAGATTTAAATAGCGATAATCGTCAGCTTCGCGAAATGGCTGAACGCATGGCGCTAAATGCTCCGATCCAAGGATCAGCGGCTGACTTAGTAAAAGTTGCCATGCTCAATGTTGACGCGGCCCTAAAGAAGGCAGGAGTCAACAGTCGACTTCTACTTCAGGTTCACGATGAACTTGTAATTGAGGTGGCCAAGGGTGAACTTGAACAGGTTAAGGCTCTAGTTACCGAAAATATGGCCAAAGTGGGCATTGTGGGGCAGTTAAGCGTGCCAATGGATGTTCAACTAGGTGTTGGCAAGAGTTGGTCTGAAGCGGCCCATTAGAGGTTTTGCCTTTAATTAAAGCCATCTCTATTCTTAGAAGGTTGCATTTTGCCTTTGTCTTAGACATAGAAGTCAAAGCGCTTTAAGGCCTAAAAAATCTTAAGAAGAAATTCAACAAACCAACTACATCTATCCACCAGAGGGCATTTACTTAATGACCGTTACTACAACTAAGAGCTCAATTACTGTTAATGACATTGGCTCTGCCGAGGAATTCCTCGCTGCAATCGATAAGACAATCAAACCTTTCAATGATGGCGACATCGTCGAAGGCATCATCGTAAAAGTAGACCGTGACGAAGTTCTTCTAGACATCGGCTACAAAACTGAAGGCATCATTCCTTCTCGCGAGCTAAGCATCAAGCATGATGTGAATCCAGATGAAATCGTCAAAGTTGGCGACACTGTTGAAGCTCTAGTTCTTCAAAAAGAAGACAAAGAAGGTCGTTTAATTCTTTCTAAGAAGCGTGCACAATACGAACGCGCTTGGGGCGACATCGAAAAAGTTAAAGAAGAAGATGGCGTCGTTACCGGAACCGTTATTGAAGTTGTTAAGGGTGGCCTAATCGTTGACATCGGTCTTCGTGGCTTCCTTCCAGCATCACTTGTTGAAATGCGCCGTGTTCGTGACCTTGCTCCGTACATCGGCAAGCAAATGGAAGCAAAGATCATCGAACTTGATAAGAACCGCAACAACGTTGTTCTTTCTCGCCGGGCATACCTTGAAAGCTCACAGAGCGCGGTTCGTCATGGCTTCCTAAACCAACTAGAACGCGGACAAATCCGTAAGGGTGTTGTTTCAAGCATCGTTAACTTCGGTGCATTCGTTGACCTAGGTGGCGTAGACGGTCTAGTTCACGTTTCTGAACTTTCATGGGAACACGTAGATCACCCATCAAAGGTGGTTGAAGTTGGCCAAGAAGTAACTGTTGAAGTTCTAGAAGTTGATTTCGAACGTGAACGCGTTTCACTATCTCTAAAGTCAACTCAAGAAGATCCATGGCAGCACTTCGCTCGTACCCATCAAATGGGTCAGGTTGTTCCTGGTGAAGTAACCAAGCTAGTTCCATTCGGTGCATTCATCCGCGTAAGCGATGGCATCGAAGGTCTAGTTCACATCTCTGAATTGTCAGGTCGCCATGTTGAAATTCCAGAACAGGTTGTTCAGGTTGGCGATTCAGTATTCGTGAAGGTTATCGACATCGACCTAGAACGTCGTCGTATTTCGCTTTCACTACGTCAAGCAAATGATGACGTAGCTGTTGAAGGTGAAGGCACATTCGATGCTTCGCTATACGGTTTAAATCAGTATGACGAAAACGGTAACTACATCTACCCAGAAGGTTTCGATCCAGAAACTAACGACTGGTTACCAGGTCACGAAGAAGCTAAAGCAAAGTGGGAACAGCAATACGCTGAAGCACATGCTAAGTGGGAAGCCCACAAAGCACAGGCTGCAAAGAATGGTGGCGATGAAGCAGCTCCAGCTGCAGCTACCGCTCCAGCATCAGAAGGCACACTTGCTGATGACAGCGCACTAGCCGCACTTCGCGACAAGTTAGCTGACGACTAAAAAGTTCTTTAGAACTCATCTAAAAGAACCGCAGGGGAATCCTTGCGGTTCTTTTAATTTGTCTGGGCAAATCACGATAAGGGAAGAGCAAGTAACCTTGAAGAGTGTTAGTTGCGTTAACTGGTGGGATTGCTTCGGGCAAATCAACAGTCGCGCAATTATTTAGTGAGCATGGTGCGATAGTTATAAAAGCTGATGACCTAGCCAAAGAAGTTGTTGATGCGGGTGGCCGGGCGCATGCAGCGGTTCTTGCACATTTTGGTCCAGAGATAGTCAACCCACAAGGTGCTATTGACCGAAGCAAATTAGCCCGGATCGTTTTTAATAACCCGCAAGAGCTAAAGACTTTAGAGCAGATCACTCATCCTGCAGTTCAGGCAGAACTTGCTGATCGAATTGCAGCATTGCCAAAAGATTCTGTGGTTATTTATGAAGTTCCGCTGTTGATTGAAAAGAACCTTTTCGGCAAATTTGATAAGTCGATTGCAGTAATTGCTGATCTTGGACTTCGCAAAGAACGAGCAATCGCACGTGGGGTAATGGATACCGATTTTGATGCCCGAGTGGACAATCAGACAACTGATGAACTTCGCGAGCAGTTAGTTGATCACACGATCTATAACAATGGCTCACTTTCGCAATTAGCAAAACAGGTGGATGACATCTGGGCGAAGTTAACCTCGTAACCTTGTCTTTATGGCCCGTCCGGTAACTGATCTTCAGCGCACTGTTGCGCCTTTTGAAGTCATCAGTGAATTCAAGCCAAGTGGTGACCAGCCAGCTGCGATCGAAGAATTAGCAAAGCGAATAAATCGCGGTGACAAAGATGTCGTATTACTTGGTGCAACAGGTACTGGTAAGAGTGCGACCACAGCGTGGTTAATTGAAAAATTGCAACGCCCAACTTTGGTTTTGGCGCCAAATAAAACTCTGGCAGCACAGCTTGCCAATGAATTCCGTGAACTGCTTCCAAATAACGCAGTTGAGTATTTCGTTTCTTATTACGACTATTACCAACCGGAAGCCTATATTCCACAATCTGACACATTCATCGAAAAAGATTCCTCAATTAACGAAGAAGTTGAACGACTGCGACATAGCGCAACAAACAGCTTGTTAACTAGACGAGATGTTGTTGTGGTGGCATCGGTTTCTTGTATTTACGGTTTGGGTACACCGCAAGAGTATGTGGATCGAATGGTCAGACTGCGAGTTGGCGAAAGTATTGACCGCGATACTTTGCTTCGAAAACTTGTTGACATTCAGTACAACCGAAATGACATCGCTTTTACTCGCGGAACATTCCGAGTTCGCGGCGACACCGTCGAGGTTTACCCGGTTTATGAAGAACACCCGATTCGCATTGAAATGTTTGGCGATGAAATCGATCGCTTAATGTCACTTCATCCGGTGACTGGCGAAATCTTGACTGAAGATAAAGAAATTTATGTTTTCCCTGCTTCGCACTACACCGCAGGTCCTGAACGCATGAGCCAAGCGATTGCTTCAATTGAAAATGAATTAGCTGTGCGACTTCCAGAACTTGAACGTGAAGGAAAACTACTTGAAGCACAGCGCTTAAAGATGCGAACTTCCTATGACATTGAAATGATGCAAAACCTTGGTTTTTGCAGTGGCATTGAAAACTATTCGCGCCACATCGATGGGCGCGAAGCAGGTTCTGCGCCTAACTGTTTACTTGATTACTTTCCAGAAGATTTCTTGCTGGTAATCGATGAAAGCCACGTAACTGTCTCACAGATTGGTGCGATGTATAACGGGGATGCATCACGCAAGAAAACTTTGGTTGAACATGGTTTCCGACTTCCAAGTGCCTTGGATAACCGGCCGCTAAAGTTCGATGAATTCTTAGAGCGAATCACTCAAACTGTTTACCTCTCAGCAACACCTGGACCATATGAACTTGAGAAAGTTAAGAACGATGTGGTCGAGCAAGTAATTCGCCCGACTGGTCTAGTGGATCCAGAAATTGTAATTAAGCC
>JACCDO010770834.1_pt1 | contig 14772 bp, 9 predicted proteins | sample 7446101 | NCBI WGS metagenome assembly JACCDO01 (sample SAMN15323440, study PRJNA562643) | freshwater metagenome | isolation source: river surface water | place: USA:Blue River Watershed | collected 2017-08-16
CCATGGACATTGACTCCTTGGGAACAGAGCGAATTCGCGCGTTGATCGACCAAGGATTTATTCGAAACTATGCCGACATCTACAGCCTGGACACCAAGCAAAGCGAACTACTCGGGCTAGAGATGAGTCAAGATCAATACGAACGGGAGGTCAATGGACTGCTTTACATCTCCTTAGACAAAGTCCTATTTGCCCTCACTGAAGGGATTTCTTTAAAGCAAATTCAAGACTTTCTACTTGAAAATACCCATCTCCCCCTTCGGGATCGGATCCGTGCTTTTCAAGCGCAACTGAAAGTTTGGAATAAAAAAGTACCTTCCAACGTAGGAATGGTAGATTTTTTACTCCAAAACTTGTCTGCACATGCCGACTTGATGAAGGTGGAAGATTACATTCCTGTGGCAGTGGTCTTGGAGATATTCTTGGGAAGACGTGTGGAATTTGAACAGATTTTGGAGGCAAGCAAACAGCACGGCACCATACACACCATTTTACTTGACCTCCAACTTACCTTACCCGACGAACTTCAGGAGCGCATTAAAAAACTAAAAGCAAACACCTTCCAAGAAGGCGTCATTAACAACATGATGGAAGGGATTTTTGCCTCCAAATCCCAGGATTTTGACAAGGTGCTTTTTGCCCTAGGCATCCGGAACATCGGAGAAAATACGGCGCAACTCCTAGCCAAGCATTTTGGGAATTTGGAAAAACTTCAAGCGGCGACTGGGGAAGAATTATTGGAAATCAATGGAGTGGGAGAAACCTTGGTGCAGAGTCTTCAAGAATTCTTTGCCCAACCCGAAAACCTTGAGATCATTGCCCAATTGAAAGCCCAGGGCTTGAATTTTGAAATGCAGGGAGGAGAAATTGTGGCGCTCGGCAATGCACTGGAGGGCAAAAGAATCCTAGCATCAGGAAAATTGAATCACTTCAAACGGGATGAGATTGTCACTTTCGTCCAGGCACATGGAGGACAGTACTTGAGTTCGGTTTCCAAAAACCTAGACTTCATCATTGAAGGAGAAGAGATGGGGCCAAGCAAAAAGGAAAAAGCCCAGAAGTTGGGCATTCCTTTACTTTCTGAAGAAGAGTTTTTGAAACTGGTACAATCCTAAATCCAGAAAAGAAGGCTAGAAGATGAGAACCTAAGGGTACTTTGGAAAAAACCTTAGACCCGGCTTACAAGCACCTTATCGATGCGCTGCCCATCTTTGTCCACCACCTCCAGGCGGAGTTTTTCGACAACTACTGCATCTCCCACATTTGGAATATAGCCACTTTGATGGAGGATTAACCCTGCTAATGTGGTGAAACTTTTGTTCTGGTAGGATATTTCAAAATCAAAATACTTTTCGAAATCAATCAGGGAATATTGTCCATCGATTAACCAAGAACCATCCTCCCGCTCGACGATTTGATAGTCAGTTTGATCCATTTCTGTGGATTCCCCTACCAAGGCGTCCACCACATCATCCATGGTCACCATCCCTACTGTGACTCCATACTCATCAATAACCAAACCGTAATGAAGCCGGTGGGCTTTAAATGATTCCAAGGCTTGGTAGGCAAACATGCTCTCGTTCAAAAAAAGTGGTTCCTTGGCAATTTTTTTCAAGTCGAAGCCTTCTTTTAAAATCGGATCAAAGAGATCCTTCACCAACACTATCCCGATGATTTGATCCAAATCTCCCTCCTTACACAAGGGATAGGCGGAATGTTTTTCCTCACTGATTTTCTGCCTAACCACCTCCTCGGTATCGGTAGCATTGAAAAAAACCAACTCATTTCGGTGCGTAAGCAGGGTATTGATTCGACGATCTCCCAACTCAAACACTCGCTCCACAATATCCTGTTCGATATCCATGATCTCTCCTCCCTCTGCACTCTCTTTGATCAATGCCTTCAATTCCTCTTCGGAAATTTTGCTATCAGAAGTTCGTTTGATTTGAAAAACCCAGAGTAAAAAATCATTTGATACCGTCAATAGCCAAACAAAGGGACTTGTCAACTTGGATAGCCAAAGCATGGGTTTGGCCACACGCAGCGCAATCTGCTCCGGAAAGGTCATGCCCAATCTTTTGGGAAACAACTCTCCCAAGACGATGGATAGGTAAGTAATCACCACTACGACTAAACCCACAGCAAGTGTATTCGCATAAGGCTGTAAAAATGGAACTAGTTGCAAAAGGGATTCCAGGTCATCTGTGATATTTTTACCCCCATAGACCCCCAATAAAACACCAATAAGTGTGATGCCTATTTGGACGGTGGACATGAATTTGGTAGGGTTCTCCGACAGCGCCAAGGCCTCTTTTGCACCTAACTTCCGCTGCTTCTTTAGACTCTCCAACTTGAACTTTCTCGAAGAAACAAGAGATAATTCGGCCATGGCAAAAACGCCATTTAAGAGGACTAGAAAGAGAATGATTAAAATTTCCACAGAAATAAAAAGAGACTTATCGAATATAAATTTAACTTAAAATACTTCTTATTTCACTTGTTTACCAATTTTCAAAAAATTTCGGAAAGTTGGCTTTGGAAAGAAGGCCCTTTCCCAAACTTAAACGCCCATGCTTTCTGGCCTGAAATGGACCTAAACAAGTCGCACTAGTTCAAGTTATAGGGATTGGAATTCCCATCCAACCAATACCCCATTTACTCATTTCCTTTTTACTAAAAACCCCGCCAAGACTGTATATTTGTCTTCGGCCATAAAATTTCCCAATGAACGCATTCAAAGGTACCGGAGTAGCATTAGTGACCCCTTTTCTAGAGGATCAACAGGTAGACTTTCCAAGTCTAGAGCGCTTGATCAATCATGTCATCGATGGCGGAGTAGACTACTTAGTCCTACTCGGTACTACGGGTGAGTCAGCGACCCTCACTTCATCGGAAAAAGCCCAGGTACTCAAAGCATCTGTGGAGTACAACAAAGGGCGAGTTCCCCTGATGCTAGGGTTAGGTGGAAATGCTACCCAAAAACTGATTGATGATATCGAACAAACCGACTTTTTTGGTGTCGCAGGAATTTTATCCGTAAGCCCTTACTACAACAAGCCTACCCAGGAAGGAATCATTGCACACTACCGTGCCTTGGCCGATGCCTCGCCAGTACCACTAGTCCTATACAATATCCCAGGTCGAACCATGTCCAACCTGACCGCAGCTACCACGCTCACCCTATCTCACCATCCCAATATCGTTGGCATCAAGGAAGCAAGTGGAAACCTGGAACAATGCATGCAGATCGCTGCCTCCATGCCGAAAGACTTCTTACTCTTGTCCGGAGACGATCTTTTAACAAAACCCATACAAAGCATCGGAGGATCTGGTGTAATCTCGGTCCTTGCCAATGCCCTTCCCGCAACTTTCAAAGCCTTGATAGAAGGAGACGATGCATCTTCCCAACAAGCGGCTTATTCCCTATTGAAATTGAATGAATTGATGTACCAAGAAGGAAATCCCGTGGGTATTAAAAACTTGCTTCAGCACCTAGGTATCATTCAAACGGATCAGGTACGACTACCTCTTTTGCGGGCAAGCCAAGGGCTGAGTGAAAAAATTCGTTTAGCGAAGCCCTAGAAATTCATGACTCCCCTATCCGTCTTACAACTCACCACTGCCATCCAGCAAGTTCTTGAAAGAGACCTTGAACCCTTGGTGTGGGTAGTGGGTGAGCTAGCGGATTTTAGACAAGCACCGCAGGGACATGTGTACTTTGAATTGGTCGAGAAACAAGGCAACCAAGTTCAAGCCAAAATCCGAGCCAATCTCTGGCAGTTTACCTACCGCAGTGTCGCCACCAAATTCGAAGCTGTGACAGGTACTTCACTCAAAAACGGGATGAAGGTCCTGGCTCAAGTAAGCGTGACCTACCATCCCGTCTATGGACTCAGCCTCAATGTAAAAGACATTGACCCCTCCTTCTCCTTAGGAGAGCGAGCACGTATTCGGCAGGAAACTATCACCAAACTTACCCAAGAAGGTAGGATTGGTCACAATGCTCGCTTGCCATTGCCCCTTGTCATCCAAAGGATAGCAATCATTTCCAGTGCCACTGCTGCAGGCTACGGGGATTTTATAAACCAACTGGCGGGCAATCCTCAAGGCTACCAGGTATACCACCAACTTTTTCCTTCCCTCATGCAAGGCAATGAGGCAGTAGACAGCCTGCTCTCGGCCTTGGACCAGATTGCGGAACAGGCGGAGAAACTTCAATTGGATGCCGTTGTCCTGATTCGTGGTGGAGGGGCGCAACTGGACTTAGATTGCTTTGACGATTACCAGCTTGCCCTAAAAATTGCCAATTTTTCGTTGCCAGTCCTTACAGGAATTGGACATGAACGCGATGAAACCATCGCCGATTTGGTGGCACATACACGCCTCAAAACACCCACTGCAGTAGCAGAATTTATTCTTTCCAGTTTTCGTGAATATGAGGAGAATTTGGCTTTAGCTGCTCAACGATTGAATTGGATCACACGCTCCAAATTCAACGAAGAAGAGCGGAAACTTCAAGCATACAACATACGGATTCAAGGAGAAGGCAAGCAACTGCTTTCCCGAGAAGGAGAAAAGGTGAAATCTACTGCACTACGAATCCAGCATTCCATTAAAAATGGCACCAAGCAAGAAAAAATTAAACTGGAACAGCGACAGGAACAATTGAAGAAGGGCCTTCAGCGCTTTATCAAAATTCAACAAGAAAGCATTCTAAGGCTTGAAACTGGTAGCCGGCAATTAGATCCAACTACCCTTCTCCAAAAAGGATACACGCGCACTGAATCTCAGGGCAAGCCCATTCATCAACTTACTTTATCTCCTGGAGACCAAATCCTCACCCATACTTCTACTCAAAAAATCAGTAGTACCATACAAACCATTGAAAGCAAATGAAAGACTATACTTACACCCAAGCCATGCAACGATTGGAGACCATTCTTGCCCAATTAGAAGAGGGATCTGTTTCTGTAGACACGCTTTCTGAATTGGTCAAAGAAGCAGCCGAATTAGTGGCCTATTGCCGCCAAAAACTTCGAACTACCGAAGAGGAAGTGCAAAAGGCCTTTGAAGGATTGTAATTATTCCCAATCCGAAAAATGGCTTTAAACGTTTGGAGCACTTTCGTGAACTTGTAAAAATTTCCGAGGAATACTCACTAGGAGGTTTTGGTAGATGCCTGGAATTCGTATTAGAAAGTAGTCCTTATTTCCTTTTTCGATACACTCCCCCACCATATCCTCGAGCGATCCACCGATCACCTTCACTTTTTCACCTGGACTGATTTCAGATCCATCTGTTTCAATCGATACACCCGTTGCCACTAAGCGTTGGATCATTTCCACATCCTCGTCCCGAATGGTAGCAGGCACTCCCGAAAAGTTGACAAACTTTACCGCACCAGGAATTTGAAGGCAATTCCAAAGGTTATTTCGATCAGTTTTGACGAATACATAACCATTGAAAAGTGCTTTCTGAACCTTCTTTTTGCGGTCCGACCACTGTCGCAACACCTCCACCATCGGTAAAAAAACTTCCACACCAGCCTCCACTAAGCGTTCGGCAACTTTTTTCTCAGCGCGAGAGGTGGTGTACATCACGTACCATTTTAATTCCTGCATCACTTTGGGTTCTATGGGGCCACAAATCTAAAAAAGATATTCGTTAAAGGTATAAAATCGAAAAAACCCTTGGAACAATATTCCAAGGGTTTGATCAAAAAAACCACCAACCTTAAAAAGTGATGCTTAATTTCTTCTAAGCTTGATTGCAAGCTTATCAGTCAGCAAATACATCACTGGTACGAGTACTAACGTAATAACAGTTGCAAAGGTTAACCCAAATATTACAGTCCAGGCCATGGGGCCCCAGAAAGCTGCATTATCGCCCCCTACATAGAATTGAGGATCAAATTCACTTAATAGGGTAGCGAAATTAATGTTCATCCCGATTGCCAATGGAATCAATCCAAGCACCGTAGTGATGGCAGTCAAGAGAACGGGACGAAGACGAGTTTTACCTGCTTCCACAATACTTGCCAGCAAATCAGGAAGGGCTAAATAACTTCCCTTTTGGATACCCAATTCCTCTCTTTTTCGAGATCGAACCAAATCCGTGTAATCAATCAATACAATCGCATTGTTTACGACCACCCCAGCAAGCGAAATAATCCCAATACCGGTCATAATCACCACAAAATCCATGTTGAAGATTACCAAGCCCAAAAACACCCCGATGGTACTAAAGAGTACCGAAGTCATGATGATAAATGGACTGACCACGGAGTTAAATTGCGCCACGATAATCAAGAAAATCAAGGAAACTGCAATTCCCAAGGCGCGCAATAAGAAGGCTTGAGACTTGGCTTGCTCCTCCTGCTCACCGGTATACTTCACCGTAATTCCTTCAGGAACAGGGTAAGCACCCATCAAATCCTTAATCTGGGCATTTATTTCTGTAGGATTGTATCCATCAAGTACGTTGGAGAACATACTCACCACTTTTTCGGAGTCTTTTCGTTTCACGGAACCATAGGTAGATCCATACTGAATGTCGGCTACCGCAGAAATTGGCACTTCTCTTTTGTCACCAAACTTATCTCTAAATCCTATTTTCTTGTTGACCAAAGTATTGATGTCGTAGCGTGAATTTTCATCCAATCGTAGGAAGATAGGATAATCCTCTTCCCCTTCTTTGTACTTAGATACCTCAAGTCCAAAAAGAGAAGTTCGTAACTCCATCGCTATACTGGAAGTAGACAATCCAAATCTTCTGGCCTTTTCACGATCGATACGAACTACTACTTCAGGATTTCCCAAAGAAAGATCAGTCTTCAATTCTTCAAGACCTGGAATGGAATTCGATTCCAAGTAAGCCTTGGTCTCCTCTACAAAAGCAATCAATTGCTCGTAATCTTCCCCTACAAATTCAATATTTACTGGATTCCCAACAGGAGGCCCGTTCTGCTGCTTGTCAACGGTAATCAATACCCCTGGATACACTTTCGCCAACTCACGAATCACTTCCATGGCTTCGTTGGTGTCAATCCCTTGACGATCGATATAGTCCACAAAACCAATGGTAATCTTCGCTTTATGTGGTGTAGACTGAAGGCTTGGCCCCTGTGTAGGATCGCCGGTACCTTCGCCCACTTGGGTGATAACCGACTCTAGGATACCTCCATAAGGCTCCAATTTGGTCATCATTTCATCCTCCATCTTGTCCACAAAGGCATTGGTTGCCTCTATACTTGTCCCTATCGGAAATTCAACGAAAACGTTGACCAATTGGGGTTGATTGTCTGGGAAGAAAAGAACTTTTGGTGCTCGAATGCCAAGAAGAACAATGGAGAAAATCAAAAGTAAAAAGGTACCAATCAAAAATTTGATTGGATTTTTGCCCTTTAAGGCAAAAGTGAGCAGGGATTCATAGCCATTCTCTAATTTAACCAGGTAAACAGACTGGAACCAGCCCACCGCTTTTCTCAAAAAGAACACATAGACCAACGTCAATATTGCGGACACAATAGCAAGAGAACCTATGGTGTTCCATCCAACTAGGTAACATACAATTGCCAATAGTCCTAAAAATCCAACCGCTCGAAGTGATCCTTTTTTTGGTTTATCTTGGGTCATGTCCTCAATCTTCATGTACATGGCTGTCATCACTGGATTGATGACCAAGGCCACAAACAAGGAGGCGGAAAGTACAATAATCAGCGTAATCGGTAGGTATTTCATAAACTCCCCTACCAGATCATCCCAAAAAGCTAAGGGTAGAAAGGCCGCCAAGGTGGTCAGCGTAGAGGTAATGATTGGCCAGGCTACTTCACCTACTCCTTCTTTAGCGGCTTGACTGGCTGGCTTACCTTCCTGCATCATGCGATAAATATTTTCTACCACCACGATGCCATTGTCAACTAGCATACCCAAGGCAAGGATAAGTGAAAAAAGCACCATCAAGTTGAGCGTAATGCCAAAGGAGTCCAGGACCAAGAAGGAAATAAACATGGACAAAGGAATCGCTGAACCCACAAAAAGTGCATTTCGGAAGCCCATGAAGAACATCAAAACCAAGACTACCAGGATAATTCCAAAAATGATGGAGTTTTCCAGATCACTCACTTGAATACGCGTTTGCTTACTCTGATCGTTGGTGATGGAAATCTCCAAATTCTCCGGGAATCGATTGGCCTTCGTGGTTTCAATGATCTCTTTGATTTTGTCCGCAGCATCAAGCAAGTTTTCTCCACTTCGCTTGGTCACGTTAATCGTAATTACTGGAAGGTTCTTGCTACGTGCATAGGATACCCTATCCTTGAACGTATCCTTTATTTCGGCTACATCTCGGAGGTAAACGATCTTCTGTTGGTCTGTTTTGACTATAATGTTTAGTAAGTCTTCTGGATTGGTGAATTCACCGTCTACACGTAGTGTGCGCTCAAAATCACCACTTTTAATGCTACCACCAGAAACAGTCATGTTCTCTGTTTGGATTGCTCCAGATATGTCGTTAAAACTTACTCCAACAGACTCCATTTTGTAGGGGTCTACGTTGATCTGAATCTCGCGCTCTACTGTGCCTGCAAGGTCTGCCTTAGAAATTTCCGGTAGCTTCTCGATGGCGTCTTCAAGATATTCCCCATAACGTTTCAATTCCTGCTCCGAATACGGACCAGAGATATTGACGTTCATGATGGGAAAATCGGAGGTATTTACTTCCAATACATTGGGGTCCTGATCAAGATCAGTAGGCAATTCACTTTTTGACTTATCTACCGCATCCTTTACGTCTTGGATGGCTTTGGCAAGTTCCACTCCAGGAGTGAATTCAACAACAATAGAGGAGAAATCCTGTACCGAAGTAGACTTGATATCCTTAACATTATTCAAGGACTTCAACTGTTTCTCAATAGGACGCGTGATCAGGTTCTCCATATCGACAGGCGAGTTGCCTGGATAAGGAGTGCCAATATAAACCGTAGGGATGACGATTTCCGGGAAACTTTCCTTTGGCATGGTGCGGTAAGCACCCAAACCCAATACCGTAATGATTAGCGTCAGAATAATCACGGAAGTCGAATTGTCCACGCTAAAGCTAGACAATCCAAACTCCCGGATTGTTTTGGATTTTTGAGGGATATCCATATTTACTGCTTAGCTACGTTTACACTAAAATTATCACCCACTTCACGGAATCCTTTATCTACCAATACCTCGGTGCCAGTCAGACCTTCCACGATTTCAGTTTGGTCACCTGAGGTATAGCCACGCTTCACATATTTCTTTTTGGCAAGGCCATTTTCCACTGCAAAGAGGTAATCCCCCTTGGTATCGGCAAGGATTAGGTGGGCAGGAACAATCACACTTTCCTTATTGCTGTAATCCTGAATCTTCAAGACTGAAATCATATTTGGTTTCACCTCAGGAAGGTTTGGGAGGAAAACTTCTACCTTAAACGTACGGTTGTTTGGATTAATGATTGAACCCGTAGCAGACACTTTGGTGGTGATGGTTTTGTTGATGGATGGGAAAGTAATTTCTACCGAATCTCCCTTTGCTAAAGCACCAATGTAACTCTCGGAAATATCAGCTTCGATAAAGAGGTCACTTTCACCCACAAACTGGAGTAGCTGAGATCCTGGTTGTACCAACTCTCCTACGCGCACTCGAACGGTTTCTACTGTACCATTGAACGGAGCACGAATGGTAGATTTAGACAATTGAGTTTTCAAGGAAGCTAGGCTTTTCTCCAAACCTTCTTTTCTACTTTTTGCTTCCAAGTACTGAATCTCAGTACCAATCTTTTGATTCCAAAGGCGCTCCTGCTTTTCAAACACAGTTCGTGCCAAGGAAAGACTATTCTCCAATTCTTCGATACTGCGTTGAATGGCTTCGGAATCAACCTTTGCCAACACCTGCCCTTTGGATACACGCATGCCTTCAATAGCGGGAATGTCCAAAATTCTTCCAAGTGTCTCTGAACTAATGTTCACGTTCTTCTTGGAAAGTACCGATCCTGTTACCTCCACAAAGTGGGTAAATTCCCCTTTTCGAGCGGGTAATGTAGTGATCAGTAGGGGCTTTTTGGCCGCTGCAGCAAATTCAGGATCTGCAGCAATCAATTCAGCTTCCAAGGTTTTGATTTGTGTAGTCAACTCAGAAAGTTGGCTTTTTAAAGCTTCCAGTTCAGCTTTTTTTGCTTCTAGGCCATCTCCTGCACAGGAGGCTATCCCAAGAGAAAGGACAAGCAAGGTGGCGAAGTTTAGGATTGATTTCATGGGTATAAAATAGAGGTGGAAGAGTTGGTTTAGTTAGTCAAATCAGGCTTTAACAAGCCTAGGGCTTTTTCAAGATTTATTTTGGAAATAAGGCCATCGTAGATGGCGCTGAGGTAATTGATTTCTGCTTGAATTAAGGCAGCATCTGCTTCCACTACTTCAAGGTTGGATCCCACCCCTTCTTTGTATTTGATTCGGGCAATTTGATAGACTTCTGTGGCGAGTCGCAAATTGGCTTCCTGAACTTCCAAAAGACTAAGGTCATTTCGAAGGTTTGCCTTGGCAGCATACAATTCGTTCTTAAAAGATTCCTTTAAGAAAGTACGCTGGTTTTCAAGTTGATTTATTTGAACTCGATTTTTCTGAATCCGAGCCGCTTTTCCAAATCCATCAAAAATGGGAATGGACATGCTCACACCTACTAAGGAGCTTCCAAACCAGTTGGATTTATTGAATACCCGGTCCAATTCATTGCCTGCACCGCTTCTGCGAGTATTGCCTATAAAATCAATTTTGGGCATATACTGGCTCATGTTATTTTTCAAATCGAGCCCAACAAGTGTAAGTTGGGTAGATACCTGTCCCAATTCAACTCGCTCAGTTCCTTCTTCACCCAGCAATGAAAGCGTCTCTTCTTTGGGAGATAATTCTTCCAAAGACTCCGCTAGGATTATTTCGTATTCCATGGGCATACCAAGCTGAAGTTTTAGGATTTGCTTGCTGATATCCAATCCGGTTTGGCTTCTTTGCAACTGCGTGAAACTGTTGTTACGCTGCACTTGTACACGGGAAACATCTAACTTTTCTACAAAACCAGCTTCTTGGAGTGCCGTAGTTTCTTTGAGCAGGGTATCGATTCGAGATAAGTTGGCTTCGGCTAGTCGGATGCGCTGCTGGTTGACCAAAACCCCGAAATAGGCTTTTTTCACATTTTCAACCACATCGATCTCTGCCTTTTTCAAGTCTTGATTAGTTAGGTCAAGAAGTGTTTTTGCTGCACGCAAACCCACAAAAAATGAACCGTCAAAAATCATTTGAGATACCGTAACTCCCAATCCAGAAGAATAACTCACCCCAAAACGTGCAGGAATTACGTCACTTGGATTGGTAGGATCTCCAAAAGGAGGTTGGTTCGGTAAAAAGACAACTGGAATTTTCGGATTGTAATCCAAGTTGCAGACCCCATTGATCTGAGGAAGACCACGGGAGGTAGTTTCCTTAATCGTAGCCTTAGAAATAAGGAGTTCCAAACGGGCATTTTTCGCACTCGGGTTGTTTTCCAAGGCATAGGTAAGGGCATCAGCCAGCTTCAATTCCACGAGCTGTTGGGCAGCTACCTGGGAAGCACTGAGCCCTACCAAAGCAAGCAGGAGTAGGTATTTTTTCATTAGGAGTTGGTTTAATTCAATATATCTTTCTGCGTCAAATAAGCCTGACGCCCTTTTTCTGTAAAAATGCCATGTAAGAAGTGGTCGAGGACGATCATCTGCTCTTCCACTAAGTTGTAGTCTGGCTCTGCAAAATTTTTGGGATCAAAGGCTGAAGTGACTTGAGTAAGCCGTACGCGAGCCAAAACCCTAGAATCAATTTCAGGTCGGAAATACCCCAGTTCCTTACCACGCTCCAGCACCTTGATTAAATCTTGTTGGATGGTTTCCTGTTTGAAAGACTCAAACAAATTCCACGCCTCTGGAAAATATTTTTGCACCTCCAAAATCACCAAAGGATTGATGGAAGTAAGCCGCTCCCGCATCAACTTGGAAGTTTGCACCAAGTGCTCAATCACCCCATCTCCCTGCTCCAAAATAAAGGCAAGTCGCTTTCGATCCTGCTCCAGAATCGCAGCAAAAACCGCCTTCACCAAATCCTTTTTATCTTCAAACTCTTGGTAAATGGTTTTCTTTGAAATTCCTGCTTGTCTAGCCAAATCCTCCATGGTGATGGTTCGTACACCAAATCGAGCAAATTGTGCCATCGCGATTTCTAAAATACGCTGCCTTGTCTCCACTACATTCCTTTTTTATCCGGGGACAAAACTACGGAAACTTTTAATTTGTTGAAAGTTTCCACGGTTTTATTTAAAAATAAATCACTTAAATAGTTGTTCCTTTTTAACTTATTGTTTTATTTATTTGGTTTAATTAATTTTTTTAAAATTATTTTTTGTGTTTGATATTTTTGTAGAAATAATAGTTCTCAAAAACAACCTTAATCCAAACCTTTTTTTGAATTGAATCAACCCAAAATCCCTGCCTTTTTGATTCGGAATCTTAATGGAACAAAACCGTTAAAAACCGTCGCAACCATCACTAAAAAAAATAGAGTCTTCTCTTGAAATCTTCCCTTTAAGTTTTCAGATTCTAAAACCCAAATGCTTACTTTTGTACCTTACCACCCAAGGACATGATTTTCTTCTTTGAATCCCCTCAAAAACTCATTTACGGAGTTCAAACACCTCACCCCCTCTCCTCAGAAGACATTCAAAAACTCACCTGGCTTTTTGGCGAAGCAAAACCTCTAACGGGAGAGAGCGTACTGGGCAATTTTGCCGGGCCACGCAAAGAAATGATCACCCCTTGGTCAACCAATGCAGTAGAAATCACGGGGAACATGGGGATTCACGGGATTCAGCGTATTGAAGAATTCACTCCACTACAACCAGGTGAAGTAATAGACCCCATGCTCCAAAAGGCGTATGATGGTCTGGATCAGGAAATTTTCACTATCCAACTCCAGCCCGAACCCATCCAATCGATTACGGACATCGCCGCGTACAATGCCTCAGAAGGCCTTGCCCTGAGTCAAGAAGAGGTGGATTACCTCAACCAAGTTTCCGCCCAATTGGGACGCCCATTGACGGATTCAGAAGTATTTGGATTTTCACAAGTCAACTCCGAGCACTGCCGTCACAAGATCTTCAACGGTACCTTCATAATTGATGGGGTAGAAAAACCGATGACCCTTTTTCAATTAATCAAGGAAACCTCCAAGCGTCATCCTAACCGGATTGCCTCTGCCTACAAAGACAATGTGGCTTTTGTAAAAGGCCCATCGGTCCAACAGTTTGCACCAAAAACCCAGCACCAAGCTGACTTTTTTGAACCTCGTCAAATCGACACGGTAATCTCCCTTAAAGCAGAAACGCATAATTTCCCAACTACCGTAGAACCATTCAATGGAGCCGCTACGGGTTCGGGCGGAGAAATTCGCGACCGATTGGCAGGTGGTACCGCATCCATACCACTGGCAGGAACAGCGGTTTACATGACTTCCTATTCCCGTAGTGAATCTGGAAGAAGCTGGGAAAAAAACCTCCCTGCACGACCTTGGCTTTACCAAAGCCCCATGGACATCCTGATCAAGGCCTCCAACGGCGCTTCTGACTTTGGAAACAAATTTGGACAACCCCTAATTGCAGGATCATTGCTCACCTTCGAACACGAAGAACAGGAGAAGCAGCACGGTTTTGACAAGGTTATCATGCTCGCAGGTGGCGTGGGCTTTACGAATGCCAATTACACAAAAAAAGGAGAACCGAAAGCGGGTGATCAGATTGTCATTATGGGCGGGGACAACTATCGCATCGGTATGGGCGGATCTGCAGTATCTTCCTTGAATACGGGCGAACTCTCCAATGCCATCGAACTAAATGCGATCCAGCGCTCCAATCCGGAAATGCAAAAGCGTGTGTCCAACGTGATACGTGCCATGGCGGAAAGCGAAAACAACCCCATTATCTCTATCCACGACCACGGCGCAGGTGGACACCTCAACTGCCTCTCCGAATTGGTAGAAAATACCGGAGGCACCATCCATATCGATCAACTCCCCGTGGGAGACCCTACCCTATCCGCCAAGGAAATCATCGGCAACGAATCCCAAGAACGTATGGGCTTGGTGGTAGGCAAAAAAGACATTTCTCTCCTGCAGCAACTCTCCGAACGAGAACGCGCTCCTTTCTATGTGGTGGGCGAAACGACTGGAGACCTGCACTTTAAGTTTGAAAATCAGAAAACTGGAGAAAAGCCGGTCGATTGGAACTTGAGTTACCTATTTGGCTCCTCTCCTAAAACCATATTGGAGGATGTAAGCTATAAAGGATCAAACTTTGCAGAAGCGGATTATAGTCAAGAACTACTGACCACCTACCTCAAGGAAGTCTTTCAACTGGAGGCAGTGGCTTGTAAGGACTGGTTGACCAACAAGGTAGATCGCTCCGTGACTGGTCGCGTGGCTACCCAACAAACCATAGGCGAAATCCAATTGCCACTCAACAATGTGGGCGTGATGGCGCTGGATTTCACAGGTCAAAAAGGAATTGCCACCTCCATCGGTCATGCTCCTGTAGCCGCATTGGCCAACCCAGAAGCAGGCAGCCGTTTAGCCATTGCAGAGGCACTGACCAACTTAATCTTTGCTCCCATCACAGATGGATTGAAGGGAATTTCCCTTTCTGCCAACTGGATGTGGCCTGCCAAAAACAAAGGGGAAAA
>JACCDO010579009.1_pt1 | contig 14771 bp, 15 predicted proteins | sample 7446101 | NCBI WGS metagenome assembly JACCDO01 (sample SAMN15323440, study PRJNA562643) | freshwater metagenome | isolation source: river surface water | place: USA:Blue River Watershed | collected 2017-08-16
CAATATCACTATTGTCTAGACGGTCATTATTAAGTGATTCACCTATTCCAGGTATAATATCGGTTAAAGCAACAATTTGGTCATTCAAATTTGGTATAATATTTTTACTAATCATTGCCTCTAAAGCGCTCGTAAAGATAGCTCTAGTTTCTCTATTAAACCAACTTACATTATATTTTCCATCACTTTTAATTGTATATTCTCCTGTTGTATTATCTATTTTATCCAATTCAACTCTTAGATGATCATTCATAACATTATTTTTCTGATTCGTTAGTAAATCATATTTATCTCGTTGATACACTTTTATATTTTCTATTAACTCGTTTATTTTAATTATTAAAGTATCTTTTAGTTCATTCACAATTCTACTAGCTAACTCAGCCTTTCTAGCGGCGTCTGCTACCGGGTCTAATATTTTGTAGACAAATGCTGAATGAAAATGCTTGCTGCCATTGTGATGTGTAAAAATACAATCAATGCCCATTAATAGAGCAAATGATAACGCAATTTGGTCGTGTGTTACCAAAAACACGCGTGAAATATCATCAATGTTAGACTCGTCATTATATCTCTTAAAATTTCGGATATGATCTTTAATAGCAGCACATAACAAAACTTGCAACCAATCTCCTGAGCGCTTCTGCTGTAATGCAGAACTAAATAAAAAATGTTGTTCTGCTGTAATTTGTCCAGTACCAAATATTTTATCTAAAAACTTCTGTAAAAAAGATGTTAAAAATGTGATATCATTTTTACTTTTACTATCAGGCAATGAATTAAAATGTCCCGGTTCTCTTCCAACAATATTTAAATTAGTAATGTATTCCAAGCTACGACCCTTGACAGATTTTTTAAGCTCTGATAATTGAAATTGGTAATTGGTGTAAAATTGTTTAATAAATGGTGTATTTTCGGTAGGGTTTTCATACGAATAATTATAATACAGATTTTTATTTGTTTCTATTGGCATACAAGGTATAAATTGTACGCCGGTTTCCTTTGAGAATTCTTTAGCATCCGGCGATTTTTTGGTAGCAGGGTCATTTACAATTTCTTCAGCGTACACATAATAAACGGTTGGCCTAGTACCTTCAGGAAAAATACCAGTATTTAATATGTCATATAAACTTATACTTGCAGCATCTACTACGATGGCAATTTTTTCATTCGGATTTAGTTCTAAATTCTCATAAAATGTAGGAGCATTGATTACTTCTGAGCCTTTTATTAAATTTTTTGCAACTGAAGCCATTTTGCCTATCATAGTGGCTGGTTTATCTGCTTGAGGTTTTACATCCGTATAGTTTACTTGATATTCATTACCGTTAACAGTTGTAATATTATGTTTAGATGTAGTTCCAGGAGTATAGTTTGGATTGGCTACCTGGATAGGAATATACTGTGTTTCTCTATTTGTCGCGCCACCGTTTGAACTATAAGTTTTTATTACCGAGTTTAAACATTCGGGTTCGGTTAAAATGTCAGAATATGGAACTGCTATACCAGTGCTAAATGATGTTTTAAACTTATTGTTTGATAAGCTATCTTGTGTATAACCAAAATCGTGTTTTGCATCACCTACTGATAAATTAGACAATAACTGATTTAATGCATCAATACTAAAATCCGCATTTTTACTGTATAAATTAGTAACAGGGCCTTGATGAACCGGTATTTCAACTGGTTCACCTTCGGTAACTGGTGTTCCTTCTTTTTCTTTTTTACCAATACCAATTCCAAATGCTTTTTTTAAAGATTTCATATTAATATATATCACTAAAAAAATAGTAGCATTTTACATATTATACTAAAACCGGCAAATCATCTCTAACAAAATAAGCTTCTCCAGTTTTCGTCCAATGCACCACCATTGTAATGATTTCTACTCCTCCAGCAATCGCCTCTTTCACGGCCGCCCTATACGCTGGATCGATAATGGACGGTTGAAATTTATCAACATCGGTTCGTTGTATTACATAACACATAATACAACGAGTTTTAGATTCTCTTTTTACTAAAGTAAGCTCCTGAATGTGCTTCAAGGCGCGCGGGCTCACTGTGTCGGTGCTTTTTTTTCGGTACCCGTCAGGGAAGTATGCCACCTTGGTATTTTGTTCTCTGTCATCGTAACATTTATTTTTGCGGTCTTTGGCGGTAATATCTTCGTAGTCGGCCAGTGGAACATTTTTAACTTCCATCAAGAAAGGCACTCCGTTGGCGTCTATTCCACTAAAATCGAAACGGGAGTCGACTTTCCCCTCTACATAAATGGTTGTCTCTCTTTTATACTGGCGTACATTTAAAAGACGCGATAGTAGGTTATTTTTGAGAGCATTTTCAGTCAAATCTTCGGCCAACTTGGGGTGTATACCAACAATCATTTCTGTTCCTCTTTCTTTCCATACGGATAGATATACGCGGTATTCGCATTTTAATTTTTCAGCATCACTTTTTTTATTTGGTTTTTTAGGAACAGGTGCCATCAATATAGATGCACCGACATCTGCCAAACCACAACATCCTAGAGACGCGGTGTGTCCTAGTATTGAATTATCAGACCCAATCGGAATAATGTCGGCCACATATGGTGTTTTTATAAATTTCGAAGGACGTTTAATGACAGTCCCTTCAATTAAATTTTCTATTTTAAGAATAATTGTTGTCATTATATCGGTAATATGTATATTATTAAGTTTTATTGGTAATATATATTGTATAAATTATCCAATTTCTAATTCAATTTTAATTTTAACAAAACAATTGTATAAAAATATACTAATAATATAAGTATGACTACAACAAATACAAATATTGTACCAAATGAATTAAATATAACTATTAATACCAGTATTCCCGGATATCCAAAAATAAAATACAACCCTTCTATGACTATTAAAAACATTGGCAAAGATAAAAAAGTACAGTTTGACCCTTTAGTGAAGTTAAATAAGGAAGTTATTAATAAAGTTCCTGAAGATTTAAGAGAAAAACAATTTTTTGATAAAGGTTATTTTGATTCATTGATTAACGAAACACTTATTCAAACAAGTAGTAATCAAGCCAAAAATTTGAACCAGGCGAATTACTATGGTTATATCGACAATAACATAAAAATCACGTTGCAGACCATTTTTCCGGATGATTCTGTTATTTATATTGGTGACAAACCATATGTCATTGCGGATGTGCAATGGACAAGTGGTGATAGAAAAATTGACACAAAGTTTAAAGCAGAAGAAATAGACCCGGATAAAATAACCGACCCTTACTTATATTCGGCAATTGTAAAAGATGACATTGTAAGCGGTCAACAGCAGTTGGCAAGTTTATCACCTGCTTTAATTTATGGTAACCATTATAGTGGGCCATTAGATAGTGGGCGAGGTGTAACGGGATCATTTGGGCCAGGCCCCGCAGGTCCTTTACCATCAGGACCCGGAGAGCCTTTACCACCAGGAGGACCTTTACCACCAGGAGGACCTTTACCACCAGGTCCTTCAGGAACTACTATAACACCAATTATTAATATCAGTATGACTGGACCGGCAGCACCGCCTATTGCACCAATCATAAATATCACAAACCCTCCTCCAACTCCATTATTAATTGGGTTGACCGGACCAGCAGCCTCTACAAGTTTAGTCCCTTATACTGGGGTAACCAATAATAATTATTATTACTATTATGGACCGAACAAAAAATTATTGATAAGTGATAGTGAAAGTGACGAAGATGATAAGGATGACGTGGAAGACACTGGACCCACCATTGTGGAAATTAGCAATTCGTCTGCATTTAAAACAGGAATTACTATTGATATAAATACTCTTTCAAAAAGAAAATTAAACGAAGCTGTTTTTAAAAAGACTAATTACTATAATTTACTTAATATGTTATACCAAACCAACACCAACCCTTCAATGGCCGAGATGATTAACACTAAATTGAGTGAAACTACAAATACAAGAGTCAAAAATACAAATATTACTTATTCTCAGTCGGCGTATAACAAAAGTCTGAAAAATTTTCATATGTTGGCAAATTCGGGGGGTGGAGACTGTTTTTTTATTGCTTTATCAGACGCAATAAATTTATACAATAATGATATTTATAATCGGGTAACAACTCCAAATCAAACTATTATTTCATATGATTTTACAACTCAAAACGGTGTGATAAAATATGGCATAGATAAACCATTTAATGTAAATATTTTAAGACAAATAGTAAGTGATTTTTATTTTGCTAGTTTAAATGACCCAAAATATCAAGGAATTATTAATACTGCAAATGCAAACACTGATATTTTGAACGACCTTGTTGCAGAGGGATATGATGAATTTGAACAAAACAATAATTATCAAAATTTACCACGTGAACAAAAATTTACGGTATACATTGATTTTATTAGTCAAATTTATAATAGTAATGATAATTTTTTGGTATATTTGCCAACCGAAGAATACATAAATGAAAATGTTGAACGATTTAATCCAATACGTCCTTTTTTACCATTAACTGATGTAGATCAAGAACTAGCCCGCGAGTATTTTTTAAGTAGACGTTATTGGGGGGACCAATTTGCAATTACTGCCATTTGTAGAGCATTACAATTAAATGTAATAGTATTATCTTATGATAATCCCCAAAAAACATCAGTAGTATCAATAGATTATGGAGTATTTAGACAAGATGACCATAATAATTGCAATGATTGGAATAAATATCTGTTTTTATTTCATTACAGTAATCATTATGAATTAATGTCGTTTGATTATTTTTATAGAATGCAAAAAGACAAATATAATTGGGATATCATAGAAAAGCCAAAATATATTTTTAACAAAAATGACCCTGAATTTCCTCCCTTTTACTTAATTTTTTTTATTTACGGTTGTAAATATTTTGGTATGGAACCTTACCAAAAAGAGTCATTTTCCTGGTACCCTGCAATAATGACTCAAATTGATGAAATCGTAAATGCAATTTTACAGGATGACTCACAGTATACAAAAAGTGGTACTCCTAAAAACGAGTTATTCATAAGATATTTCAACCAATTTTTCATTAAAAATCAAATGAACCCTAATAAAATTGCAATAAATAGTTTAATAAACAATTCACTATTACCAAATAGTCAATCAAATAATCAATTGATACTCAAAAGAGGCGGTAACTTACAATATCCTAACAATTATGGCAACCCACAATATGGAAACCCAATGTATGGAAACCCAATGTATGGAAACCCACAATATGGCAGCCCTTATTTGGCAAGAAATATGTTGAAGCAAAATTATGACCAGTCTAAATTAGCATATTATATTACAATTGATATGGAATTATATCCTGGTACTGAGATGAGTCCCGAAATAAAGAAACAATTGAAATGCAGGCAAAAATGGAATACAGTAAGAAAGGCCTGGGCTAATTTTAGAGGGTTACCATATGTCACGCAGCCAATTTATGCATTCTATACACCTGAAAATAAAAAGGATACGCGTGACAATACTAGAAAAAATCTAAATAATACAAAACCTCGAAATGGGGGTACAAGAAAAAATAGAACAAATAAATAGAATAATATTTTACAAAAAGGGTTAAAAATATAAAATATTATTATAATATAATGTATACGTCGTTTGGTTTTCAAGAAGACATAGAAAACACTAAGGAAGTACCAAAACAAGTGATTGATCTTGGCGAATGTAAAAATTGTGATGCTGACAATGAGTGCATTTGCAATGGCAAAATAGATGCAGAGGAAATAAAGGAAGAAGTGAAAGAAGAAGTCAAAGAAGAAGTGAAGGAAGAGGTGAAAGAAGAAGTCAAAGAAGAAGTCAAGGAAGCAAAAAAACCCTTGAAGATTATAGATCGTTTACTAAGTTTTTTTACAAAATATTTAGGCTGTTCAAACAAACGAGCTGATCTAATAATACCTTCTAACAAACCAGTCGAAGTTGAAATATCGAAAGTATTTGAACCTATTATCGAGAAAAACGTTATTTAAAAGTAATGATTTACTAAATATAATAAATCATCACTTATCCATACAAATCACGACCATTAGACGTATTTATTGGTTAAATTTTTGAAAATCGAACTTAGAAAAGGCTTCCTTTTGTGCTTTGCGCTGTTTCTCTCTATTTGCTTTTTCTAATACAGCAACCGCCGATGCTATTTCAGTGTCGGAAACTACCCCGTTCTCATTTGTATCAATGAGTTTATGCAGAACTCTATATTTGTATGGAACAATACATAATGGATTTTCTTCATTAAATAAGAAATCTGATAAAATCGTAAATACCGCAGTTAAACCAAGTGCCGTATAAATATCACGAGTACCCATCCACGCCATAGCAAATACTAATAATTGTTTACTAACAGACCATTTCATATACTCTTCGGTTGATTTGCTAAATTGAATTGTGATGAATTTTGATCCAATATTGAGAAGAATCATAATTACACCGGCAAAAAATTTGCTATTATTTAAATACATAATATGATGGTTTATATAGGAAATACCATTGGATAATGGTGTAAAGATAGACGTTTTTCCTCCGAATTGATTTGTATTAGGACTAGAAATATTAGGATTTATTTTATTAGAATTGGAATTTGCAATAGTTGGTGCAATTTGCGGATTAGACATTACTAAAATAACATATTATTATTTTTTTTTTACATTAGGCCAAATTTTCTAAAAAGATTTGAAATATTAGCAGATGTTTTATTGTAAAATCCTTCGCCAACAATACGCGTCTTTCTAACAATAGGTCTATAAAACGCACGCAGATTAGGCGTAAATTGTTCTATATTGTGTAATGAATTACAATAAGCAAATAGTATTATAATTAAAAACAGGAAAGAATAGTACATCAAGTGTTTCATAGTATATATATTGTTTAGTAATTATTTTTGTGAATATTCAAACTGCTCTAAAATGCCGCATAAGAACACGTTGAGATTTTTTCGGCTGGTTCTACATCTTCACTTTGAGCGCGAGCATTAGGAAACACTGGAATTTCATTTGCACGTTTGCCTCTTAACATTAACCCTTCTCTTTCAGCTATATTGAAACCTTCACGTCCTCCAAATGTTTCGGTAGGTGGTGTAGCAGTAGTGGCAGCGGCAGAGGAAATTACCGTATTATCATTGGCGGCCTTGGCAGCTTTAGCGGCTTTTTCAGCTTTAGCAGCCTTTTCAGCTTTGGAGGCTTTTTCAGCTTTAGCGGTCCTTTTAGCTTTTTCAACCTTAGATTCAAAACCTTCCATAAATTCTAAACCGCTCTTGTTAAACATAATTATTACAACCAACACAGCAACAATACCTAAAATTCGGTTTGCATATGTTATTCCTAAAATAAACATTATTAGTACAGCCCTTCCTAAAGCACTCTCCATTAAGAAATTAAAACAGCTAACTTGACTCAATAAAATAATCAAACATATGGTGGCAATAATTCCCATATTATTTTTACTAACCAACTTAAAGTCCATATATAAATAATCTTATATAATTTTATTTTGAAAAAATTAATTTCAGTCTCTTTTTCAAATTATTATCTAAATTTTTATTAAGAGAATGTCTTTAGCAATGTTTGCTGCCCCATTTGATGAAAATATAGAAACAAGTATAAATAATTCAGACAATAATATCATTAATAAAAAACGTCGCGCTCATAATAGAACACAAAAAATGCAAACAAAAGAAAATTTTGATACAAATAAGGTAAAATCTGTTTTAGAAAAAATACACAACAATTTAGAGAATGATGACGACGATGAACCTAATTTTAATCCACCACCAAAGCCTGAATCAGTTGGAGCTCAAAGGACTATACCAAAAAAACCCGATCAAGAACAAATGATGAATATGACAGCGAACAATGACGTAATGTTTAGAACATTAGGCAGAGCCCCTCAACCAAATTTTGAAGGTTCCGATAATTTAGATTTAAACGATTACAGCAATTATGGTGACAATAAATCCAACGATGAATATTATAAACGTGTCATACCAGGTTATAGCCCACAAAAAAATATAGTAAATAAACCATATTATAATGCGGTCAATTATAGTGTACCTGAAACGGCGAATCCTGACGTGTTATTACAAAAACTCAATTATATGATAACACTACTAGAAGACCAACAAGACGAGCGAACCAATAATGTAACCGAAGAGGTAGTATTATATTCGTTCCTAGGTATTTTCATTATTTTTATTGCAGATACATTTGTAAGAGCTGGTAAGTACGTTAGATAAACAAAATCGTAATAAATTGTAAAGTCAACATATATTTTACAATTTTATATAATATATTACTATGATGAATTGTCGCAAAGAAAAAGAGAACTTAGTAATAACAAAATTTAATTAGTATGGTTACAAAAACAAATTTATAAATTATATTGTGGAAGCATTTATAGTTATATCATAACGGTATTTCTTCATTGTATAAAACTTTTCTTACTATAAAATACAAAATAATATCCGCACCCCAATTCTCATAATCTTTTGACATTTCTTGATACTGTTTTAACATATATTTTCCTGAGGGAGCAAATATATTTCTTTTATACGTTTCTAATAAAACTGGTAATTTTGCTAGGTTGGTAGAGTTATCTTCTAATATTAATTTTTTCGTTTTCTCAATTGCTTGTAGAGTAGTTTTTAATTTTATTTTTTCAAATTTGTCACTTATTTTACCGCAATCAATAATTACAGTAGCTTCTTGTTGGTTCATTGTATAATTATATTATTATCGTATGTAAATTACTTATTATAATTTTGTAAAAAAGTAAATCAATTTTATATTTGATGACTGGAAAATAGGAGGTAGGTCATATTTTTATTTTTCTTATTATATTCAATGCCAAATAAATATAATATATAAAACTATTTAAACCAAACCCACTATATTATTATAGTAAATGGTAAAATATCTTATAATCCACAATAAACACGAAGGTTGTTATGATTTTCAATACTACGAAGATGAAGTAGCCAAAATTAGATTAACTTCTATAACCATAAATCCACCAAAAATTTTTATGTTTAATAACAAAGAGCAAGCTCAAGATTTTTTTGAAGAATACATAAATGATGTTGATGTGTTAGACGTACGTTGTAAAAAGGGTGATGAAGTTGTACACATTGATTACTGTACTTGCGGAATTATTGAATTAGATGACGAAGAGAACCCCATTTTATTTTACAATAAAAAGAACCAAATTTTTTTAATGGAGCACGGACCCGAAACATTTGTTCCGCCACACGAATTAAAAGAAGATATTAAAAATTTAAATTTAACCAACCGTTTAATCCGCAAGGCAAAAACATTAAGTCGTGAACAACGAAAACGATATATTGAATTAGGAAAATATTGCGAAGAATGCACCGCCAAAAAGGAAGCTGATAAAACTGAAATTTATAGCGATGGAGAAAAAAGTGATGGAGAAAAAGATAAATAAAATTCAATTAATAATCAAGACCTTATTAGAATTAAACGTAGGATATCCAAAATTATAAAAAAAATACCCCGTAGGGCTTGTTATTAACGGTTTCGTTTTTTGTTTTATAGCATCAATAATAATATTATTATCAGAAATATCTTCTATGGCCGCAAAGCCAAAATAGTTTTCAGAGGCTATTTTCCAAAAACTTATTTTAAAACCTTGAATAAAAATTTTTTCATCTATTTCACATATAGATGCAAAACAACTCAATACTTCCAATCCTTTTTCAATTTGCACACACGTTTTTCTAAAAAAATAAGCGCATACAATATGATCGTCTACAATTATAGTATAAATAAAAATGTTTTTGGTCTTAATTAGTTCAACAATATTTGCCACCTCGGTATTAATAACAATATCAAATTTTTTACTGTTTTCTCTGATAAAACTATATAAAAAATGAAAATTTTGCGCATTTATTTCAATCAATTTGTATTCTCCCGAAAGTTCCATTGGTTTCGACCAGGTAGTTACTGGAAATCCATACGTCGAATATACACATAACGGAACTATTCCAGTTAATTCGTCTTCTCTCTTAAAAAGCGATACTACAATGTTTTTATTTAAGTGTCTTTGATTGTAATGATGGGTTTGTATCAATTGAGGGGCGATACCTTTTTTCCTATACAATTTGTCGACACATAGATAATCGACATAATAGGCACGAAATTGGGCGTCGTTATTGCCATTATTTATCACTACATAAATTGGGCGAGTGGTCATTATTCCAACCGGTTTTGCATCGTTTACAGTGGTGCCTTTTTTTAAGTCCATCAACAAATGGTTGTCGTTGTAGAAAGATACAAATGTTTTGTCGTTATGTCCGGTTAAATATGGTATAATATTTTCTGACTGGGGAGAAAATATATTGTCTTTATTTTGCAGATAATTCGTTCTAATTAACTTTACGAAACGTTGTACTTGTAATGAAGTAAGCTCTGAAAATAGAATGGTCTCTATATTTTTAAAATTGGTGTATTTATTTTTCTCGGGTAAATAGTCGTTAATAATACCGGGTGTTTTTAACATATAACCTACATCATAAACGTGAAAAACAGGTTGCATATACCAAAACCCAAATTTTAATCTAATATAAATGTAAACAATAAATATTATAAGTACTCCAAAAAATAATATGTAAGAAATATTCTCCAACATATTATTTGTCGTGGTTTTTATTTTGATTGGTTAACTAATTTTGCAAAATACCATTCATTCGCTTTTGTAGACAATGTTGGTTATATTTATATAGAGCTTAAATAACGTTGTATACTTTCTTTATAAATGGAAATGGCTGCGCTTTTATCAAGGAATTCTCCAATTACAACCTTTTTATTTTCCAAATCTTTGTAATGAGTGAAAAAATATTTGATTTTATTTCTAGTGGTCAAGCTAATATCAGTAATATTATTATAAAATGTATATGTTGGGTCGATTTTTTTTGATGGACACATTATGAGTTTGGGGTCGTTTCCTTTATCATCGCTTGTTTCTAAAACTCCCACCATTTTACAATTTATGTAACATCCTGGTATCAATTCGTCGTCCATCAGAACCACTACATCAATGGGATCGCTGTCTTCACTTAATGTATTTGGAATAAAACCATAATTAAATAAATATTTAAACGGTGTATGTAATACTCTGTCGCAAATGAGGGCCTTTTTGTCTTTATCATATTCATATTTAATGTGACTGTTTTTAGATATTTCAATAAGTACATCTACGGTAAACTCTTCAAGTAGTTCCTTTTTTTCAGTTCCATCTGTATTGGTAGACTTTTCTTCCATAAATAATATGAATATTCGTGTTTATATTATTTATTTTGATTTATTTATTTTGGATTATTTTGGTTTATTTTGGTTTATTTTGGTTTATTTTGCAAAATATAATTACGATGGCTTTACAAAAATGTACAAGTACTGATGCTCGTATGCACACTTCACTAAATCAATTTTGCCTTGCAGAATAAAACCACAGTCTTGCGCCATATTCACAATTGCAGAAGTATCTTCCATATACAATTTTTGTTGTTGTTTACGAATTCTACCGTCGTCGAATTTGAATTTTTCATCAAAAGTAGCCATATCACTGTCTTTATCAAAATTGAAATTTGCCGAATATAAAAAGTCGTTAAATGTTATTTTGGTTTTAGTTATTCTTTCTTTGGCATATTTTTGTGGTGAAACAACATATAAAGGGTTACCGGGTGGTAATATGGGGTCAAACGTTTCTCTATCTACCAAATGAACGATTAAAAACCCACCTGGCATTAACCAATCCATACAATTATCGAAAAAATGTCTTTTATCCTTAAAATAATAAATTGTGAAATATAGACAAAGAATATGGGTGAGAGAATTAAACTTTAACAAAGTATTATCGTTTGCATCACCTACTTGGAAATTTGCGTGAGGGTAATCTTCCTTAGCCTTCTTAATCATCGAAGGAGAAATATCAATACCGATAACCTTCAAATTTTTAGCAGATAAGTTTCCAACGTGATGACCTGTGCCGCATCCAATATCCGCGATAACGCTTGTCTCTGACGGCGCGGTGCTGTTAATTATTGTTCCTACTTCATAGTCGTTTTTAATGCTATTATAAACTAAATAATCGTAAATATCGGCATAAAAATCGTCATACACTTCATTTCCTTCTTTGTATAAAACTTTTTCTGAATTCACCATACCTTCTTTGCGAGGCATTATGGACTTAAAGATTACAATTACGATTAAAAGTATCGAAACGAAAACTAATATTTTTCCAAAAGTAGATAATTTGTTATAAAAATTAGTCATTGATTTTAATGTTTTCATCTATATGTATTGTTGTTATTTTTTTTGTATTATTTTTATTTATATGGGTGATTCGGAAATTAATGATATAAGGAGCACGGGAGAATTTAAAGGTATAACCTTCTCCAAATTTAAAAAAACTGATGTAAAAAAAGAATTGCTAAATAGTTTAATAAATTCAAAAATAGAACCTGCTTGTTATTGGAGTGCTGAATTAATATGCGCCGGTCATTATGGCGATTTATGGGAAACCATCTTGTATTTTTATACAAAACATATTCATTTAGGAAATCCTAAAATAGCGGCTTATTTAGAATTGAGAATAAAACATTTTAAAGAGGTGGTAAATAATGGTTATTCCGATAATGAATTACGAATGCGCAATAGCGAAAAAATTAGACGGTTATTTTGTGAAATAATGTGCATTTTATGTGATGCCAAACGAAAGCACAGTTTTGACACGGTAAAAATAAAAAAGGAGGATTTTGATATGACACAAATGAGGGACAAATTTAAAGCGTCTAGCAATAAATATGCACAAAATATATTTTTAGACGAAGATCCCAAAGAACTATTCCCTGCGATAAACGAAATTGCATACAATGTTTCAGAAGAGTGTAAAAATAATATGAACGCGTGTTATTGGTTAGAATGGATAATGGAGTTCGAAACCATATGTAAAAATAAAAAGGAAAAAATAACGTGTGAGAGAAGAGCTTTTGCGAAAGTAGACACCAAGATGCAAAAAGACGTTATATGGATTGTTTGGGATCTCTTTTTATGTGAAGCTTCTAAGCGCTCCAAATTTATTAAAAAAACGATGGATGCGTTGTTGACTTTATTTACATTAAAATATTCGACTGGGTGTCAAAAGAAGAGAAGAAATATATTATATTTTGCAATTTCTCTATTGTGCGAAAACGTTGTAAACAACGAGGAAATAATGAGACCTTCTCAACAAGAAGTGTTAAGCAATATTTTGAAAAAGATTGATTTGGTATATAAACAGATAAAAAAAAACGAAGAAGCTCCGGGAACAGAGTATTTATTTAAGGATGTTAAAGCGTTCAATTTGGAGAAAACAATTGAAAAACTGGAGAAGATGAATTCATTTGGTGAAAGTTTTGTGCCACGCATATAAACATTGTATAGTATTTTTCTAATGAGTGGAAAATATTTTAGTCAGGTAATATATAAATGTCAAAAACATATAGTAGAAAAGGAGGGAAAAAGGGTAGGGGCACTCGCAGATTAATTATGTCAAATAGTGCGTCTTTATCAGCGTTTCAAAAAGAAATAACCGTGGTATTTTTAGAAATGCTTTTAATGGTCAAGTTATATCACTGGAAAACCACTAGTTACGCTACCCATAAGGCAACCGATGAATTATATACTAAAATGAATGCCAACATTGACAGTTTCGTAGAAGTTCTTTTAGGAAAATCCGGATCAAGAACCGATCTAATGCGTAACAAGAATATTAAACTAGTCGATTTAAGTTCACCCGAATCATTGAAGAGAGAAATCGAAGCCTTTAAAGGGTATTTAGTTAGTTTAAATGATAATAAAGCAATGAAATTAATGACCAATACCGACTTATTCAATATCCGAGACACAATTTTAGGGGACTTAAATCAATTCTTGTATTTACTCACCTTTAAATAAATATTCACAAGTGTTAAACGCGCATTTATAGTAAAAATAATTATATATATTTTTATTATAATGGATAATTCAAATAGTTTTACAAATTCAATATTACAACCAAGTCTATCGGCTGATTCACCTATACAATCTAGCATTTTCACTAGTTCTACTTCCCAAGATAGTACTAGTATATTTGATGGTTTAAAAAAAATTAATTTAACAACTTGGTTACTAATCATTCTAATTTTGGCATTTTTAGGTTTCAACATTTTTGTATATTTAGCCAAAGGCACGGAAAGTATACGCAGTATTTTTGCGCCTTTATTTGAAAAAATTTTTGGAACCGCATTGCTAGTAACAGGAGAAACGGTCGATGTTGCAGCAGAAGGCGCCAAAACAGTGGTGACGGGTACCGCTAATGCACTGAATACTGGATTGACAGCAGTACAAGATATTACGCCAAATAGCGCGAACAGTAGCATTAAATCGCAACCAGTTCAAGAAACATCAGCAACATCGCAAAATGTATCGGCCAATAATACATTAAATAAGGCTTTGAATAGCTCGCAGCCACCAAATCAAGATGAAAATGATTATGAAGCACACGAAGCATCGAGCAGTGTTCATTCTGCAGGAAAAGCCGGATGGTGTTTCATCGGTGAAGATAGAGGATTCCGTAGTTGTGCGCAAGTGGGTGTAAATGATCAATGTATGTCGGGTGATATTTTCCCCAGTCAAGAATTATGTATAAATCCAAATTTACGAGCTTAATTCGTCTGATAAAAATAATAATATGCGA
>JACCDO011304399.1_pt1 | contig 14769 bp, 10 predicted proteins | sample 7446101 | NCBI WGS metagenome assembly JACCDO01 (sample SAMN15323440, study PRJNA562643) | freshwater metagenome | isolation source: river surface water | place: USA:Blue River Watershed | collected 2017-08-16
CGCCACAAACTCCGCAAGGTCAATAATCATGGGTTTTCTAAAGAACTACTTTGGTGAATTCATTTTACTTGCCGCAAGTGTGATTTGGGGTACTGCTTTTATCTTCCAATCCATTGCCAACACGGTGATGGAACCTTATACCTTTGTTACCACAAGAAGTTTTATTGCCACTATCGTCATGGGCATCTTTATCTTCATTCGCGCTAAAGTGAATCCCAAAAAACAAATACAACACCTTGGTGATGCAAAAGGATATCGCTTAGCTATTTATGCTGGTATTGCACTTTCTTTAGCGATGATTCTTCAACAAGTGGGCTTAATTGGCACCACCAGTGGTAAGGCGGGATTCCTCACCTCTTTATACATCTTATTTGTTCCATTACTTGGTTTTTTGATTCATAAGAAGCCAACCTTGACGGTTTGGCTAGGATTATTAGGAGCTCTTATCGGATTCTATTTCATATCGATGAATCAAGAAGAAGTATTCATAATCAATGGGTATGACCTATTAATTATCGGTTGTGCCATTTCCTATGCATTTCAAATCTTCTTCATTGATCAGGTCCAACATCAATTAGATTCCTTGATGTTTTCTTTTGTACAATTCGCGCTTGCAACTTTTATCACGGCGATTCCTACCGTCATCTTAGAAGGGGTCAATTTCAGTTACCTATCTTCACCAGAGGCAATTTATGCACTCCTTTATGTTGGTGTTGTATCCAGTTGCATCGCATATACATTTCAAATCATTGGTCAAAAACGTGTTAAGAACGCTCCTGTAGCAACCTTGATTATGAGTTTGGAAGCGGTATTTGCTTTGCTTGCTGGGATGTTATTTCTCCAAGAAACCATCACGCTCTTACAAAGTATTGGGATGATGTTTATTCTTGGTTCGATCATCGCTGTGAACATACCTTGGGCCAAGATCACCTTAAAAAATCAAAAATAGTCCTTTTAAAGCACCTTTTGACTTGCTAAAATAGACATATGGAAATGAAATTACATATTGTCACGCTATTTGTTAGGCAATACGACGAAGCGATTGCCTATTTTACGAAGATGTTAGGCTTTACCTTGATTGAAGATATTCTTATTACAACGTCAAGACGTTGGGTGAAGGTTGCCCCTGATATTCAATCACCCGTTCACGTGCTTCTTCACGAACCACTGATCAAAGAAGAAAAAGCGTTAATTGGTAAACAGGCTGGAAGCCGTCCTTTGATTGCCTTATCAACCCAAGATATTCATCTGGTGGTGAAGACGTTAACCAATCGTGGCGTTCAATTTACAAAGCCAATAACCAAAGAGATTTACGGTGAAAGAGCTCAATTTAAAGATTTGTATGGCAACCTTTGGGAACTCGTTCAATATAGTATTTTTTCTTAATTCCTCTTTAAATAAATTTCAATAAACTTTCAAATGATGATTGGTTTTTGACTCCACAACACCAGTTAGTTAAAGAAGTGTTTTTTCAACCTTATGAAAATATACGTAATATTTAACTTAAAAAATAACCCCTGATAAATCCATAGAGTTTCACAGATAGAATCAACAAAAGGCTACCAAAAACGAGGTAGTCTTTTTCAATGAGAAACAAGATTGCAGGATAGATGGCGGTATGAAAACCAATAAATAAATAAGCATAAATAGGTTTGATGGATTGCCACGCTACATGAGTATCTTCAAGCTGATTGCTGATCATCCCACTCACTAAATCAATCGTTATTATGGCTGTTAACCACGTTATAGCGGTAGGACTAGGATGAAACAAGTATAGCAAGATACCTGCTAGCAATCCCGGTATGAGGATGACAAGCACGCGCATGATGGTAAGTTTTCCAAATAAGAGTTTGAACATATTCTTATTATAGAACCTTATATGGGTTTATTCATGATTGCTTGATACGTTTTTCGAATATCGTGTTGATTCAGATGTAAATATTTTTGTGTGGTTTTTAAGTTTGAATGGCCTAATAGCATTCTCAAGGTCTCTAAATCACCTCCTTTTCTAAGAAAGTTAGTCGCGAAGGTGTGTCGCCATTTGTGTGGGGTAATATTGTCTTGGATACCAGTTCGTTTCTTTAATTGATAAAACAGAGACTCAATCGATGCTGTTGTCATCGGTTTCTTGGTTTTAAGATTATAAAAAAGTTCTGGTACGGTAGGGTGTAGACTCATCCAGGTTTGTAAGGTTTCTTGGGTTTCTTCTAGAAAACAAACGATTCGATGGGCGTGGGTTTTGGTCATCTCCACGACAATCGTTTGAGTACCAAAATCCACATTGTGTTTTTGTAAATGAATCAATTCATTCATCCTTAAACCCGTCTCTAACAAAATCTTTACAATCAAGTAATTTCTCAGTTGAGTGGGTCGATGGATGTTCTTTTTCAACGTCTCTAGAATTTGTAGAATCGTCGATGCAGGAATTAAAGGAATGAGGGTTTTACTCTCTGATAATCTTGTGATTGTAATGAGGTGATTCGCCCCATATTTTAAAGTGGTTTTCAAAGCTGAAAGCACCTTATTAATCGTGATATTTTTCATTTTGGGATGGTTTTGTTTAAGGGTCACAATAAAGTTTAAAATCACATCTTCATCCATCTCCTTTATGTCGAGATGAGTAAGATATTTCTTCATTAATGAAAAGTAAAATTGATAATACTGAACCGTTGCAGGTCGTTTGGTAATGATCAATCTTCGTTGAAACTTTTCAATGACTTGATGAATGTTCACACTTATCAATAGTGCTAAGATTAGTAACATGAAAAAAATAAAATTTTCTTTCATTCTATTTGCCATAAGTCTGTTATTTTTCTTGGCTTTTTCGCTAGCACCGTCTTATGTGGATGAACAAGGTTTCCTTCAAGAATCATTCTATTTATTGCTCTTGGGCTATGCGGCTTTATTCTTAGGTGTAGTGACACTTATCATTGAGTTCATCAAAAAACAGTAGTCGATTGATTCCTTTATTTGTTAAGATAAAAGTATCAAGGAGTTTGAGCGCATGCAAAAACGTACCTTTATTCTCATTAAGCCAGATGCAATCGAGCGTCATTTAGGTGAAGAAATTCTCGATCAACTTCGGGCCAATGGACTTGTCGTTTTACGAATGAAAAAAGTGATTGCGAACAAAACCCAAATTATTGCCCATTACCAAGATGTTATCGATCGTTTAAAGTTAGACTATATAGAAAAAGCGATGCTTGATGAATTTGAAAATAAACTCGTGTGGATTATCGTCGCCACGCATCCTAAAGGTAATCCTATCCAAACCGTAAGAACCATGATTGGCCCTACTGATCCTGCGAAAGCTGAAGATTTTACGATTCGCGGTCAATTTGGTCGTGACACGATGGAATTGTCCATGAAAGAACATCGATTACTTAAAAACTTAATTCATGCCTCAGACTCTGAAGAAGCCGTTGAAAGAGAAATTGCGATTTGGTTTAAATAACTCATTCATCTCTCCTTTAATTTTTCTTGAAAAATGAAAGCGATTTCATTATCATATAAATATAGCGATATCCTCTTAATCCTTAATAAAACCATAGATTCTTGTGAATAAACTAGCGGTTTTAAAAGAGAAGAGGACTCGAAACGTTTCGATACTTCCTTAAGGAGGAACATTATGAATCGTAAATGGATGACGTCATCGGGTTTTTTAGTTCTATTACTGGCAGCTTGTGGTGGTACAAATACCACCAGTTCGAATGGTGATGAAATTACCCTGCGATACGCTGGGTGGAATTTAGGTTCAGCTGAACAAAATAATATTGAACGACAAATGCTTGCCGCGTACGAAGAACTTAATCCCAATATTAACATTGAAATTATTGAAAGACCTTTTAGAATTGATGAAGAAACTGGAGAAGAAGTATCAGCAACGTGGGATGAATTTTTTGCGACCCAAGCTGCGATTGATCAACTTCCTGATGTTTACATGATTTATAACCTTGCTGGGTTTACCGCGCAAGGATGGACTGAAGAAATTACCGATTTGTTTATGGCGGATGCAGATTATGCATCTATTCCTGCCGATATTCGTGCATCCGCCGCATTCAATGATCGATATTTTGCGATTCCACAAACCCTATTCTATTTCGGATTTTTTATTAATCGAACTGCCATCAACCGTGTGGGACCTCGCGCTGTGATGCCCACATATGGCATGACCTATGAAGAATTAATGGAAGCGGCAGAATTGAATTCAAAAGCACCTTTACAAGGTGGAGATGGCATTATTGGTATTAGTGGACTGAATAACTTAGTCAACTGGTTACCCGCTCAATTAGATCCAAGTCTTGGATGGTATACCTTCAATGAAGATACCGGTTACCATCTTGATAGTCCTGCCTTTGCAACTGCGGTTACAGAACAACTTAAATATTATGGTCCGGGCAAAGCTACTTATGGCAATTATGTATTAGATGCCTTAGATCCAGCACGATATGCGGATTATTTTGGTGCGAGTCAAAATATCTTTGAAACGGGCAATCAATCCATTCGCTTTGAAGGCAGTTACTCCATGCGCGATTGGCATACACGTTCTTTGGATGCAAATGATCCACTATATGGCGCGGATATCGATTTCATCGGTACCCCATCATGGAATGTGGACGGCGTTGGTAATGTGAATAAAATTCCAGTTGTGGTTGACTACTTAGCCGTCGGAAAAGGTACCGATCACCGCGAAGAAGCCTATGATTTATCACGCTGGATGGGTTTCTCTACGGAAGGTTATGCAAAGCGATTAGAACTTGCCGCAGCCGATCCTGTACGTGCCGCGCTAAACTTTACGCCGATGGTTCCTCAAGAAGACTTAATTGAAGGTTTCTTTAACTTATATCCGAATATGACTGAATTTAGAAAAATTGTTGAAGAACATCAAGACTTTATTCTTGAAAGTTTAGGAAAGAATGTTCCTGGTTATTGGAACTCTAGAGCCAATGCTCCATTCGACACGGTCATCGTGGATGGAACCGAAACCGATCGGACGATTGGTCAAGCGATTGATGATATTACCGCTGGACGGTTGACGCTTGCAGATGCTTTACAAAAAGGATTGAATACCATTGTCAATGAACAATGGATAACCTCCAAAGAAGCTCTTGATACCTATTTAAATTCACTCGCTTAAGCATTAAAATATAGAAGAAGATGATTCGCCATAAAGTGATGACTTTATTCTCTTTTGCAACAATGATTTTGCCGTTGTTTTCAAATGCTACAAAACCATCACTTACCTCTCCGATCACAGAAGAGATGCAACCATCAAAATCCATTGATCCTACGAATGTTTTTCGGCCAATGACTCCAGTCGGTATCATCGATCACCAATGGACAGAATCCATTGATCCTAGCCAAGCTACTTTATCAGGTGGTGTTGTCACCACAACCCAAACCTTTGATTATGCTAGTTGGCTAGGTGAAAACATTGCACAGGTGATTCGTTTTGAATCCACACCTGCTTATATCGAATATCAGATAACTGCACCCCAAGCATATGAAGTGGTGATGACATTAGATTACCTTCCACTTGATTCTGGCATTCGTGATATCGATATCGCGTTGATGTTAAATGGTGAGTATCCATTTGCAGATGCTGAGCAAATAACGTTAAAAAAATGGTGGAACACACCTCATGAATTTGCTACCGATCGTTATCAAAACGAAATCATGCCGAAAGCCACCTTAGACCAAACTTGGCGTTCTCAACCCTTAATGGATAGTCAACGTTTACAAGACCAACCGTTATTGTGGTCACTCGAACCTGGCGTGAACACCATTAGAATGTATTCATTACAAGGCGCTTTTTTACTAGGTCGCCTTGAATTATCTCCACTGAGTCAATCACCATCCTATGATAATTATTTATTGGAGCATCAATCCGGCATCCAACAAACTCAATCCTTGATTAAAGTTGAGGCAGAACATCTTGCTTCAAGAAATAGCTTATTGTCACGATTCACTACCAATCGTGAACCGAATGTTTCCCCCTTTGCCTTAATCGAAGGCAAGTTAAATGTTATCGATGGCGCAACGTATCAAACTCCAGGACAAACGCTTACCTACGATGTTGAAGTGCTCGCAAGTGGATTTTATAAGCTAACGTTTAAAGTTTTACAAAATCGCATTCAATCCATTTCATATCGACGATTACGCATTAATGGAGAAGTTCCCTTTGAAGAAGCGAATCTCATTCCGTTTCCTGCCAATCGCCAATGGCAACACGTGACGTTAGGTCCACTTGAAGGTGAGGCATATCAATTTTATTTTCCTGCGGGTACCCATCAATTAAGTTTGGAAGTGAATGCTTCACCCTTTGCAAATAGTTATCACGATATTCGCAACTTAATGAACGATGTCAATGCATTAAGTTTAGCGATTAAGAAGATAACAGGAAACACGATTGATCCGAATCGCGAATGGGATTTATTAACGTATTTACCGAATCTTGTTGCAGACATCGATGGCTATATTGAAACATTGGATACGGTTAGTCTTCAATGGAAATCATTGATGCAGGCAAGTGATCAATCCGATGTGTTGGCCAGTTTGAAGATTGCTAAACAATTACTGACAACGTTAAGAAATAATGTCAACGCAATCCCTCGTCGCATTGAAACTTTGTCCGGAAGTAGTGGTTCAGTACTCTATCGATTAGGAATAATGTTACCTTTATTGATTCAATCTCCGCTTACGATTGATCAATTTTATGTTCATGGAGATGAGGCAACGTTACCTTCTCCAACTGCTGGATTTTTCCGGGTTGTTTGGATTGGTATCCAACGTTTCTTTGCCTCTTTCTTTTCCGATCAATTTCAAGATTCAACGAATCCAAATGAACTGGTTGTATGGGTCTCTAGAAGCCGACAATATGTCAATCTCCTTCAGCAAATGGTCGATGCTGAATTTACCCCATTAACAGGCATTCCTGTACGCATCAACATCAATCCAAATGAAGAAAAACTTATTCTTGCCAGTAGTGCAGGCAAGCAACCCGATATCGCCATGGGGATTGCTGGGTGGCGACCTTATGATTTTGCGATTCGCAATAACGTTTATGACCTTTCCACGTTTGACGATTTCCGCGAGGTTTCTGATCGTTTTTATCCTGGATCGTTTATGCAACTGATTTACCAAGATGGTGTTTATGGTTTACCGGAAACCCAAAACTTTTATTTACTCTTTTACCGACAAGACATCATGCAACGCTTACAGCTTGATATTCCTTCCACATGGGATGATGTGATCAGCATCCTTCCTGAACTCCAACGATTTGGCATGAACTTTTATTCGATGCTTTCCAGTACCAATGCCTTTAAAGCATTTGTATTAACCATGCCTTTTATTCGTCAATTTGGTGGCAAGATTTTTAGTGATGATGGATTAGCAGCTGCCTATGATGATCCTAACACCATTGAAGCCTTAACCTTAATGACCGATTTATTCACCACTTATTCCTTACCATTAGAAGTCGGTAGTTTTTATAATGAGTTCCGATATGGTCGCTTACCCATCGGTATTGGTGATTTTGGCATGTATATTTCTTTACTTCATGCTGCTCCTGAAATTGCGGGTTTATGGAATATCGCCCCTTTACCAGGTATTGAGCAAGATGGGATTGTGAACCGCTCCTTTGATGGAAGTTCAACGTCGGCGATGATGTTTAAGAACACCGATAAACCTAATGAATCCTGGTCCTTTTTAAAATGGTGGACCTCCGCGAGTACCCAACTTGATTATGCTGAAAATTTAATCTCTGCTTATGGCCCAGAGTACTTATGGAACTCTTCAAATCGAGAAGCATTTGGGCAAATGTCATGGGATGAAACTCACCGACAAACCATCCTCGATCAATGGCAATGGATTGATGACACCGCAAAAACTCCAGCCTCCTATATGGTGGAACGAGAACTCTCGAACATTTGGAACAAAGTAGTTTTCCAAGGTGTTAATTTGCGTACTGCGATTGAAGACTCCTTGATTATTGCCAACAAAGAAATCCGAAGAAAAATGCTGGAGTTCCGTTTTATTGATCAACAAGGCAATGTCCTAAAACCTTATTTACTTCCAACCAAGGAAACGTTAACCGAATGGGTCGGTACATCATGACGATTAAACTACCTTTCAAAAAGTATAAAGATAATCGAACCGGCACACTTTTCGTGCTTCCTTATGTATTAGCCTTTTTAGTTTTCATTACGATTCCTGTGATGATGGGGATGGTATTGTCTTTAACATATTTTAATTTATTAGATGTTCCAAGATGGGTTGGTCTAACGAATTTTATTACGATTTTCACTGCCGATAGTGCCTTCATGCAACAAATTGTTCCTAACACGATTACGTTTGCGGTTGTGGTTGGACCTTTAGGATATTTACTTGGATTTTTCTTAGCGTGGTTATTAGCGCAAATCCCTCATCGCTTAAGAACCATCTTAACCTTGATTATTTATTCTCCTTCCTTAACGGCTGGTGTAGCGATGGCCGTCATGTGGCGAATTATTTTCTCCGGTGATGAAGCAGGCTATTTGAATGCGATTTTACTCAGTCTAAACTTGATTGATTCACCCATTCAATGGTTAGCCAATCCAGATTATTTAATGACCATCATGATCATTGTGACATTGTGGAGTAGCATGGGTATCGGTTTCTTAGCGATGCTTGCAGGTGTCTTAAATATCAATCCTGAATTATTTGAAGCAGCTTATGTCGATGGTATGACTAGTAAACTCCAAGAAATTTTTTACATCACCATTCCCTCGATGAAACCCCAAATGTTATTTGGCGCGGTGATGTCACTAGTGGCCACCTTCAATGCTGGCGCAATCGGGGTTTTACTATCAGGACAAAATCCAACTCCACAAAACGCGGGTCAATTGATTGTCACCCATATTGATGACTATGGCTTTATTCGCTTTGATATGGGATATGCAGCCGCGTTATCGATGGTGTTACTCGTAATGGTGTATTTATTCAGTAAAGTCGCCTACAAATTGTTTGGAGAAAAAGACTAATGGCAAGTTATTTTGGCACCAAAATGAACCCCAAACGCTTCCATCTTTCGCAATGGCGGTTTTTAATCATTCTCATTCCCGTGGCAATCTTTATGGGATTACCCATTGTCTATATTTTCAATCACGCCTTTAAACCCTTGGTAGAATTATTTGAATGGCCACCACGTTTCTTTGTACAAAATCCAACCTTTGATAATTTTATAGATTTATTTGCAGTGACATCTTCAACGGGTATTCCGATGTCTCGTTATTTATTTAATAGTATTTTGATTACTGCGTTGACCGTTTTTGCTTCCATCATCATTGGTTCCCTTGCAGGATTTGCCTTATCGAAATTAGAGTTTCGCTTTAAGAACACCTTAATGTGGGTGAACAATATTGCCATCATGTTTGTGGGAGCTTCTGTTTCGATTCCTCGTTATTTAGTGATTGAAAGTTTAGGACTTATCGATAGTTTCTGGGTCCATATCATTCCTGGATTAGCGATTCCTGTTGGTTTATTCCTCATTAAACAATTCATCGATCAAATCCCTCGAGACTTATTAGAGGCAAGTAAAGTCGATGGCGCGAATAACTTACAAATCTATTGGCATATTATTTTGCCACTCATCAAACCAGCGTTGGCAACCATTGCGATTGTTGCCTTCCAAAGTGTTTGGAATAATACCGAAGTTTCCAACTTATTTATCAATGATGAAAGTTTAAAAACCTTTGCATTTTATATGTCGACCTTAACAACCACAGGCAATACGGTTGCCGGTCAAGGGATGGCAGCAGCGGCAAGTTTAATCATGTTCCTACCTAACCTACTTATTTTTGTGATTTTACAACGGAATGTGATGAACACGATGATTCATTCGGGGATTAAATAATGAAACGTTTCATCACCCCGGTTTTCATCTTAGCCATTGCTGTTTTGACGATGTCTGCGCCTATTTCAACTTATGGCTTAACCCAACAATCTGCGCCATATCCAACCTATACCATCGGTCCCAATGGTCGATTTGTTGAAACTCAAACGGCCTATGAGCCCGCTGGTTATTTCGATATGGATTTAACTTTAAGACAACCTGAAGATATGATGCGGGTTGGTAATGACCTCTATGTTGCGGATACTGGCAATCAACGGATAGTTCGATTCAATATGGAAACTGGAGAGGGAGACGTTATCATTTCGGGTTTATCGCAACCAACCGGTTTATATGTCAATGAAGTTGGTGATCTTTATGTTGCAGACAAAGGGACCCAAAGGATTTATCGATACAATGAAGCTTTTGAATTAGCGCAAACCTTTAGTAGACCGCTTGAGCCCATCTTTGGTGAATCTTCACCTTTTGTTCCCACGAAAGTAACTAGTGGACCGCGTGGGATTTTATATGTGGTCGGTGAAGGTTCGACTGCTGGTTTGATGCAAATCAATCAAGCAGGAGAATTCATTGGTTTCTTTGGCACCAACATCACGAGTTTTAGTTGGTTACAAACAATTTCTAATTTCTTTGGCATTACCCGAGCGGCGAATATTCCTACTTCTCCCACGAATGTAACCCTTGATTCAAAGGGATCCGTTTATACGGTGTCGGCTACAACCTCACAACAAGTGAAGAAATTTAATATTGCCTCTCAATCGATTCTTTCGTTGAATCAATACTATACGCCTGTCAGTATTCACGTGAATGCATTTGATAATATCTTTACGGTCAGTCAAGATGGCATTATTTCTGAATACGATAGTTACGGCAATATGATCTTTTCCTTTGGGGGTTTAGACCAAGGAAATCGTGTATCGGGCCTATACGTCAATCCAGTTGATATCATCACCGATGAACATGATAACTTATGGGTTTTAGATAAAGGCACGGGACTCATTCAATTGCTACAACGATCCGAATTTGCCGCACTTGTCCATCAAGGACTGATTAACTTTAAAGAAGGCATTTATTCTTTATCTCAATGGGAAAATGTCTTACGCATGAATAGTATGTTCGCCCTTGCCAATGGTGCATTAGCACGCGGTCATTATCGATTACAAGCCTATGAAGAAGCGTTACAGTATTATGCGATTGCCTTTGATCGAGCAGGATTTTCAGAAGCATTTTGGCAGTTACGGTATACATGGTTAGAACTCAATTTAAGTTGGGTTTTAATTGGAATCGTTTTGATTTTATTACTGAGACAACTTTATCAATGGTCGCAAAAACGAATCTTGGTAACGGATGGAGCTCAACGTTTCTTACAACGGCCTTTGATTCAACGTTTCAATCAAGATTATCGCTTAACCAAGCATGTCTTATTCCATCCTCTAGATACGTATCAGGATATTAAACATCTTAAACAAAGTTCTTGGTGGATGGCCAGTATCCTTTATGCTTTGTTACTCATCGTCAGTATTTTTGAAATTTATGCAACTGGATTTATTTTCCAAAGCGTCAACCTAAATGAATTTAATATCTTGATTTTCACCTTTACTTTTTTAGGTACGATTGGCTTATTTGTGTTTAGTAATTACTTAGTGGCGACGATTACCAATGGTGAAGGTTTCTTCAAAGATGTGTATCTAGCAACCGCACATGCACTAATTCCCTATCTTTTGATTACACCCATCCTAGCGATTCTTTCGAATGGTTTAACGTATAACGAATCGATTGTTTATCAATTGCTGGATGGATTACGGTTAGCATGGCCAGCTTTGTTATTAATTTTAATGATTAAAGAAATCCATAACTATGATGTCAAAGGGCTCATTCAAAATATCTTATTAACGGTGTTTACGATGATGATGCTGATTTTGATTGGATTCCTGCTTTATGCTTTAGGCGCTCAAGTGGTCAACTATGTTGAAAGTATTATTCAGGAGGTGATCCTCCGTGGTTAAACTCTTGAAATGGATGTTACCGTTAGGTTTCAGTGCATTGGTTGTTTTACCCATCATCCAATCGCCTTTATCTGTTGAAGATCCTCAAACCAATACCGTCTCCCAAGCACCAACGAGAAGTGCTTTAAAATCGAATCGTTACACCCAACCCGAACCAAACTTTGTTCCAGTAGAATCGAATGCGTTTGCAAATGTAAATGGTTACACCTATCGTGCAACCTTTGGTCAGTACGCATTTTATGATTTAGAAGAAGATGCGAGTTTCCGAGTTCTTGATAACGAAACCGGATATGTATGGGCCTCTACAGTGAATTACGATTACACCTTAAATGAAAATTCTCCATTAGCGGATGAAGGCGATCTCGGCTTAAATCTATTTTGGCAATCGAAATTAAAGTCACCTTTCTTTGTCACGTATTATCAAGGACTGAATTTACGAGATGAACATGCCTTTCAACATCACCTATCGCGACTAGAGATGACGCGTGTAGATGAAGATGATGAAGTGGGTTTTGATGTGGAGGTCTTTTTGTTTTTATCTAAAATTAGTTTTAGGTTCTCTGTGCGTTTTAATGTGAATGGTCTTTCAGTTTCCTTACCCTTTGAGTCGATTGCCGAAGGTGGCGATTTCCGATTATCAAGCATTGCCTTATACCCGATGTTAGGGGCAACCAAACGATTAAGAACAGCTGGTTATGTCGTTATTCCCGATGGTGTCGGTGCATTAATTCGCTACACTGATGATCCTAACATTGGCGTTTACAGTAAACGTTTTTATGGCAGTGATGCGGGTCTCAATCTTTATAACTATGACCAACCTTTATTTGCGAATATGTATGGACTTGTCCATGGTCATGGTCAACATGCAATGGTCAGTATCATTGAACAAGGTGCGGCACATGGTATCCTCAATCATTTTGGTTCTCAAGTCTTTTTAGATTTTAATTTGACATATGTGACCTTTGCCTATCGCACCACCTATCTGCAATATCTCAATCAAGCGAAAACCAGCAGTGTTAATTTATTACAAACGCAACCATCTTCATTTGATATTCACCTTCAATATCAATTCCTCCAAGGTGATGAAGCAACCTACGTGGGTGTGGCGAATGCATATGCTTCCAATCGATTTGAGATGATAAATTCAAATGTTGATGCACTGACAGAAGTGCCGATGCATCTAGACGTATTAGCACTAGAAAGTAAACCCGGTTTATTTACACGGCAAAAAGTGGTGATGACCGATATAACGCAATTACAAGGCATCATCGAAGACGTTCAAACGATCACCGATGAGGCTTTCATTCAATATTTAGGATGGCAACAAGGTGGATATAGTTTGACTGCACCTCAATATGGATCGCTGGATGGAAGTTTAGGCACACTGAATCAATTCAAAACCTTATATGAGGCACTCCCAGATACAACCCGCTTGAATTTAGCCGTCGATCCTTACCGTGCTTATGTGAATGGACAAGGTTATCAAAACCGAGATATTGCTCAATCCATCGGACAAGAATTTTTAAGTTCGGAAGATTATTATCGTTTATCAAGTCAAGCAGGTGGAGAACGCCTGGAAAGCATTCGTAATCGATTAACAAGTTGGGGTTTGGAAGGGTTAGCGATTGAATCGATCGGTGATCAACTTTATTCCAACTTTAGTCAAACAGGTGTCAGTAAAGAAACGATGATTGAAGAAACCATGGAAAAGCTAACCCTAGAAGATACCATTTATCGTCCGATGAGTTATGCGTGGGATGCTCAAGCACTTTTAGATTTACCCATGTATTCGAGTGAACAAGCAAGACTCACCGACACGGTTCCTTTGATTCCTTATATGGTGGCAGGCCGTCGTCCTGGATTTGGTCGCGCGGGTAATTTCTTTTCCAACACCACCAATGAATTATTAAGAATGATTGATTACCATTTATATCCTGCATTCTTTGTGACAGAAGCAAGTGCCTATCAACTCATCGATACCCCATCTGAACATATTTTTACCTCTCGTTATCAAGATTGGCAACCAGAAATTCAACGGCAATATAACTTTATTGCAGATGCGTTGAATGCAGTCCTTGGTCACCATGTGGTCGATAGAGAAATCTTGACCATTGGTGTGGTGAAAGTGACCTATGATCATGGTGTAGAAATTTACATTAATTACTCAGGTGACCTTTTTGAAGATGGTGCAATCGTGGTTGAACCGATGGATGTATGGATTGAAGGAATGACGCATGCGTAAACCGATGCAATGGATTAAGCGGTGGTTTAGTTCACTGACCAATCGTCAACGAGAAAGTTTAACAGGCTATGCCTTTATTTCCATTTGGTTGATAGGTTTTATCTTCTTAACCATGGTACCTTTATTTGAATCTTTAATTTATTCATTCCAACGCATCACGATTGTGGGAGGCGAAGGTATTCGTTTAACCTTTATAGGATTTGAAAACTATATCAACTTATTTACATCTGACTTAACCTTCTTAGCCCGCTTACAAGATTTTGTTGGCGAAATGATTTTATTTGTCCCAGTGATGAATATCCTAGCAATCCTGATTGCCATTTTATTAAATCGTCAATTTAAATTCCGTGGATTCTTTAGGGCCATTTTCTTCTTGCCTGTCATTATTACTTCTGGTCCTGTCATTGCTGAATTATTAAGACAAGGTGCAGGAACCTTACCAATTATTACCGAATCAGGATTTTTAAATATTGTGGATCAAATCCTTCCTCCTTTTTTAAATGGACCGTTACAATCACTCTTCTCTCAAATCATCTTTATGCTTTGGTTTTCAGGTGTGCAAGTGGTGTTGTATTTAGCAGGCTTACAAAAACTGGATCAAAGTATGTATGAGGCTGCTCAAATTGATGGAGCGA
>JACCDO010379292.1_pt1 | contig 14767 bp, 7 predicted proteins | sample 7446101 | NCBI WGS metagenome assembly JACCDO01 (sample SAMN15323440, study PRJNA562643) | freshwater metagenome | isolation source: river surface water | place: USA:Blue River Watershed | collected 2017-08-16
TAAACTGCGTGCAGATGACATACTTGGCTTGCCTGCGCAGCAGTCGATACTCTACGCAGCACTCCTCGTTTAAGTCCAACACGGGAATTTCCACACCTTTGTCCGACGCAGCGGCGGCTGCTGCCACCGCTTCTACATCAATTACCACGCTCTGGCCATCCATACACCCCGCGCACACGACCGAGCCATGTGTTGACAAACTCAACACGGGTGCGGGTAGCGTCCAACGTGCGAGCTCTCGCCCGTCCCCATGCAGCGAGTACAAACGCATACTCTTGTCAGCACCTCCCACCACAACTACACGCTCCAGCATGAGCGGAAGCGGGGATAAAGGGTGCACATTCACCGACTCTCCAAGCTCTTTCTGACCACTCAGATACATGAACGCCACGCACAGCGGATTCGCTGGTCCGCACACATCATTCACACACAGCAATTTTCTCGTTGTGGGCGGAGATGCACAGCTACTGGCGAGCTTAATCATAATATCATCATCGACCGCAGTCGCAATAGTGTTACAACTTGTCGGCGCAGAGCTTGAGAGTGAAATACGACTGCCACATAGCTCCAGTTCATGCGCCTCAGCTATCCCAGCATACTTTTGCAACTTGCTGGTAAGCCGCGTGACTTGGTCCTAGAAATTAGAAATGCATCAAATAAAAATAATTAAGTCGTTATTGTCTAGTTGTCAGAATATATTTGGTATGAAGTCAAGAACGATGCGAGCACGAACATAAGTGTTACAATGATGATGTTGTCTACAATCCTTTGATCGTGCCAACCAATCTAAACTGTAAGATACTTAACAAATCTTACCTGAAGATCTATATTTGCTTTAGCCAACAAATCACATTCATCCTCTAAGGAAAGCCGCGCTTCACGCTCGTTCTTAAGATCTTCGCGGAGCTTTTCTAATTCAGATTTATCAACATTTTCATGCTGCTGAAATGAACCCAAAGAATTTATATGGTTCATTAAATATCACTGAGAAAAACATATAAACTAACTTATCCTCTCTTTCTTCTCTTCTTTCAACTCGCGGCGTTCCAGTGCCTTTTAAAATCTAGAACTTAATGACCAAGTCAACTTCCAAATCTTCCTTCAATTTTAGTCCGTCAAAAAACGAGGCTCTTTTTTATTGGTTTTCTTCGAAGTCAAGGAGAAGCGAAGAAGACATGCTTTCGGTGCAAAGATTTGCAAGCGCTGGGCGCTTGCACAGCGTGCGCGCGCTAAGTACCACACCAACTTTTAGTTGGCAATCGGACTCTAGCCAAGTCGCGATTAGGAGCAAGGTAGGTCACAAAGAACAACCTCCTTTTTATACGTACTGTCAATCCATAACGGAGAAACACTTTTTTTATTTATCTAACTTATTATCATGCCAATTTCTTTTTTAGTTTAAGAAGCGCCTGGATGCGGCAAGGGAAACATCACTACTGGGTGGCGGTGCTGCGCGCATCACTGCCCAACACAAAAAAGGCAAGCTCACAGCCCGTGAAAGAATTAATATTCTTCTCGATCAAGGTACATTTAAGGAATATGATATGCTCAAGACCCATCGCTGCAATGATTTTGACATGGCTTCCACACAGGAGGAATTCCCCGGCGACGGAGTAGTGACAGGCCATGGACAGATCCATGGCCGAAAAGTGTTTGTATTCAGTCAAGACTTCACAGTTTATGGCGGCTCGCTTTCCGAGACTAACGCTCAAAAGATTTGTAAAGTGATGGATATGGCTATGAAAACGGGTACTCCTGTGATAGGTCTGAATGACTCAGGTGGAGCACGTATTCAAGAGGGTGTGGACTCTTTAGGTGGTTATGCCGATGTGTTCCAGCGCAATGTAGAAGCCTCAGGAGTTATACCGCAAATCAGCGTCATTATGGGTCCTTGCGCAGGCGGGGCGGTGTACTCGCCCGCTATGACAGATTTCATCTTCATGGTGAAGCGCTCGTCGTACATGTTCGTTACTGGGCCCAATGTCGTCAAAACTGTTACGATGGAAGATGTGACACAGGAAGAATTGGGCGGAAGCAAAACTCATACGCAGATCAGCGGGGTTGCGCACGGAGCGTTCGATAACGATGTGGCCGCTATGCAGCAGATTCGTGAGCTTTATGAGTTCCTTCCTCTATCCAATACTTCTCCGTTGCCCGTACGCCAGACGAGCGACCCTCGGGAAAGAGCGGACGAAAGCTTGCGTTACATAGTGCCAGATGATGCAAATGTGCCCTACGACATGCTCGAGGTCATCCGCAAGGTCGTGGACGACAGCAACGTCTTCGAGATCATGCCCGATTTCGCCAAGAACATAATCTGCGGATTCGCACGCATGAATGGGCGCACAGTGGGTGTTGTCGCCAATAATCCCGGACACTTGGCTGGATGTCTAGACATCGACGCAAGCGTCAAAGCTGCGCGCTTTGTGCGCTTTTTGGACTGCTATAACATCCCCATCCTGACCTTTGTGGACGTGCCCGGCTTCTTGCCCGGTACCGACCAAGAACACAATGGTATCATCCGCAACGGCGCCAAGCTGCTGTACGCCTACGCAGAAGCAACTACGCCAAAAATCACAGTCATCACACGCAAAGCCTACGGTGGCGCCTATGATGTGATGTCCAGCAAGCACCTTAAGGGCGACGCCAACTACTCGTGGCCGTCTGGCGAGATCGCCGTCATGGGAGCCAAGGGAGCTGTCGAAATTATTTTCCGCGGCAAGGATATTGATGCAAAAACGACTGAGTATACCGAGCGGTTCGCCAACCCAATGGTGGCTGCACAGAGGGGCTTCATTGATGACATCTTGGACCCCGCTGCTACTCGCGAGCGTATTTGCGATGACTTAGATCTGTTGGCGAACAAAAAAGACACCCGCCCTTGGCGCAAGCATGGTAACATTCCTCTTTAAGCAAGGCTTTTTTTGCAAAGTTGCGCACGAATAGGTTTATTTTTTATCTTTGATTAATTAAAGCAACATTGAACTCATTACATTATTCACAAATGATCATACACGTGGTTCTCATCTTAGATTCCAAAGCTTCTTTTACAAGTCCCTACTCCGCCCCTTCTTTTCATTCATTTCATACGATAATATTTATGCCCCCCCCCTGCAGCGTGCTTTTCTGGAGAGCAGCGCACTGCGGGGGCACCAACGTCGCCGTTCCAAGCATGAATTTTGCTTCGAGCGAGGCATTTATATAGAGATGCCATTAGTGTACCACTGGAAGTTATCGTATTGCCGAGAGCCATAATGTGCGTACGATGAGACGGTAAGATCGATGCAGTGTTGTACGAAGGCCTTGACATCCAGGTCATGTCTGAAGCGACTGCGTAGCTTGTCCAAGATGCTCACACGGTCTTTCCCGGCGAAACACACAAATGTGGAGTTAATAGATAACACCTCCAGAGCCGACACAATGATCTCGCTGTGGCTTCGCAATGCAAGGAAGCCAGTGGTGAATGCTTTAACAAATTCGCCGAAGAGCGGACTTTCCAGTCCGTCCATAACCTTGACCATCTCTTCGGTCAATTTGAAAGGCGCAGCTTCCATACTGAACACTCCTCCTGGAGCCCCACCCAACAAGAATCCGAAATCGATGTGCACGATGTGGCCTTCCTGATCCAGTAGGATATTCCCATTGTGCCGATCCTTGATAGCGAAAATATAGGTGAAAATACTATAAGCTGCCAAACTTGCAGTGAACGCTCGCTTGGCCTGGTCTAATCGCGAGTTACCGCGCACAGAAGCCAGGCGTGGCGATCTATCATCGGAGCCACGCTCTGCAGCTTCTAGAAGTTCTCGTTGCTCCTCTTTGGTGCCGTACACACGATAGAAGTGGTCATTTAGCGATGTGAAGTCTGCAGTCTTCTTCAAGGCATCCAAGCTCATGGTGTCCGTGAGCACCTCGACGATGCCTGTGGTAGGACCTGTGCCCACAATGCGATATGGATGCAAATGTAGTTGCTGCTCGCTGAGGCCTACACGCGTGAAGATTTCACGGCAAAGACACATCAGCTGCAACACAGCCATCTCTTGGCGCAAGTCGTCATTGCTTTTCACGATGTAGCAGCGCAAGTCCACGGGTGGCCACTGGTCGTCCAAATCTGCATTGACGGGCAAGACGGGCACCTGCGGGCGAGCCGCAACGGACATTGCTGTTGCAACGCTGCCTTGTGCGGTCGATTGCGATACAGAAAGTGCGCTAGATGTGCCATCGATAGCGTACTGCTCTTGCAGCAGGCGTTGGTTCGGCACATCTTCTTTCGTTGTCGACTCCTCGTCCTCATCGCTGTCCATGCCCCAGTGCGCCAACTCTTTATCGCAAAGCGTTTTCCAGCTAGGGCCAAAAACGGCCTCAACTCTCGTTGCGATCTGTGCTTCATGCACACGGGCTTCCTCCTCTTTGTACATGTGATCGCTCAGTAGCAGCATACGATACTCCTCTTCATCAATCTTTCCAGCCAACAGCAATCGACGCGCTGCAGTCAACACAACCTCTGCTGTTGGCGATGCGGCTTTTGGCGCGGCTGGTACAGGAGATAAGGAAACGGCTACAGCCGGGAATCGTGAAGATACGGCGAATAATGACAGCGGAGTAGCAGCATCGGCTGGCGCCTCCGTAGGAGAGGGAATTGCCAGACTTAGTGCGCTTGCGGTACCGATTTCTGCGCTAGGCTCCACCTCGGAGTCGCTATCGACTTTGACAATTACAGGCTCGTCTGCACTACTATCACTGTATCGTTCCCAGTCGATGGTGCCGCCTACAGTAGAGTTGCGCGGTGTGCGACCGATCAGCACCCCAGGGGAAGTTAGTGGACTCTGAGCTTCAGCAGCTGTAGCAGATGCAGCAACGGTCGCCGCCACGGTTGCAGCTGCAGAGGATGCACTGATACTTAATCGAGGAGTCGCTGAAGACAATGGTGACGACTCTAGTGCAGGCAGAGTATGCAATTGCAGCTCTTCACTGGAAGCGCGCGTCAGCAGAGCTTGGAAAGAGGTACCATCGGGAACTCTATTTTTCGAAAGCAGGTTACCTGACATGCGCCTTGTAACGGGCTTTTGCGAGCCCACAGCAGCTGGTGCCCCAACAACATTAGCGCTCCGATTTGAGAGCGAGTCCCGGCGTGTCACAGGGGACACGACGGGAGCCGGCGGCTCAGGCTCTTGCTTCTGCTCCGGCTGGATTTCTGCCTGTTGCAGCTGGATCTTACCAATCGCTTGGACAAGATCTCCAATACTGCTGTCTACCAGCTCGCCCACTACTTCGGCCACATCGCTATCGCGGCCAGGTGTGCTTTCTTTGCCGTCATCGTGGGATCGTGTCAGCCCTGCAACTTGCAGCGCCTGCAATTCCTTATCATTATCTTTTAAATTGAAGCTAACATTACCAGAGGAATCTCCAACATCGGATTGAGAACCAGCATTGATGCGTGCTAGTGTCTCAGTATTGCCGTGCAGATGTGAGGCCAGATCGTAAGAGCGGGTACGGTTGCGGTTACTACTACTGCTACCCCCTACCATGCTCACAGTGGAATCAGAATCAGATGCAGCCAAATGAGGCTCTCGCGTCAAAGCATTATGCACATCCTCACGCATGACTTCGCAGACAATCATGCTCGGTGCGCGCGCCTTTGTACGGAACACGCGACAGTACTCAGGCAAGATGCGTGTGATCCGATAGAGTGGTTCACCAGCTGCACCTACAGGGTCCCAGCCTAAGCTTGGCACACTATGGAAGCCAGGATATATGAGACCGCGTGCAGAAAGCGTAGCTTCATCACCCTCTTTGTTCCAGGCATGCAACGCCTCCTGCAGCTGGGTCGTGCGCTGCTTGCGCTCGATGAAGCGCAAACTCTCTACGAGAGTAGTGAGTCTGTCTACAAAATTCAACTGCACCGCTAGACCGTGCCAACCACCGTTTCGAGGACTATCGACATCTCTATCTGGGTCTATTCGGCCAATCCCGAGATGGTTTAACAGCGATACACAGCTGTTTTTGTCGTTTGCACCTGTGCTACCGGGCACAGAAGCACTGACTGTAAAGCTGACCCGTGAAGGCGAACGCAGCCCTTGCTGATCAGCCAGTCCGCGTCGACTCACACGGATGCGTAACTCTCGATCATAGCTTTCCTGCAAGCGACGTCGCGACAGGAAGAGCACACTCATCTCGAATGCAATCTCTTGCTGCTGGTGTTCCGCACAATTCAGGACATGTGCCAAACTGGCGCAATAATCAGGAGAGGAAGATGTTATCGTGCTGTATATACTGCTCATGTTGCCGGTTAAGATATGTTCGAGCTGTAACAGAAGACATATACACGCAGCATATTGCGCCGCGCAGATCTTGCCGTTGCCGGCATCTCGGTCGCGGTAATCGGACAGCGACGAGACCAGCGCCCAGGCAAGCTTGGTGCCCAGTTGCGGGTATTTAAGCGACAAAACAAGCAATGCTTGCTGAATCTCATCGACTTTCGATATGAACTCGGGGGTATTAATGGCGGCGGCTTGCAAGTGCACCTGAATCAGCTGCGACCAGTAGAAGTCGATCAGTAAGGGCTCATTATCCGCCACAGCCAACAATTTCAAGATAACATAATGATAAGCAATCGCTCCTCCCGCCGAAGTCGCAGTCGGATTCAACAAAAGTGACAAGATTGTCTGAATATCATCCCCTAATGCGTCCACGGCATGCTTCAAGCGCTCGGCCTCCTCCAGCACGATCTCGCGTCGGTAGTCTTCGTCCACCTGCCTCAATTCATGAAATTCCGCAGAAGTAATGTCACCACCCTCCCATAAAGCGGCAGCCATGTCGAGACGAGTGCTTTTCCGGCGAAACATAGCAAAAGTCGCTTTGCACCTTTGAGGGTTCGCGCTGATTTCGGGTGTCATTTCATGTAGTGCTCCAACATGCGCGTAGTTCAGACTCTTGAGCCATAAGATGGCCATCTGAGCAGCCAGGCAGGATCCGCACATAATTTCCGGAGTTTCACATCCAAGCTGCATCACAGGAGGTCCAACGGATTCAACCATGGAAGGACTACTGTATCCACGACCGCAGCATAAACATAATTGAGAAATAGGACTCTCGAATGGAGGATTCGCAGTGATACGGCCATTTTGCACAGATTCTAAATACCACTCGTTGGCTACAGCTTCCTCTTCACGAGAGCCTTTCCTATTGTTCTTGTACACATGGGTATCTGGCAATATTGGTCCCATTGGTGCTCGTGTCTTGGGGCAAATGATATTACCGACTACAGGAGGTCTTTGTTGAATGTGTTTGCCGGGTTTATATGGATTCAACTCGACATTTGCGAAATGACACTCCAAGCCAACACGTATCTGTAGCACACAAGCATTTCTTTCTTCGGTGGTCGCGGCAGATAGATAGTACTCCTGGCCCGTATGCGTGACGATGAGAAATCCGTTTGGATACTGATTAGCGCGACCCTGACCATCCCATTCAGAAACTCCGAGAACCTCTAGAGCCATTGTAGGTGCTAATGATGATTTAGCAGCTTCTTCGCTTTCATAGTCCAGCCACAGAGTTCCAAACAAGACCGCATAAACGCGGGTCATTGGGGGAGGAGAAAGGGGTGTCCCCCGTTTATTAATATAGCCTCTCCAAGACATAGTTGAGCGTCAGTCCCGCCTCTTCCTCGACTGCTCGCTGCAGAGAGTGCGCTTTGTCTCGAATAGGAACGCACGTACGGTTAACGGGGGATTATGGTAGTAGTTTGATTTTTAGATTTTTCTGACAACAAAATGGTTCGGTTGCGTTTTGTTAATCTTTCTGCTCGTCGTTGAATAGCTGTGTATCGCAATTTCTTGCCCTCACCATCGACCAAATAGAGTAGTTTAAACTTCCCAGGGGCAGACCCTGGGAAGCAATAGATTGGCTGAATGAGAGAAAACGCCCTTCTGTGTTTACACGGAAGGGCTGACCTTCACCCTTTCGAGGGAGAAAGTTGGTCAATCAGTTGATTTTACTGGCTTCAAAGCGAATATTTATAGTTTAATCCGTCTAGTCAGCGTTTTAAATTGTAAGAGTAAAATTGGTTGTAGTTAACTTTCTGTATAAATTAATCGGAAATCCACATTCAATAACATAAAAAATCCTACACACCTAATCTGCACTAATCCTTAGCCCCCCAACAGCAATGGGACCTTGGGGTCCTGCACCTTTTGAAGCGGAACGCGACCGGGACACAACAGGTGGCAGACTGGATGAAGCTTTTCCTGAACTGCTAGCTGTGCCGACAACAGTTTCAGAGCCTCCTAATTCTTGCTTGCGCCGCATCATCGCTTCAGACATCCTAAACATTTCAAAAAATTCGTTCAAGTCAATAAAGCCGGATCCGTTCAAGTTCATGATGTCCAACAGCTGGTCGCATTCGGCAGTGAACTCTGCATCGGGCTGCACATCATTGCTCAGTGTAATTGGCATATTGAAACCTGCACCAATGCGGGCTTCTTCCTGCATTTGCAGCTGATGTATCATAAACATACCCGCTCTGAACTCCGCACGTGAGATAACCTGATCTTTTTTGACATCGAAGAAGGAGAAGATGGTGGCCAGCTCTTTGTGATGGGCATAAAGCGAGTCCACCAGATGCCCAGACAGGCTGGAGTTGGGAGCTTGGGAAGGAACATTTACTGGCGCTGCATTGCTGCGGTTATCACCAGAGGCATCCCCTGAATGCAGACCACCGGACACAACTGCCCCACTAGCCAATTCCGCTGATAAACTGAAATTCTGCAAGAACTTTTCGTATAAAACAAAAGGGGTCTTACCAGCCTGATTTTTGCGCGATATACTGTCTTTATTGGCTTCTTCAGTAGCGACCTTGTCGTCAGAATTCTGCGCTTTTGGGCTGTCGTTCCCGCTGTCCAGGCGCCCACCGCGGTCTACCACCGGGTAGTACACACACTCTTCTCCCACGAGCACACTGAACAGGGTGTCCCAGCTGATGTGCAGGGACAACACCCGCTGCATCACTTCGCCCCAGACGTCTTTTGGAACACCGCCTGTCATGGCTGGGTCTACTATCTCAAAATGTTTGAGCAGTAAACGCCTTTTGCGTAGGATGAGCTGGTGTAGCGACAAGTCACCAGCAAATGAAACTGCTGCACTGGCGGTTGTGGACACACTGCGTCGGTCATCGTCTTCACTATCACTGCCAGTACCTCCGTCGGATTCGGCGATGATTCCAGCCTCCTCGTCATCGATATGGAAATAATGGATTTCGTACTGCAAGTCACTCGCAGGAACGACTGTCGTGCTGGCGGTCGCGCGAGACTTGGACTGTCTGCCGTCCACCTCCTCAGAAGGAGCAAGCGGCACACGTGTGAAGACCATATAAGCTGCACTGTTTCCTCCACCGCCATAATTACTGGCGCTGAAAATAGTGCAAACCGTGCGTCGATCTTCTTCTTTCGCGCAGGACAGATATGGGAGATCAAAGCCAGTGCGGCAGCACTCGTGTGACCGCACCACAAGCGAAAGACCATTTCGCTGACAAAAATGACGAGCAATATCTGGCCCGAACATGACACCGGCGCCGCGCATGCTTGGGTTGAGCCCAGCGACTTTGCTGGGGTCGGACCAGAGCGCATCCCGCTGCAGCTGCTTCAGAAAGTCTTCCTTCTTGGAGCGCGGGATGAACTCCGACATGCCATCGCCAAAGTCCTCAGGCATATCGCGCAATGTGAAGTCTGTGCGTCGAATCTGATCCAAGTCAGCAAGGGTGACATCTAGTGAGTGGAACAACCCACCATGCAGTACGAACACTTTGCTGTTGATTACCGCGAAAAGAGGCAGCCGCGTGAAAACTTCCATAAACATGCCATACGTGACCTCGTCATACTTACCGACACATTCTGTTTGAAAGCCATAAGCACAGCAAATCGCAAAGTCTTCATGATTGCCGCGATTAAGTGTTACTTGACCAGGGTTGGAGAGGAACAATGACATGAGGATGCACATAACCTCTACGCCACAAGGTCCTCGGTCTACAAAATCGCCATTGAAAATATACCTGTTGGTCGGACTGGGCATGCCGCTTGTATCTAGAATGTATAGCAAGTCGGCCAACTGACCGTGGATGTCTCCCACCACCGTCAAACGGTCTGTGGGGGCAATCGTAATCTTTGACGTGTTAGGTAGTGTCTGCAATTGGCGATACGTCAAGCGCAAGAGCTTGTGCACACTGTTCTTGCTAAGTTTGCCACCTTGTTTGAATACATCAACTACAGCCTTGCTAACTAGCGGCGTCACAAATCCTGAGGGTAGATGGAAATTTTGCAAGTCGAAGTTTGCTGATAACTCCCGTTCAAGGTATTCCGCATGACTCTGTCCTGCTACCGCACGAATGCCCGTGGGGCTCACGTCGGATCTCTGAATAGCCTGATCGATATTGCTGTTTTTTTCATTTGACGTAGATGCCATTAAAGACTTGCGCTTCTGCGGAACAGCCGCGAGACTCATAGCGCTGGTTGGCGTGATGACCATCCGGCCCTGCATCAGCAGGTTTTCCAAGTCGCTCAGACTATTATTGCGTTGCGCGAGAATCATTTGCTTCGGACGCCCAGGCTTTGAGACTAAGGCATCTTTGCTGACAGACACGTTGGACACATGAGGTGCTGCCGCATCAAGCGCTGCCAATCCCTTGCGTACGACTCCAAAAGACTCCGCATCCATGCTACTAGTGCGCTGTTGTGCGGGAAACCCATTTCTCTGAACTGCACCAACCCGACGCATTTGATCTTGAATTACACTCGTGCTCATAGATCTACTGAGCTGTATGCCATTGCCACCGGAATTTCCATCCAAACTGTCACGCTCAGCGCTGAACATTCCCATGTCACTCCCACTCGCATTAGCGTCCATGACCAGACTACTTGTGCTAACAAAGGACCCTGGAGACCTCCTGCGGATTAGCGGATCAGGGCTTTTACTTTCCAAAAGCCGCAATGCCTCCATGGTTGCGGCAGAGGGAACTTGATCTTCTGTAGTCGCGACCGAAGAATCGTCCGCGCTGTCAGTGGTAGCACTGATGCTATTGGCGGCCGAGTTATCAGAAAATTTCCGAAGCAGAGTCGAGTCGATAGGCTTCAATGTGCTTAGTTTTCCGTAAACCGTGAGCATACTCTTCATAAACTTTGCTACCTTGACCATATCCGCTTCGTCGAATGCATCAAGGTCTCTGAATATCATCCACTTGCTGTCGGCCTCGGCGTCCAATTTGGCTTGCCGCCGCATCATCTTTTTATTAATACGCAGCGAATTTATACTGTTCTGTCGCTCCTTCTCATATTGCTGGTTTAATTGCTCCAGCATCTGTTGCTGCTTGCTCTTGCCATCCAGGTTGCCTTCTTTGCTTACTAGATTCATCGCGCCGGCAATATTCTCGTCGCCTAAGTTAACGATGATCTCATCCGATCTGGATATATCACTATTCACTCTACTTTCATTGATATGCTGTTTAATCACAATATCAATTTCCTCATCACTTTGAGATAGATCTAATTCCTCACAAGTTATCTTCTTTTCTATCATTCGAAGTGCTTCGGATCGCAGGCTGTCCTTAACGCTATTCTTTCGCTCAGCAGACCGTTTTTCTCGCTGGGATTCTTCTTCCATAATCAAGTTACTTACGTATTGTTTTGACTGCATTTTTGTTGCCCTTTTGTTATGACTACTATTCGTAGCAGGAACTGATGTACACGCCCCCATTTTGAAACCTTCGTCTAAAAAGGATACTTATTTAATATATTCTTAACTTAGTTGGGAAGAGTGGACAATCAGTTTGATTCCAAAAAAGTGCACCTCAAGGCTCGATCTTGGGAAACATTGAAAAGTTCCCACCCCGAAGGGGCTTGGGCCTGGATTCTCAGCTAATGCAAAATTAGCTGGAGTTGCACTCGCAGTGTTTCCTTTGAATATCATCGAAAGAGATAGGAAAGAGCAGAAAAGTATTGAGTGTTATATAAAAACAATTCTGTGCTCGCGCTTCATCGCAGAGTTGCCTTTTAAACATGGCGGCAATAATTTTGTGTGTGCTACTCTTCTTAATTTCATGCATGGCGACGTGTTTGTGTATGCACGAGTCTTATAATTTCCACTTATTACCTGCTAGACGTTGGTGTTTTTATGAAGATTTCGACCACAATACGCCTTTAAAAATCATCGAAGTATTTGTAGAATCTGGTGGTAGTTTAGACATCCTATTAACAGTGCATGGACCTCTGACATTGGCTCAAGTACGGACTGAAGTCTTTGAGGATAGTGTATACACAGAAAAGGTCGATTCAATAAAGGAAGCTGATAGTGAAACGTCAACGTTTACAGCCGACCTCAAACCAAGTACCCCTGGTACATACGGAGTTTGTTTGGACAATCGCAATGCGCACTTTTTAACCAAAGTTGTTCAACTGGATGTTCGGAGTGCTAAGCCTCCATCTCCCGTGGTACTGCACATTGAAGGTGAACCAAAAGTTGCTGGGATTACGAAAGAAGATAAAGAAGAAGAAGATGTTATTCGAGTGAAGGAGTCTTTAGAACGTATCCGCAAGGGTATCAAACGGATTCAAGTTCAACAGCAAATAGATCGTCACAGACTGCAACTGCATAGTGCCACGAGAATTATGGAGAACAATCGCGTGGTTACTGGATCTATTGTAGAAACCGCATTTTTTATTGCTGCTGCTCTTTTTCAAATATTTTTTGTGAGACGATGGTTTGCGAAACGCAATTCCCTCAAAGAAAGCGTGTAATGTACGCATGGAGATCTGGGTTATGAATGGCTCGAGTGATCAATATCGATATAGAACCTAATTTAATTTAAGGTAGGGTGTGCAATTGTTCTTTAATATAAACTAACTATATGTAGTTAAAAAAGCGAAGAACACCAACGTGTTCCTTAAAAGACCATCCATTCTCCATCTTTAAATCCGATTTCACGCAAAGCTGGCTCTACAGCGAACTTAATCATGGGTGGTGGTCCACAGATAAAAATGAAGGCATCAGACGTGGCTGCAGAGTCTCCCAACCTCTCTGGGGCTGGCAGGGCTAGTTTGCACATCGCTGTGTTAATGAAGCCCTCTGAACCTTTCCAACCGCGCTTCGGGGCTGTGTCCAAGGTGAAATGCAAGCGAAATCGCTGTTTATGGCGCGCTTCGATAGCTTCAAGCTCATCGCGCAACAAAATGTCTTTTTCCGTCTGATTAGCATACAACAACCAGATCTCGCTCTCGTCCGAAGGGTTCTTCAACATTTGTCGAATGACCTGCAAACAAGGCGTAATGCCGCTGCCCCCAGCAACAAATCCAAAGCGACGCTTCTGATAAGTCTCTTTATTGCGCTTTCCTGTGTTCATATTCAGCTGGTTGATTGTAAAAGCACCTTGGCCGAGGTAATCGAGCGAACCCTTAGGTCCGCGCATGTCCAGTCTGTCACCGATTTTCATATTCTGCAGAAGTTAGAGATGTAAGTGCAGAGAAAATTCAAGCAGCATGTTAGATTGTCCGCGGAAGTATCACATCTTAGAATCATAAAAACAGTATTTTAACTAAGCAACAGATGACATGCGTGGCAATGTTACCATATTTAGATATATTCAACAAAGGTCGAAGGGCGCATGGCGATATACATATCGGTAAACTAACGTTCGCATATTTACGTACCTGCAAATGCATGGTCATGACCCCGCCCGCTGGGAAGCGCGGATGAACATTCGGAAAATATACCTTGATAACAAACTCTACGAAGCCCTTATCGCCATGAGGACAGCTGATCGGTGTATAAGATCGCAAAACTTCAGCGCCTTCGGATGTAACAAAGCGAAGGGTTACGTGCTGACCAATAGGGATCCCTAATACGTGATTAGCAGACTGTAAAGCAAATTTTAATCTCTTTGTATCCGGTGAAATTTGTTCCACAGCAATAAGAGGAAAGCTTCTAAACTCGGAGGGATGCAGTGCTATAAGTGAGCTGCTAGATTTAGTCAGAGTGCGTAGCAGAAACAGAAGCATGATGAGAAAACCCAACGCGATGCCCAGGAGCTGCTCAACTGTGATTCCAACTTTCGCGGCGTGTGAGATTAGCCCAGTAAAAGCTGGATGCGTCAATATAGGCATCAACAGAGAAGTTAGTGCCTGCATGCTAAAGACAAAGTTATCGAAAGCACAAAATGTACATCGAAAAGAGCACTTAAAGAGCGCTAAATGATTTCGTTCTTTTGTTCGTACAACATTATCAAGACATTTTCTCCTCTCATTTTCGACTGGACCGGGCGACAATTTATCAAGATCTTCAAAGCAGTATTGCAAAGTTATCCGAGTTCTTCGATCCATGGACGATTTCATCCGTGCAGCTCAAGGTGTTTGCTATGGTGCTACCAATGAAGAACGGTGTTCATCAGAAGTAAAAATGACTTTGATCATCGAGCAACCGGGCGCACTGGACGCCTTCCTAGATGGATTGTACACCACGGAAGACACTGTTTTCTTTTTTATATGCTTAGGCTTGCAAAGAATATTTTGGAAGCGCTTTGGTCAAATCGATCAAAATCAGCAATCCAGAGTGATCCATGTTTTGTCGGAATGCCTGACGATTCGAGGTGCAGGCATCAACGTCGGTCATGGGAGTAACTTACAAGCTTTCGCGCGACGCAAACTAGAGCAAGTTATGGCATGTGTTTGCGCACAGCTAGGTACTTTATTCCCAGTTGTCAATGTTTTGCAGACTTTGTCAAGTGGACACA
>JACCDO012101660.1_pt1 | contig 14764 bp, 14 predicted proteins | sample 7446101 | NCBI WGS metagenome assembly JACCDO01 (sample SAMN15323440, study PRJNA562643) | freshwater metagenome | isolation source: river surface water | place: USA:Blue River Watershed | collected 2017-08-16
AAAACACCGATTCGCCCGCTGTGCTCAAGACTGCACAAGACAAGGGCAAGCGCGCCTTTGGATGGGACTCAGACATGACCGCATATGGCCCCAAGGCACACTTGGCGTCAGCCGTGATCAACTGGACGCCGTACTACATCAAGGCCACCCGCGACATGCTTGAGGGCAAGTGGACGGGTGACTCTGGCATTTGGTGGGGCGTGAAAGAAGGCGCCATCGACATCGTGTCCATCGCTGAAGATGTGCCTGCCGAGACCAAAGCCCGCATCGAAGAAATCAAGAAAGGCCTGAAAGACGGTTCCTTCTCGGTTTGGAAAGGCCCCATCACCAACAACGCGGGTAAGGTGGTTCTTGAAAAAGACGCGGTCGCTGACGACGCGTTCTTGGGTGGCATCAATTTCTACGTCAAAGGCGTGGAAGGCAAGGTGCCCGGCGGCAAGTGAGCATCGAGCTCGCCTCACGCATCCCGACCCAGCGCTTGAGCGACTGGGTTCGGGCATGTCCCAAGGCTGAACTTCACGTTCACATCGAGGGGACGCTGGAGCCAGAACTGATTTTTCGGCTGGCCCAGCGTAACCACGTCAATTTGGCCTACCCTTCAGCGGAGGCGCTCAAAAAGGCATATGCCTTTACCGATTTACAAAGCTTTCTAGACATTTATTACGCAGGCGCCAGCGTGTTGCTGACCGAAGAAGATTTCTTCGACATGGCCTGGACCTACTTGAACAAACTGCACGGCCAGGGTGTGGTGCGCTGTGAAATGTTTTTTGATCCGCAAACCCATACCGAGCGGGGTGTCCCTGTGGCGGTGGTCATGGCCGGATTGACCGCGGCGGTTCGCAAAGCCCAGACCGATTGGGGCATGAGCGTTGCGCTGATCCTTTGTTTTTTGCGCCACCTGAGCGAAGACGATGCGCAGGCCGTGTTCACCGAGGCTTTGCCGTTTCGCGATCAATTCATCGGCGTGGGCCTGGACTCCAGCGAGAAAGGCCATCCGCCCTCAAAATTTGAGCGGGTCTTTGCCCGTGCACGAAGCGAAGGCCTGCATGTGGTGGCTCATGCGGGCGAAGAAGGCCCGCCCGAGTACATCTGGCAAGCCTTGCAATTGCTCAAGGCCGAGCGAATTGATCACGGCGTACAGGCACCACGCGATCCAGCGTTGATGGCCCATTTGGTGGCGCACCAAATTCCACTGACGGTTTGCCCCACCTCCAACGTCAAGTTGTGCGTGTTCAAAGACATGAGCGAACACAAGCTCAAGGTCTTGCTGGATGCCGGGATCTGCGCCACGGTGAACTCTGACGACCCGGCTTACTTTGGTGGCGACTTGCTCGACAACTACCTCTTGCCCATGAAGGCGCTGGGACTCACGCCTGCCCATCTCTACGCTTTGGCCCGCAACAGCCTGGTCGCCTCTTTTGCACCCAAGGCACTCCAGCAACAGTGGCTGGATCAGCTGGATGTCTGCACCCGAGCTCATGCCGCGAATTGATGTCCCACCTCAGCTGTTGGTGGTGGGCGCGGGCATAGGTGGCTTGGCCTTGGCACATGCTTGGACCCAGCGGCCTGAACTTGTCGAGCACACGCTTCAGGTCGTGGAACAGGCGGCTCAATTGACTGAAGTGGGAGCTGGCGTACAGCTTGGCCCCAACGCCACCCGAATCCTCAAAGCTTGGGGGCTTGAGGAGGCCCTGAAACCTTTTTTGACGGTACCTGATGGCATTGAAGCCATGAATGCGCGTGGCCAGCGCGTGGGGTGGTTGCCCCTTGGCGAACGGTGCCAACACATTCACGGCGCACCTTACTGGACGATTCATCGAGGCGATTTGCACCGTGTTTTGTGGGAGTCCGTGAGGTCGCATGGCCGCCCTGAGGTTCATTTGTCGCGAACCCTTGAGTCGATTCGCTGCGAGACGGCGGACCCAACCGTGGCCTTGAGGTTTGCCCATCACGATGAAGAACTGCAAGGCACTGGCCTCATTGCGGCCGATGGCATTTGGAGCACGGTGCGCCGTGGTCATTGGCCCAAGTCTGTGTGGCGCGACACGGGTCAAGTGGCTTATCGGGCTTTGGTGCCCATGGGCCAAGTCCCAGAGCGTTGGCATTCACCTCGGGTTCGGGTTTGGATGTTGCCCCGCATGCATGTGGTCGCCTATCCCATCGAAGCAGGGCGAACGCTGAACTTGGTGGTTTTGATGGCGCGTCGTGGTGAGGGGATGGAACTGGGTTGGGATCAGCGCCCGAGTGCAATCAGTCTGGAAGCCGACTTTGCCCATGCCCAGCACCGTTGTCCCAGCGAATTGAAGGCACTTTTGGCGTGCGCACCCGATTGGCGAGTGTGGCCTTTGGTGGCTGGTCAAGCTTTGCGAGGTCCTCAGGACATGGCCAGAGGCGTGGTGGCTTTGCTGGGTGACGCAGCGCACCCCATGTTGCCCTACATGGCTCAAGGTGCGGGCATGGCGATCGAGGATGCCCAGGTATTGACCGCCTTGGCGGTCAAGCAAGCGCAGTCTGGGACTTTCAATGTGTCCAACTTGTTCGCGCAATACGCCCAACAGCGGTGGGCCCGATGCGCTCGCGTTCAACGCAAAGCCATTCGCAATGGGCAATGGTTTCATGCTGCCGGCTTGAAGGCCTGGGTCAGGGATGTGGGCTTGTGCGCCATGAGCGAACGCGTGATGGATGTGCCTTGGCTTTACCAGCCTATGGCATGAGGTCAAGGCCGGTCATCAATGTTGTTGGGTCGATGGCCCAAGTCGCTGGCGCAATCGCAAACAGACATCGCTGCCCGCTTCGAACTCACGGCAAGGCGAAGGCCGCCATTCGTAGATTCCGCAGCGCACCGATTGGCCCACTTTGCCCCACAAGGCAGCACATCTCGGTGGTGAGTGGTCGGTGCCATTCATGCGGGCAAGTTGAGCGTTGAGAGGCGCGCAAAGCCCTTCGGGCACTGGCCCGCCTTCGGGTTCGGTTTCGTGGATGGAGAAGTCAACCCTGAAGGCGGCGCAACACGCCCCGCATCGTGTGCAATCGAGCGGTGCTACCGCTTGGCTCACTGTGCGCCCAGCAGCAGGTATTCCATCAAGGCTTTTTGCACATGAAGGCGGTTTTCGGCCTCGTCCCAAACCACGGACTGAGGGCCATCGATGACCTCGGCTGTCACTTCCTCGCCTCGGTGAGCGGGCAAGCAATGCATGAACAGGGCTTGAGGCTTGGCCACTTGCATCATGCGGCTGTCCACGCGCCATTGGGCAAAGGCTTTGAGGCGAGCTTCGTTCTCGGCTTCGTAGCCCATGCTGGTCCACACATCGGTGGTCACCAAGTCTGCACCCTGACAGGCTTCAAGCGGATTTTGAAAGACGCGGTAATGCGCATTGGATTTCACACCCGCCACGCCTTGGTTCACCTCGTAACCGCTGGGTGTGGAGACATGAACGTTGAAGCCCAAGATCTCGGCGGCTTGCAACCAGGTGTTGGCCATGTTGTTGCCATCGCCAACCCAAGCCACAGTGATGCCATTGAGGCAGTCCAATGGGTTTTCTGTATGACCTCGGTGCTCGATGTAGGTGAAGAGATCGGCCAAGATCTGGCAGGGGTGAAACTCATTGGTCAAACCGTTGATCACAGGCACACGAGAAGACCGCGCGAATTGCTCAATGCGCTCTTGCCCAAAAGTGCGAATCATGACGAGGTCGACCATTCGGCTGATCACCCGCGCGGTGTCCTCAATCGGCTCGGAGCGCCCCAGCTGGGAGTCTTGCGTGGTGAGGTTCACCACTGAGCCCCCCAATTGGTACATGCCCGCTTCAAAGCTGACCCGCGTGCGGGTCGAGGCCTTTTCAAAAATCATGGCCAAGGTTCGATCGGACAGCGGTTGATGCTTGACGTAATCCTTGAAACGCGATTTGATGAAAGCCGAGCGCTGAAAGAGGTATTGGTATTCGTCCCGCGTGAAATCGGCAAATTGAAGGTAGTGCTTCATGGCGAAGACCCTTCCTTCAGGAATTGCAGAATGATGGGGATCAGGATGCCAGCAAGTTCGTCGGCTTCTTGCTGAGAAAGAATGAGCGGGGGAACCAAGCGGATCACGGAATCGGCCGTCACGCTCAGCAACAAACCGGCTTTGAGGGCGCGGTGCATGATGTCTGAGCAGGGCCTATCGAGCTGTATGCCCATCATCAGCCCTTGTCCACGAATCTCGACAAAGCCTGGCTGACCCTCAAGTGCGCTTTGCAGCACCTGACGCAGATGGCCTCCGACCTTGGCGGCGTTGTCCAACAAACCGTCTTCTTCGATGATGCGAAGCGTTTCAAGACCCGCGCGCATCGCCAAAGGGTTGCCGCCAAAAGTGCCACCATGATTGCCAGGCTGGAAGATGTGGGCCGCTTTGGGACCTGCCACCACAGCGCCAACGGGCACGCCAGAAGAAAGGCCTTTGGCCAAGGGCATGACATCGGGGACGATGCCCGCCCATTGGTGGGCAAACCATTTGCCCGTGCGACCCAGTCCGCATTGGACTTCATCGATCATGAGTAACCAGTCTTGTTGATCGCAAAGCGCACGCACTTCACGCAGGTACTCTGCGCGCATGGGATTGACCCCGCCTTCACCTTGAATCGTTTCGAAGAAAACAGCCACCACATTGGGGTTGTTCTCGGTCGCCTTTTTCAAGGCCGCGATGTCATTGAGCGGAACCCGCAAAAAGCCCTCAACCAAAGGCTCAAAGCCTTTTTGGATCTTGGCATTGCCGGTTGCGCTGAGTGTGGCCAGCGAGCGACCATGAAACGCTTTTTCGTAGACCACGATGACGGGGCGCTCTATGCCTTTGTCGTGGCCAAATTTGCGCGCCAGTTTGATGGCGGCTTCATTGGCCTCAAGGCCCGAATTGCAAAAAAAGACGTTGGTCATGCCCGAGAGTTGGGTGAGTTTGGCCGCAAGGGCCTCTTGCTCGGGGATGACGTAGTAATTGCAGCAGTGGATCATCTTGGCCACTTGCTCTTGAAGCGCAGGCACCAATTTGGGGTGGTTGTGTCCCAGGGTGTTGACCGCAATGCCAGCAAGTCCATCGAGATAAGACTTGCCTTCGGTATCCCAAACTCGCACGCCTCGGCCATGTGACACCGCCATGGGCAAGCGTCCATAGGTATTCATCGTGTGGGGCATGGCTGATGCAGCAGCATTCATTTGGGGCACCTCCAATAAAAAAAGGCTCAAACCGTTTCGAGCCTGACCCATTCTAAAACCAGCCCCAGTGATTTACGGTCGAATGGCTTGCAAGAAAGCTCCACGATCGCCATTGAAGTGTGTTGCATCTCCTACAATGCCGGTCGCTGGGCGCAAGGTCCCAGCTGTTTTAGGTCTCATTCAAACTTTCCTATGTTTGTGCTTCATTCCCGAGAAATGCTGATCCTGGGTCAAACTCAGGATGGGCGTGACTTTCGTCCCAGCGATTGGGCCGAGCGACTCGCCGGGGTCATGAGCAGTTTTCGTCCTGGCGGAGCAGTAGGGATCTCTCCCATCAGTTATTCGCCATGGTGTTTGCCCAATGTGTGGGGCCGGGCCAAATGCGTGGTGGTTCACGAAGATTTGCGAGATGCCGAACCCATGGCTTGGGATTTCGTGATGAATTTCGCACGCGACAATGGCTTGAAAACGATTCAGGGTCCTTTAGATCCCGATGCCAAAGTCTGAGCCAAGCCCTGCGCCAAGTTTGAGATGAGCAAAAAAAACCGCCGCAAATTGCGGCGGTTTTGTTTTGTCAGCAGCGCACCCGTTCAAACGGCAGCCCCTGTGGGGCCGGGCGAATGCCTGAAATTCAGGCGGCCAAGGCCTTGACCTTGGTGCTCAGGCGGCTCTTGTCGCGAGCTGCCTTGTTCTTGTGGAAGATGCCTTTGTCGGCAACGGCATCGACCACGGATTGCATTTTGGTGAAGAGTTCGGTGGCTTTGGTTTTGTCGCCACTTTGCACTGCTTTTTCCACGTTTTTCACCGCAGTGCGGTATTTGGAACGCAGCGAGCTGTTGGCGGCGTTGAGTTTGACGTCCTGGCGGGCGCGTTTGCGACCAGAGGCCAGGCGAGGGCTTTTCTTGGGTTTGGCTGAAGCCATGGATTGATCCTTTGAGAGTGTCTGTGGATGTTGCTGACAAAGCCGTGCATTCTAGCAAAGCACTTCAGACCCCCCTCAAAACCCCCGAATCAGGCCTTGCACAAGCTCTGCGGCGGGCTTTTCCTCGCAAGCGCTGGCGTTTTGACCGCACCATAAGGGGCTGAAATCGGTTCGCCCCTGCGCTTCTGCGGCAGCCCTGAGCGGAACCAAGGCGGCTGTCGCCAGCGGAAATGCGGGAGCAAGCGTGCTCAAGGGGCCCATCTCGTGCATCAGGCGATTGACCATCCCGCGAGCGGGGCGGCCACTGAGTAAATTGGTCAGTGCCGTGTGGACGCAGGCTTGCGAGCGCAAGGCCTGGCGATGCAAGCGACTGGTGGTGGCCTCGTTGGCACATAAAAAAACTGTCCCGGCTTGGATGCCATTTGCGCCCAAAGTCAGGGCAGAGCGCACGCCTTGGGCATCGGCGATACCGCCGGCTGCCACCACTGGAATCGCAAGCGTTCGCCGCAAAGCGGGAACCAAGGCAAAAGTGCCCATCTGCTCACTTAAATCGTGGCTCAGGAAGTGGCCGCGATGACCTCCCGCTTCAAGGCCTTGGGCAATCACTGCATCAGCGCCTTGGGACTGCAACCAAAGGGCTTCCTTGACCGTGGTTGCGCTGGCGATGATCCGGCTTCCCCAAGACTTCACGCGCTGAATCAAGCGGGGCTCAGGCAGTCCGAAATGGAAGCTCACCACTGCAGGTTTGTAGGCCTCTAAGACTTCAGCTGCGGCAGGGCTGAAAGGCTGGCGACCTGCACCTTGAGGCATTTGTCTGGGGTCAAGTCCAAACTCTTGGTAGTAAGGCTTCAAGGCCTCATGCCAGCGGTCCAAGGCAGTTGGATCTTCCTCGGGTGTGGCGTGGCAAAAGAAGTTGACGTTGAACGGTGCTTTTGTCTTCTGGCTCAACTGCGCCAACTCGGAGTCGAGTTGTTCCAGGCTCAGCATGGCTGCTGGCAATGCGCCCAGTCCACCCGCTTCGCAAACCGCCATGGCCAGTCTATGGTCTTGCACCCCCGCCATGGGAGATTGGAACAAGGGGGCTTTGAGCTTAAGGTCGAGCAGGGTGCTGGTCATGGCCGCATCCTAATCCAAGCCATGCGAGGCAGATACACTCCGCGCGTGAGCTTGTTCAGATCCGCCTCCGTCGTGTCTTTGTTCACCTTGCTGTCGCGGGTGACCGGGTTGATTCGCGAATGGTTGATTGCGGTTTTATTCGGCGCATCGGCCATGACGGACGCCTTCAATGTGGCGTTTCGGATTCCCAATCTGTTTCGCCGCCTTTTTGCCGAAGGGGCGTTCAGCCAAGCCTTCGTCCCTGAGTTGAGCCGAACCCGAACAACGCAGGGTGACCCAGCAACGCGAGATTTGCTCAATGCCGTGGCCAGTTTGCTCAGCATCATCTTGGTGGGGTTCAGCATCGTGGGCGTTTTGGCCGCTCCTGTCTTGGTCTGGATGTTGGCCAGTGGTCTGAGTCGCGATGCCCAAACCGAGGCCATGACGGTGCAGATGACGCGCTGGATGTTCCCCTACATCATCTGCATGTCGCTGGTGGCCTTATCGGCAGGCGTGCTCAACACCTATCGGCGCTTTGCCTTGTCGGCGGTGACCCCAGTGCTGCTCAACCTCTCGCTGATTGCCGCCACTTGGTGGCTGACCCCATGGATGGACCGCAATGGCTGGCCTGGGATTTATGCATTGGCATTGGGTGTGATGGTGGGCGGCATCTTTCAATTGTTGGTGCAGTGGCCAGCGCTCAAATCGATTGGCATGACACCCAGCCTGAGTTGGCGTCCCAGCCGATTGAGGGCCGCTTGGCAGCACCCCGGCACCCAACACGTGCTCACCCGAATGGCGCCTGCCTTGTTGGGCGTTGGGGTTGCACAACTTTCGTTGCTCATCAATACCCAGATCGCTTCGCACCTGAGTGCGGGCAGTGTGAGTTGGCTCAGCTATGCCGATCGCCTGATGGAGTTTCCCACTGCCTTGCTGGGTGTGGCTTTGGGCGTGACGCTCATGCCCAGCTTGGCCAGTGCGCGCGCGAGTGGCAATGCCGAGTCGTTTTCACACATGATGGATTGGGGCATGCGTGTTGTTTTGGTCTTGGCCTTGCCCTGTGCAGTGGCTTTGATGGCCTTCGCTGAGCCTTTGGTGAGCGTGCTCTATCACTATGGGCGCTTTTCTGCGGTGGATGTCGCGCAGACGGCGCTGGCTTTGCGCGGCTACGGCGTGGGCTTGTTGGGCTTGATCGCGGTCAAGGTGCTCGCGCCTGCCTATTTCGCCGAAGGCGATACCCGAACCCCTGTTCGAATCGCACTGAAGGTGTTGCTGATCACTCAGGTGGTCAATGCCTTGCTTGTGCCTTGGATGGCGCACGGGGCTTTGTCCTTGTCGATCGGTTTGGGCGCATGGGTCAATGCACTGCTGTTGATGCGGGGGCTGGTTCAAAGTCGCCGCTGGATCACCCAGGTGCGTTGGTGGCGCGAGGGCGCTCGGGTGGTCTTGGCCAGTCTGGCCATGGCCGCTTGGCTGTTTTGGTCAAGTCAGCATTGGCCCTGGCTGGATTGGACCGGTACCCATGCCTTGATGCGTGCAGGGGTCATGGCCTTGGTGCTTTTGGGCGCAGGCCTCATTTATCTGACCCTGCTGGCGCTGATGAAATTCCCCCTTCGCTCACTCATCAAGGCCTGATCCGATATCCTCATTCAGCCATGAGTTATCAACTGCCCCAAGTCAATTCGCTGGCCTATTTTGAATCGCTGGTCAGCTCAGAGCAGTCCTTCCCTTTGCTCGAAGCGGCTGCATGCCTAGCGCACGTGGAGGACGACGCAGCCGATGTGGAGGCCGTTCTTGAGGAAATGGACCATTTGGTGAGTTTGCTCGCCAAGCGGTCTAGAGCAGACATGGACACCTTGGAGCGCGTCCGGGTGGTCAATCATTTTTTCTTTGACGAATGTCGCTTCACGGGCAACGTCAACCATTACGACGATCCACAAAACTCTTTTTTATCGCACGTCATCCGAACCCGGCGAGGAATCCCAGTGAGCCTTGCAGTGATTTGGCTTGAATTGGCGCAATCGGTCGGGCTCGACGCCCATGGGGTCAATTTCCCTGGTCATTTTTTGGTCAAGGTGAATTTGCCGCATCCGCGAGGGGCCAAGCTGGTGATCGACCCCTTCACAGGGCATGTGCTTGCTCGTGAAGACTTGCTGGTCAGGTTGGTCAACTGGATGCCTGGCACACAAATTGATGCGCATTCCGCTGCGGTCGACCATGCCTTGAGCCAGTGTTTGGGCGATGCCAACCCCAGAGACATCGTGGCCAGGATGCTGAGGAATTTGGAAGAGATTTACAGGCGAATCGATTCGCCGGTGAGTTTGAAAGCGGTGGAAGATCGACAGGCTGTGCTCAATCCCGGTCACTGATTGACCAGGCGAACGCATGGCCCTTGCGGACGTTCAACCACGGTGCCCACGGTATGAACCGATTCACCCGCATCGCGCAGGGTTTGAGCCACCAAAGGTGCAGATAGAGCGTCCACCACCACCACCATGCCGATGCCGTTGTTGAACGTGCGGTTCATCTCGGTTTCATCGATGCCGCTCACGGCTTGCAGCCAGGCAAAGAGTTCGCTTTGAGGCCATGAGGCTAGCTTCAAATCAACCCCCATCCCTGCGGGAATCACGCGTGGGATGTTCTCGAGCAGCCCACCGCCTGTGATGTGGGCCAAAGCGTGCACAGGATGCTTTTGGAGCATGGCCAGAATGGGTTTCACATAAAGCCGGGTAGGCGCCATCAAGGCTTGGCGGAAATCTTGGCCATCGAGTTGAGAAGGCCATTGGCCCTCTGAGCGTTCCAGGCATTTGCGAACCAGCGAAAAACCATTGGAATGCACGCCGTTGGACGAAAGTCCGAGCACCACATCGCCCACGGCCACGGCCTCGCCAGTGAGGATGCGCGATTTCTCGACCACGCCCACTGCAAAACCGGCCAAGTCGTATTCACCATCGGGGTACATGCCCGGCATTTCTGCCGTTTCACCGCCGATCAAGGCACAGCCACTGATCTCGCAACCCTTGGCGATGCCAGCGATGACGCGCTCTGCGACAGTTACATCGAGCTTGCCGCAGGCAAAGTAGTCCAGAAAAAACAAGGGCTCAGCGCCCTGGACCAGCACATCGTTGACGCTCATCGCCACCAGATCGATACCGACGCCGTCATGCAGGTTCCATTCAAAGGCCAGCTTGAGTTTGGTGCCTACGCCATCGGTGCCTGACACCAAAACGGGTTCGGCATAGCCTTTGGGGACTTCGAACAAAGCCCCAAATCCGCCGATGCCAGCCAATACGCCCTCGCGCAAGGTTTTGCGGGCCAGGGGTTTGATGCGCTCAACCAGCGCGTCACCTGCCTCGATGTCAACGCCTGCTGCTTTGTAGGTCAATGGCTTATTCATGGGTGGAGTGCGTGTGGATAAGGGCTGATCGATAGAATCGTCAAATTCTAGTGATCCACTCAGTGGCCCTGTATGCAAGTTAGAAATTCCACCCGTCCATGGATATTCGTCGCCGTAGGCGGGGCGGTTCTGGTGTTCATGGGATGGTGGTTGGCGCCGGTATTGACGCCATTTGCAACTGCGGCCTTGTTGGCTTATTTGCTTCATCCCATGGTGGATGCGTTGTCTCGCCGTTTTCCTGTGGCATGGTTGCGTCCCCTTTGGGTGCTTTTGGTGATGTTGGTTTTTGGCTTGGTTCTGGTGGGGTTTGTCACGCTCATCGTTCCTGTTTTCATTGCGGAGTGGCCCCGTTTGCAAGCGCAGTTGCCCGAACTTGTCGGCAAATTGCGTCAAGCTTTGTTGCCCTTGGCTGGCGAATTGGGCATTCCCTTGGAATGGGATTTGGTGGCACTCAAGCAGTTCATCCGCGACAACCTGGACGTGTCCTTGCAAGGCGGTTTGCAGTCTTCGCTGCAATCACTGAGGTTGGGTGGCAGCGTTGCTTTGACTTTATTGGGCAATGCGGTTTTGATCCCTGTGGCTTTATTTTTCTTCTTGTTGGACGGGCGAAAGATTTTGGATTACTTGCTGTCATGGGTGCCAAGACCCATGCGCGCCACGGTCACAGGTTTCTTGTCGGAGTCCGATGAGATGCTGGGCCATTACCTGAGTGGTCAATGGCGGGTGATGATGGCCTTGGCGGTTTATTACTCAGTGGCCCTTTGGGCGGCGGGATTGAGCCTGGCCTTGCCAATTGGGGTGTTCACAGGCCTGGCGGTGTTCATTCCTTATTTGGGGTTTGGACTTGGCCTGGTTCTGGCTCTGTTGACGGCCTTCTTGGAGTTCCCACCCTTGCAAGCCCTATTGATGGTGGGCATCGTTTATGGCCTTGGTCAGATGATTGAAGGCTTTTTCCTCACGCCACGCTGGGTAGGTTCCCGAATTGGTTTGCATCCTTTGGGCGTGATTTTTGCCCTTTTGGCTTTTGGGCAGGCGCTGGGCTTTGTGGGGATCTTGCTTGCGTTGCCCATGTCGGCGGTGTTGGTGGTGGCGGTTAGGCGCATCAGGGCGAACCTGGAGCAAGGCCATTGGCTGGGGCGGGACTGAGGGTCATGTCCAAATGAAGCAATTGCCCCTGGACATCTTGTTGGGTGCCCAGCCCGATTTGGACAACTTTGTCGAGGCCGATAACCTTTTGCTCATGCAGCATCTGCGTTTGCAGCTTGAAGCAGAAATCCCTTCACCGGTTCCGACTTACCTCTGGGGAGGACGAGGCGTTGGCAAGACGCATTTGCTCAAAGCCATCTTCCACATGGCTCAGGACAAAGGTTTGGGTGTGGGTTGGATGGATGCATCAAGCGATTCCTCGCTGGCCTTTGATCCCAAATGGCGTTGGGTGTTGATGGACGATGTGAATCTTTACGACACCTTGCAACAACATAATGCGTTCAATTGGTTGGTCCAGGCCATTCACCCGAGCATGGGGCAAACTCATGCGGTGATGGTGAGCGGCGATTTGCCACCCAGCCAACTGACTTTGCGCGACGATGTCCGCAGCCGACTCGGCTGGGGGCATGTGTTCGAAATCAAAGGCCTCAATGACGAGTCAGCGGCTCAGGTCCTCAAACACCGTGCTTCTGCCATGGGTTTGAAATTGAGCGATGAATTGGTGGCCTTCATTTTGGCCAGGTTCAGCCGCAACCTCTCCTCACAGCTTGAACTGTTGCAGGCTCTAGATGCCTACGCCCTGGCGCAAAAGAGGCCCATTACCATCCCCCTTTTGCGCGACATGATGGAGAACATGGAATGAAGGGTCGTCAATCGATTGCCTTTTTTGATTTGGATCACACGCTGCTGCCCATCGACTCGGATCAGACCTGGGGCGATTTCACGGTGGCGCTGGGTTGGGTCTCGGCAACGGATTTCAAGGCCCGCAATGAAGCGTTCTACCAAGACTACGTCGCTGGCACGCTGGACATCCATGCCTACGTCCGGTTCGCCACAGAAGCCATTCGCACCAAGGGCAAAGCACAAAGCCTGCAAGCTCGGTTACGTTTCATGAACGAAGTCATCGAACCGGTTGTGAAGCCCAGCGCCTTGAGCCTGGTGGCGTCGCACCGCAAACAAGGGGACAGATTGGTCATGGTGAGTGCCACCCACGAATTTGTGACCCAACCGATTGCCGATCGATTTGGCATGGAGACCTTGATCGCTACCGAATTGGAAAAAGACGATACAGACTGGTACACCGGACGCATTTTGGGAATCCCCTCGCTGCGCGAAGGCAAAGTGACCCGAGTCGAGGCTTGGCTCAAGCATCAGGGATTGGGTTGGTCGGATGTGGAAACCACCTTCTACAGCGATTCCATGAACGATTTGCCTTTGCTGGAACGCGTGCATCACCCTGTGGTGACCAACCCAGATCAACGCCTCAAGCAAGAGGCCTTGGCTCGGGGTTGGCCCATTCTTCAACTCTTTGAACCAACATGATCAAGTCACTCTTATCGCGATTCCTCAAAAAGGGTGACGCTGGCCTCTCCACTCCCCACGAAAACCGGATTGGAGTCAGCAAGCATGGCATCCAACTCGAGTGGGTGGACCGCAGGGCCATTGATGTCGTGAAAACCCTTCAAGACCGTGGCCATGAGGCCTACATCGTTGGTGGCGCAGTCAGGGATTTGTTGCTTGGACTCAAACCCAAAGATTTCGATGTGGCCACCAATGCCACCCCCGAGCAAGTCAAGGCAGCATTTCGGCGCGCCTTCATCATCGGCAAGCGCTTTCGCATTGTTCATGTGGTGTATGGGCGAGGGCGTGAACACGAAGTGATTGAGGTCACCACCTTCCGCGCCAACCTCTCTTCAGATCAGGCTCACCAGGTGTCTGGCAACGAGCGAACCAGCAAGAAAGACCTCATGCACCTCAACCATGCGGTGGATGCCAGTGGCCGCTTGTTGCGCGACAACGTGTGGGGCACTCAAGCCGAAGATGCGACCCGCCGTGACTTCACCATCAACGCCATGTATTACGACCCCATTTCTCAGGTGTTGATTGACTATCACGGGGGATATTCGGATGCAAAGAAAAAAATCCTTCGCATGATTGGAGACCCAGCCAGCCGTTACCGCGAGGACCCTGTTCGGATCATCCGGGCGGTCAGGTTTTGTGCCAAATTAAAAGGCTTGAAGTTCAAGCTGGATGCGGCCACTGCAAAACCCATGATCAAGCATTTGCCTTTGCTCGAGCAAGTCCCACAGAGTCGCATGTTTGACGAAATGCTCAAGCTGCTTCAAACCGGCCATGCGGTTCACTCGGTGGATGTGCTCAAAGAGCTGGGGATGGCCAAAGGCATTTATCCTTTGCTCGATGTGGTGGTTGAACGCGCGCAGTTTCCGCTGGTGGCTGCTGCATTGATCGATACCGATAGGCGTGTGTCTGAAGACAAGCCAGTTGCGCCGAGTTTCCTATTGGCCTGTGTGCTTTGGTCTGATGTCAGCGAGCGCTGGGAAATTCAGAGGCGAAAGTTGGCCCCTCAGCCCGCCCTCATGGCCGCCATGGACGAAGTGTTCGAGTGGCGAGTTGGCGATGTGTCAGGACGCGGCAAATTGGCTGCAGACATGCGCGAAATCTGGACCATGCAACCTCGTTTTGAACGCAGGACTGCCTCGACGTGCATGACGCTGGTGGCGCAACCCCGATTCAGAGCGGGCTTTGATTTCATGCGCTTGCGGGTTCAGGCGGGCGAATTGCCTTCCGAGTTGGCGCAGTGGTGGGAAAGCTTCAGCTTGGCTGATCCTGATACCCAGCAGCACATGATCCAAGAAATGCGTCGTGCTTCGCAGCAAAGATTGAGGGATGGGGAGCGCAGTGCCAATCCAGATCCTGCCTCTGCTGACCCTTCTTCGTCGGCCACGCGTCGTAGGCGCAGAAGGCGAGGTCGCGCCAATGGGTCTTCCGCATCTTCGTCCTCTGATCCGGACAGCAACTCGAATGGATGAAGTGGAAGTCGTGATCGCGCTGGGGGCCAACCTCGGCGATGTGCGGCAACATTTCCAGCGAGCCATTCAAGCCATGGGTCATCTCGCTTGCTCACCCATCGAAGTCTCAGGGGTTTATCGTTCTGCACC
>JACCDO011675198.1_pt1 | contig 14763 bp, 5 predicted proteins | sample 7446101 | NCBI WGS metagenome assembly JACCDO01 (sample SAMN15323440, study PRJNA562643) | freshwater metagenome | isolation source: river surface water | place: USA:Blue River Watershed | collected 2017-08-16
CCTTCATCGCAACCTAGTAGTAAACCAAGCAGACAACCAAGTATGCAACCAAGTAGTAAACCAAGTATGCAACCTAGTAGTGTACCATCATCACAACCAACAAGCAAACCTACTGGCCAACCGAGTAGACAACCAACTGACCAACCAACTAGGCAACCTACTGGCTTTCCAACAGGTCAACCTACAAGACAACCAAGTAGACAGCCGACATCAAATCCTTCAAGGTGTCCCTCATCGCAACCAAGTAGACAACCTACAAGACAACCTACTGGGCAGCCAAGTAGACAACCATCATCGCAACCTACTATGCAACCAACTGGTATACCTAGTGGACAACCTTCAAGACAGCCAACATCACAACCTAGTAGACAGCCTAGTGGTCAACCAACGGGAAAACCAAGTAGACAACCAACTGGAAAACCAACTGGACAGCCAAGTAATCAACCTACCTTGTATCCAAGTGGTCAACCAACGTCTACACCAAGTATGCAACCTTCCTCGCATCCAAGTGGTCAACCAAGTGGTCAACCAACGTCTAAACCAAGTAAAAGTCGTCAACCAACGATATAAAATCCAAGTGTACAAACTTCTTCGTATCCAAGTGGTCAACCAAGTGGTCAACCGACGTCTAGACCCAGCAAGAAGTAGTAGACATCGAACACAATGTAAAATATTTTATACTATGTATTTTTAACCATTTTTGCTTCATTATAACCACTAAATGTTCTTTAACTGCCATCAACCTGCCAAACTTCTTCTTCTTCTTGATGGACTTGGAAAATGAGGCCAGTAGGACTCGGTGATTCGATAAATTTTGTTTTTGACTCACACGACGACGAATCACAGCATAAATCCATCACCGTTAGAGTAATATACGATGAAATAGTGAAGATATAACAATAGAGACTCCCAATTAGACCTTGCATCTGTTTTCGGTCCAATAAATAGAACCAATATTACTTGGAATCGTTCGAAATGTACTACAAATATATATACTTTGTTATACTCATCGTAGTAACCATTCTAAGAATGAATGCACAACCCACTGGTGCACCAGTAGCCAATCCATCTATAGAACCAACAGTTGCGCCAACAAGCACACCAAGTTTATCCCCAACTACGAAACCATCAACTTCATCTCCTACAGTAAATCCATCTGCATTACCTTCTATGTCACCATCATTTTCACCAACATCTGTTCCAAGTACAGCTATTCCCACTACAACACCAACGTTTGTTCCATCCAAAGAACCAAGTTTTGTACCATCATTTTCACCTTCATTCACACCAACATTCGCTCCATCGAGAGTGCCGACAGGTCAACCGTCAGGTCAACCATCTAGACAACCTAGTACTCAACCAACAAGACAGCCATCAAGTCAACCAACTTCGCAACCATCGAGAGTACCTACTGGTCAACCAACGAGACAACCATCTAGACAACCTAGTACACAACCGACGAGACAACCGTCAAGTAAGCCAACAGGACAACCATCAAGACAACCTAGTAGTCAACCGACGAGACAACCGTCTAGACAGCCTAGTACTCAACCGACGAGACAACCGTCAAGTAAGCCAACAGGACAACCATCTAGACAGCCTAGTAGTCAACCAACGAGACAACCATCGAGTAAACCAACCTCACAACCATCAAGACAACCTTCATCACAACCTTCAAGGCAACCAAGTAGGCAGCCAACGACTCAACCTACATCACAACCCTCTAGTCAACCAACAGGACCGTCATCACAACCAACTAGTTCACCTACAGGTCAACCAAGTAGACAACCTTCATCACAACCTTCAAGGCAACCATCGAGACAGCCAACAAGTCAACCATCGAGACAACCTACGAGTCAACCTAGTCGTCAACCATCGAGTCAACCTACGAGACAACCAAGTAGACAACCATCGAGTCAACCTACGAGCCAACCATCTAGACAGCCTAGTACTCAACCTACGAGACAACCAACTGGTAAACCAACCGGGCAACCTACGAGACAACCAACGAGTCAACCTACGAGACAACCAACGAGTCAACCTACGAGACAACCAACAGGTCAACCAACATCACGACCTTCGGAACCAACTGGACAACCTACTGGAACACCTTCTTCACAACCAAGTAGACAACCAACCTCACAACCATCAATGCAACCTAGTAGACAGCCAAGTAGTCAACCAAGTAGTCAACCAAGTAGTAAACCAAGTAGACAACCCACAGGGCAACCAACTAGTCAGCCTACTAACCCAACGAGTCAGCCAACGCGTCAACCTAGTGGACAGCCTTCTTGCCAACCATCTGGTCAACCAAGTAGACAACCAACGCGTCAACCTACAGGTCAGCCAACGCGACAACCTAGTAGACAACCAACAGGGCAACCTACTTGTCAACCGACATCCAAGCCATCCACACAACCTACTCTTGCGACCGCCGAGTTTTTCGACATGAACGTTACCAACACAATCCTTGGTATTAATGCGACTAAGTTCAACGCCAACAGTAAGAATAAAATTGCCTTTTTGAAGGCTTACTCCACTGCAACCGACATAGGCTTGACCTTCTTAACTCTGACTAAAGTCACGGATATAGCGCGCCGACGCCTGCATGACTCCGAGCGCGCACTTAGTAGTACCAGTAAAATTGAGATTGATATAAATATAAAAATCTTCATTAATCCCTACTCAGTTGGGTGTCAGAACTTAACGGACTGCTATCGCACCACCAAGATAGCGTCGGACAACGCCGTGAGTAGTGGAAGCTTGCTTACTAACGCGCTTCTCTACAGCAATACTTTGCAAGGCTCACTCACAGGTATCACTGTATTCAGTGCTCCTAAGTATAGTGCCTACAAGGCTACATTCGCTCACTCACCTCGTCCTTCATCCCAACCTACTTCAATGCCTACATGCAGCGCTGGCTCATCTGGTACTGCAGCGAACTGTGGCTTATGTACCCCTGGCACCTACTCCGATGAGTTTGCCTCGTTGATATGCTCTCCTTGCGCAGTAGGATACTACGGAGATGTGTATGGGATGACTGAGTGCCTACTGTGCCCGTACCCGACCACCAACTTGCAAGAAGGGATGACTGGTTGCCCCAACTACAGCATCAACATCTCCACCACTATCGTGTCATCATCTCTGACTGCATTTGCTGTGATTTTTCTCTTCTCATTAGTGGCCGCAGGCAGGAAAATGTTGACGGTGCTGTGCATCATGACCCTCCCCACCTTGAACGCCCTCACGAACTTGGTGTACTTGCTTTGCTTCGTATTCGTTAACGAGATGACCTTCAAGTGCTATATATTCGCTTACTTATGTCCAAACTTATACTTTATATACAAGCTAATCAAGCTGCGCTCGCTGCCGAAGGTGTACATCCCGTTCCCGTTGAATAGCTTGCTTGGTGTCAAGAACACGCTGTGGTTGTCAACGGACCGCGGCTACCCACTCATCGATGGTCAGTTCAGCTCCATGTCCTTCGACAGCCACGACAACATCCCGAAGGGTGTCTTGTATATAACCCTGTGGCTCGTCCTTATATTCGTACAGTTTTGGTGGTTATTCATCTTCTTCATGTGGTTCAGCATCACCAACGGGCCGTTGGTCTTCACCTGGTTTGCTATTGGAGTGTTCCTTGTGCAAAGTAAAGTTATTTCTATCGGTAAGATCTGGTCTGCGTGGTTTAGAGTGTGGGATGGAACAGATTATTTTCATAAATCCCTAGACTTGGACACCGCATTACTAAACGAGTCCCTCTTCGCTGACTTTGTCCTGCAAGCCAGTCCCATGTTGATCATACAAGCCATCAATAACTCTTACCAACAGCTATGGACGGAGCAAGTGGCCCTGTTGAGCTATATCACCTCGGTACTCATCGCAATCATTGGTGCATACCGTTTTATCTACATCAAAAGGAAGTACAAGTTAGACGTGCGTGACGTGCCGTTTGAATTCTTCGGTTACAACTTAGTTCCGTTAAGAAAAGAAAAAGTTCATCATAAGAAACTCTTTCCCAACACCCACAAGCTGCTGCCATCTGTCATCAAGGCGCATCCCGAAGAGATCGCCTTCCAACTGCTGCTCCTCCTTGTCGATCCCCTAGTGATGGAGTACATGATCAAGGAGCGAGTGCGTACCCCACTTGATTTACTCTATTTTAACGGCTTAAAGACGTTACAATTAACAAAATTTGCTAAAGAAATTGATGAAGAATCCTATGAAGCCATCTGTCAGATGGTGCAGATGTTCCCGCGCCGCCGCGCCGAGCTGTACTACAACCGACACCCTGAAGTCGAGGCATTCTCGTTACTTATCAACCTCTGTGATCGCCGTATGATTGAACTTATGTACCGTTACCGCATTCAATGTCCTGCATCACTTACATCTGCATCAGAAAAAGTTTTAACAGAAATTATTGGATTTATCGGGGATTACGAGGTGAAGAAGAAAGTCAACAAGTTATTCGACACATTTCCTGCGCGGCGTTTTAATATTCGTAATATTTATGGCCGGATTTATGACCTTGATGTGAACCCGGACCTGGGCAGTACCGGCACGCTATCGGAAGATGAAGATGAAGTTGGTTTTAGCTTTGTGAATGATGAGGTAGTGGATGAAGAAGAGTTGAAAGAGTTCGATCCAAGAGAGGATATCAGCCGCATAACGGATACTTTTGGAGAAGATGATTACATGTCACGTGCAGCAGAAGCTATGGCAAGGTCGCAACTGACGAATTTGAAGATGGGATTGAGTGCCGTTGCGGGATTGAATAGTAACGAAGAAGGCGAAGGTGAAGGTGAAGGGGATGAGGACGGTGTGGAGAGACAAGAGAATATTGAGGTGGTGTTCAATGAAGTTGCGGTTAGCCTGGATACCGGTGATGCCGTGGTAACTGATGATGTGGTGGTGGAAAATGTCACGGTTTCATTCAAGAAAGAGGACGAGGAAGCAGTCCCAGAGGTCGCAGATCCTGTTGAAGTCGAAGTCTCGACGCCAGTTTTAGACGTCCCACAACCCGATGTAAGTATCACTGCCGACGTCATTGAAAGCGAACCATCTGATAAGCTCGTTACCACCGAGACTGTGGCTCCATCCCTGCCTGAGATCAGCGCGGATATCACCGCGGATGTCACTAATGAAGAGGAAGTAAGCATAAATCCCTCGTCATCAAAAAGCGCGGGTTTACTCACTCGCATGTTCTCCAAGAAAGACTTGGCGCCGGAGGTGATCCCGACCATCGCCTACCCCGCGGACTACGACGACCCCAATAACGATCCCAATAACAACAATTTTGAATGAAATTTATAGTGTAATATATATACTTATCTTACAATGCGTCTTACTTGAGTTGCTTGGAGAAGGTGCAAGCGCAATGACTCAGTCTTCTGTACACGGCACAGGTGCATCCCTGCGATCCACTACTGCTGCTGCTGTCACGAGGATACCGGTCTACCACTGAAGAAGGTGGTGCGTACTGATCGTTACGAATGGGTGTGTCTTGTATAATTGATGACATAACGGACGACCGACTCCGTTTGAGGTCACTCACGCGGTACTTGCTTGAAACAGGAGTATCGTTGACGAGGGATTGATGAGTCCGCTTCAGGGTGTTGAAGCCATACTGAGATGAGGATGTAGTCCTGCGGACGTTGACATCATCACGGCTATACCGAGTACCGTCGCTAGCTGGAAGAGTGTTGCTGTTACTCATACCCGACATAGATATTGCGCGTTTTACCTTGGCATACTGTGATGAAACCGATGTATCCGTTGGGATTCCTGGTTTATACTGATTTTTACTGTTGTAAGCTAGCTCGGCGATCCCTTTGCCACGACTAACTGGTTCAATTTTAGATTTACTTGCGGTTCCCACGTTGCTGTTGGAGACGATCACACTTATTCGCTTGGTGTTCACACCAGTCCGTGAGTTCAACTTGGATTGGGTTCTACTCAGTAACGTAGTCAATGGCTTGCTGATCTTGTTGTTGTTGTTGTTGTTATTGTCATGGGGGCTGGGCTGGTTGTAGTGAGTGGAGTAGATAGACATAGACAGGGACTGAGCTAGTGGAGCAGGAGATTGTGATGAGCTTGTCTCGGTGAAGAGGGCATGAGTAGCTACTGTCGTATCTTTGACTTCTACTCGCTCTTCATCATCCACGTCGTCATTAAAAATCAAATTCAGCGAGTCGGTAGCGAACGGATAGGTGGCTTGCAGGGATTGCACCACGTCCTTGAACTTGATACTCACCAAGTGCTGCTGATTCAAAGGTTTATCCATATTTTTCCTTTGCTTCGATGAGGATGAGCCTGATTTACTGTTGACAGGCGACTGGTTATCCGACAATATCACGGTGGACTCCGTGTAGTCACTCACTGTGCTGGCACCATCGTGTGCAGGTACATGTGCTTTCTCGCTGCGATCCATGTTACTTATTATATTTTCCTTATTTTCTTTTGATGCACTGTTAGGTAGAGGTGTGGCAGTGCTAGTCAAGACACACCATGGGTGGAAGATCCACAGCTTGTCCTCCTCCAGCAAGTACGGAGACTGGAATATGTGACGGAAAAGCATGAATGTTTGTTGTAATAATTTCATTTTCTTCTTGTTTATTGGTTCTATTGTCTCTACTATTTGTCCACCGACCTCATTAATTGTTGTTTTACTATTACAATAGTATATATGCATCTCGAATACTAAAGTAACATGTATTATGCACGCTGCTAACGTCACGACAGAGAGTGCACGACTACCTGCTACTCTTCGACCTCTTTTCACTATTTTATCCAATGAATTCATTACATTTTTTACATAATTATTATTTTTGTCATTTTGTGATAAGTGTTCCTTGCATCTTTCCAATAAGCGCTTTGATGCTTCAATTGGATGACTACCTCTATTAATCAAACATTCACTCAATATTGTTGCGATATCAACAGGAAGATTTATTAAATCCTCTTGTAAAACAGCAAGCCGTTCAGCATCAATTGTGTCATATACACTCTTTTGACTTACTTTACCTGATGTATCAGTGGAAGGGTTGCGTGCTTTCCCCTCACACGCATCCTGTTGATCTACTACTATAGAGGTTGTTTGTTTTGTGTGTGCAGACACTTCTATGGAATCTACCAGTACAGAAGTATTCACTGACACATCTGGCAGCATTGTAGCCATCGGCGGTGCACAGTGGTGACCAAGAGTATCGTCACCGAGCTGCACTACACACACGTCCACCTCGGACATACTTCTCTCCCAATTTTTTGTGTTTTCAAAATTTATTGCGCAAAAAGACTCGGGCTAAGCCGTCTCAACGGATCTGTTTCAAGCAAGTTTCAAGAAACCAACCAAATGGATAGGCTCTGAGATGATGCATGGTAATAGGAAACGTGTACGTAAGTAAGTAGGTAGGTTAGTAGGTTAGTAGGTAAGCAAGGGCAGTTAGTGATACCTATTGATATTGGTATTGGTAAAAGAAATGGCTGCACGACAAAAAGAAAAACAACCTAATAAATAAGCAATTTAATGTTACAAATAATAATAATAATAAAGTCTCCGTCTCGCCCGCCGCTACACTCTTCGTCCTTTATTGTCGTCAAAACTCTTGATGATAACCGGATCGTTCCTTATCCACCCAGTGATCCCTGTGCTCTCACAGGTCCGTTGTATCATATTCAAATGTTGTAGCTGTTTATCTAGTCCCTTGGTGGGGTCGGTCAAAAGTGCTTTAATGGCCTCGTATGCCGTCCTTATATCGGCATCATTGTGATTGAGGGAGATTAGGTGGTCATCAATAGTGAGTGATGTAACTGCTTGCTCCGCGGACACTTTATCATCACAAGTAACGTCTAAAACATGTATTGATTTATCGATGAAGCTAATGCTGTTATCTTTGTCCAATATTCCTTCTAGTCCAGGTATAGGCAGCGGTAATCCACTTGCAAGAAGACCTAGTTTCAAGAGTATCAATCCAACCTTCAACACTGGTGCTGCTCTCTTTACCCATTGCTTAGTCTCACTAAATTTATAGCCTTTCCCCTTTGGTCCACAAGGCACAATACGCAGCGTATGCGAGCAGATAAAAAACATTCTATATGCATCAGTGACAACATGCAAATTAATTGGATTCAGACGAGACCATACAGTTCTATTGATCTTAGGCAATACCACGCATAGAGTGGGGATACTGTAGGTGCCACTGATAACGGTGCCTAGCATGCGCGATTGAGCGGTCTGCATATCCACACAAACTTCGATCCGTTGCGCCTGTTCATCAAACCTTTTCTCGATCAAATTCCATGCGTTCGACGTAGCTGCTCCAGTCGCCGTATTTAATCTTACTACTAGATTATTACCGAACGAGTCTAGATTGTGCTGGAAAGCTTGCATGATACGCTCATGAGATTGCTTGATATACTCGTTGTCCGCTTGAAGCCGTTGGTTTTCCGTTGAGTAATGAGTCGTTGTACTGTCAATCTGCGGCAAAATATCATTAATACTCCCGCGCAGTCTTGGTTCAACACTGCAAAACTGATGAATACAACTGCGATAATGCATCCCCTCGTCGCATTGCAACCTGCTACTCAAGTACGGCTGGTCCATCAGGTACTTCTCGAGCTCTGCATCTGACATTTCAACAGGTAATAGCGTTGGTAGAGTGTTCACGCGACTGTCTAAGAGCCACGCACATATGAGTCCGAGGGCAAAGAGATCGATTTCCAATGACGCCGCTAGTATTCCGTTGCACAGATTACGACCGCAAAATACCTCTGGAGAAACGTATTCGCGTGTAAACTTCAAACTACAACCGTCGTTTGGGAACATCTCTCGCTCACGAACATCCCTGGCGCTGTCAAAATCACACAATTTCACATGGACACCGCCGTGCTCACGAACCAAGATGTTTTGCGGCTTCAAGTCGCCGTGCATGACACCTTTGCCGTGCAAGCCGTGTATTGCGTGACATATTTCTTTCACCACAATCCGTTTATTCACTTTGCTTAGATTAATATCCAAGTGACGCAGATAGATATCTAGGTTCACTCCATACCTCTCGAGGACCAGATAGGAGTTTTCAATGGGAATGCAATCATGGAAGTGCTCAAACATGATCCAAGAGGGATGGTCCCCTAGCTTAGTTAGTATCAACACCTCGCGCTTCAGATCGCGGTCCTTACTATAACACTTGATTACTACCTCATTCTTCTTCTGTTTGTGAGTGTATGTGCCGGTTAGAATACCGCCACGAGACGTGATTCTATCAGTGATAGGAGCTACATTTTCAATCACACACATCGGTGATGGATTCCATTGATACATACTAGCGGAGGAGCGACGAGCTGCTATTGCAGGTATTATGTCTTGATCATCAAGCTCGCTTAGTATAAGGAGCACGTCGTCCTCTGACAGCGCGGGCTGGTGACTACTCAAAATCGGGTCTAGTGTCCCTCTCTGACGAGCTAATCGCAGTCGTTTCATGCCCATAATCTCGTTTACGCATAACGTTTCTGTTAACTTATGAGCTTTGAGCTCACTCATTTCACAATTTTGAACTAAAAATGTTTTAATATCGATGAAGCCAGCACTAGTTGGACTGACAGCCGACACAGCGACCTCATCGCGCCTGCTCTTGGCACTATCAGCATCTTGCTGTCTCTTTAACGCAACCGCAGCCTCGTCGTCTCTTTGTTTCTGCAAGACAGCCGCAGCCTCGTCGTCTCTTTGCTTCTGCATGACAGCCGCAGCTTCGTCGTCTCTTGGTGGTACCAATTTGGAATCTAAATCTAAAAGTTGTTCCAATGATTCATGAGCTTTGCCAATAGCGTTTCTGTCTTTATCCGCTTCTAAAGACTTCAAGTATTTGTATGTTTCACCACTAGCCCTTCCTGAAGCAGTTTTGCCTTTTGTGTCCAGTAAATCGAGTGATGCCCCTTCGGACACCAGGTACTTCACTACATCAAAACGACCCTTCTCCGCTGCGTATATTAAAGCAGTAGAGCCGTATTCGTTCTGTAAATCGAGTGATGCCCCTTCGGACAGAAGGTCTTTAACTATGTCAAGATGACCATCGCTCGCTGCATACATTAAAGCAGTTTTACCGGATTTATTCTGTAAATCGAGTGATGCCCCTTTGGACACAAGGTACTTCGCTATGTCAAGATGACCCTTGTAAAGGGCATGCATTAAAGCAGTAGAGCCGTATTCGTTCTGTCTATTATAGATAGTATACACTTCTTCACATTCTGAACCTCTTTCTAAATAATCAATTTTGTCATTTATGTACTGTAAATCGAGTGATGCCCCTTCGGACACAAGGTACTTCACTATGTCAAAATGTCCCGCTCTCGCTGCAAAAGTTAAAGCAGTATAGCCGTATTCGTTCTGTAAATCGAGTGATGCCCCTTCGGACACAAGGTACTTCACTATGTCAAGATGACCATCGCTCGCTGCATATATTAAAGCAGTATCGCCGTATTTGTTCTGTAAATCGAGTGATGCCCCTTCGGACACAAGGTACTTCACTATGTCAAGATGACCTTCTCCCGCTGCATATATTAAAGCAGTAGAGCCGTATTCGTGCTGTAAATCGAGTGATGCCCCTTCGGACACAAGGTACTTCACTATGTCAAAATGTCCCGCTCTCGCTGCATACATTAAAGCAGTAGAGCCGTATTCGTTCTGTAAATCGAGTGATGCACCATGTGACACTAAAACCTCGACTATACCAAGGCAACCTTCTGTCACTGCATATACCAGAGCAGTGTCACCATACATAATCGCAGCATCGATCGCTACTCCGTGTGACACTAAAACCCCAACTATACTAGCATGGCCTTCCTTCACAGCATATCCTAAAGCAGTATGGCCATCTGTATTCTCAGCATCGAGCACTGCTCCGTGTGTCACTAAATACTTAACCATGTACTCAAGTCCTTTCTTTGCAGCATAAGTCAACGCCGATTCGCCATCTTCATTACGTGATTCGATAGGCCAACTGCCGCTGCAGTATTCACTGAGACACCGGTAGGACAGCTCCGTGAAGCCATATTTGTAGGCCAAAGAACTTCCTCGAAGCAAAAGAAGCCTTTGCCTCCGGTCATCCAACTCACGCATCCACTCCATCAGCGAGGTTGCAGCATCGATATCGCCGACTCTACAACTTTGCAAGAAGCTAGCACCAACATCTAAAGGTCTCACCACACGCGATGATGTCTCGGCAGTAAGCTCGAGCGAAACTGTGGCAGGCACACCAGGTGGCGCAGTACTAGTAGGAAAGCGTCTTGTTGCCTCCAAGTTACGATCCACGAGTTGCAATGAGAGCATTGCCTTGATCGAATACGGTTCTACAACCAGCTGAACAAAGATTTTCTCCTCATCAGCTTTGCGCAATTTAAAGCCTTCAAGAGTTTGCAGTACAAATGGCGATGATAGCAGCAATGAGTAGGGATTGTCACTTGGACTGCTTACAACGTGCCAGTGTGACACATGCTTATACTCATACCATTCAACTTGCATCTCTCCAGAAGCCTGGTCCTCGTCCTCGACATCATCATCGACGTCGTCATCGTCTTCAACCACTGCGTCCTCATTCTCATCGTCGTCACCGCCCTGGTCTTCGTTGTCATCACCCTCTTGGTAACAGTAAATCGGGACACTTCGATGCATGCTTGTCATGACCTCTCCAACCCAAGAGAAAATCTGTGTAATGACTCTTGTTCTTGCGTCAGCAAGTAGCATTGAGGCATATTGCTGTTTGTCCCACGTGACACACTTTGCCTGATATGGAGAGCTCAGCAGCTTGTCGAAGGCATCTACATTCTTGTCGTGTGCCTGAATAAACGGGATGAATGACGGACTCATAAACCTACCGGGATCCAGCTTCCATATGTCTGCTTTCTGAGAGATCCATTGAAAGCTTTTGATCTGCTTCATTTCTTCTTCTTCTTCACCTGGATACCAGCCCCACGCACTCTTGATCGCGGCTTGGGCCTCCGACTCGTCAATGTCCTCATTTGACTCACTTAATAACCGCTCAAATTTCTTCTGGGAGATGTAGTTAGCCATGACGAACGAGCGCAAGAACTGGTGCACGTACTCCTTTGATTTACTAATATGGCGTGCGATTCGACTACATGGCCTTTTTATGATAGCTAATTGCTCACTTAAGGTGCGAATAGGAACCTCTTTCGCAGGCTCTGACGCGGCATCCCACGTCCCCTCAATCATCACCCAACCAGGCCTGTCATCGAAGACCAATTGAGGTAACGGATCTTCGGCAGAATCGAATCGAAGCCAAGGTAACGGATCTTTGTAAGAATCGAATCGAAGCCAGTCACTGAAATTATATGACAGATCAGCTGTGTCTGGCTCACTCTCCGTGCGCCTTATTGCATGCCACACATTGTTTAGCTGCTCGAAGTAGCTGATGCCTATGTACCTGCATGTCCCAGAGTAGTCATGAACCCATTTTCTAGGTGCATCAATTTGGAAATATTCTCGAATCTTCAACACCGTTTCACTGTCTAAGCTACGCCACTCTTCTTGTGCATCTGGGCGAGGATAAGTGGTTACAGGTGACTTCCAAGCACACCATTTTTCAAAATAAGTAGTCCCTAAGCGTTTATCTGCCAGTGTTAGTGAACTGACTACGCTACACTCGCCATCCGCCTTGTTCTCTTGCCGCAACATTTTGCTTATTGCAACGTGATAATCTTTTTGATTTTTGCGAGGCAATCGTCTAGATTTCCGTGAGCAACTTAATAAACTGAATCTCAAGGTACGTAAGAACGTACAATGAAAGTTGTGTCGAATTACACCAAGCAAAACTTGAACTAGTAATAGTGCGCCATTTCTGGTTATTTCAGCGCCTTGGTCGAAGTCGGACTGTGCCGATTTACTAGATTTATAGTGATATGACCTCCGGTAGTTCCACATAGAACTAGTGTCTATTCTTATATTACTAGCGTCATTAATCCACTCTCCATCTTCGGTACTCCGTAGCATATTCAACGAGGATGCTAGTTGAAATAGTATGTTAGTTAAATTCTGTTTAACAACAACATTCCGGGAAGACTTCTCGGTTTTGAGGATATCTAGTTCATCCAAAAATACAGGAAATTCGTCGAAAGTTAAGTGTCCTTTAGCAGCGGAGTCGCATTTGGTAAATGCATCGTTTACGTGAATCTTTATTCTACTATTCAAGTAGAATTCGTTTAAAGTACGCGCCTGACAGCTTAACTTAGTTCCTTTCTTGAGCAAAAGAACATTATCTCCAGCTTCTGTTAACTCACTCTCTGAATCACTACTCTCCTCCATCCTCTTTGCTATATTAAACGAAGATTGCACTTATTGATTACCACCCATTTTCTTTTAAATGAGTGTAACCGAGCAAGATTATTGTCATCAGCGATGACAATACTACGATGAGATCAAAACTTTCGGTAAACAGGATCCTGTTATATAGAACGGCCTCGGTAGGGAAGTATCTTGACATTTGTCAATAAAGCTTTCTAGCAACATGGTCAAAGCGAGAATCTTTGATTATTGACGTAAACATCGACGCTGTCGTCCAGCGGAAAGTTTGATCACCAAGTGTTGGACTAAGATAGGGCCGTAGTACCTTACCATCTTTCAGGTTGGACAATTGACAGTCAAATATTGGCGACGAAGGTTTTCTAGGTACTGCATGTCACAGGTGATTATCATGGAGAATGGTAGAGTAACCATAGAGAATGGCCACTTTAATAGCAATAAAGATAGTGTAGACTCTAATTTATCAGATTTATCAAACGATATTGATGTTAATTTAAGTAATAACTATTTAAATTCATCATTAACTAGCACAAATTTAACAAACGAGGCACATCGATATGTGGTGATATATAACGTGGCCAAGCGGAAGAATGTATGCGAATTAATTACTAATGCAACAGCATATAACTTTGTGCCAGTACTTATTGGAAGTCATACTATTCGTGAATATATAAAGTCTCGCTATGCTAGTGTTAGCTATTTCGATACAATACAACAGTTCAAGGAATTCATCAGTGGCAAATGTCTATTGATTGGTATTGAAATCATGGATACTTCGATATCAGTGCTTGATTATAAATTTCAGCCAGCTATTGCACTAATGCCTGGTAATGAAGGGACTGGATTAAACGAAAAACAGAAGGCATATTGCGATGGATTTATTTATATCCCACAATATGGATTTGGTACTGCATCGTTGAATGTCTACATAGCTACTACTATTGTATTGCACCGATTTGCAACAGCTGTTAATACATGAAATAATGACTTTGAACAAATAATGATCAGAATTACACCCATAATCAGCAGCATTGGATCATTCTATGCCATGGAATTCGCCATCTGTTTAAGAAATTGAATTGTTCGATGGTTGTCTTTAACTTTCCATACAGTATATACTATCGACAAGTAAAAAGGTAAAATGCTTTTGTTAAAACACAGTATATGCGACACAAACTTTGTGCGAATGTAATTAGATAAAAAATGAAACACTCGTTAGTTCCATTAGAGGCTAGTAATGATTACTCGGTAACCATTGAAGGACTATCTTCTTAGTCCAACTGAAACATTTCTGACTCTTCAACTTCAACATCGTCAGAGTTAGTGCTCAACTTACGAACAAGAACTTCAGTTCTTACTTCTCGGAGTACATTAAACATGGACTCGTGACTTCGTCGACGTTGTTGTCCAAAAAAGTGTGCATTCTCAGGGATATTTGGAATGACAAATCG
>JACCDO010145997.1_pt1 | contig 14760 bp, 21 predicted proteins | sample 7446101 | NCBI WGS metagenome assembly JACCDO01 (sample SAMN15323440, study PRJNA562643) | freshwater metagenome | isolation source: river surface water | place: USA:Blue River Watershed | collected 2017-08-16
AAAACCAGGGGTTTAAGTCGTTACAATCTGGCTCCAAGGAAGCGTGGCAGAGTGGTCGATTGCACCGGTCTTGAAAACCGGCGGCTCGAAAGGGTCCGTGAGTTCGAATCTCACCGCTTCCGCCAAGACGTAACCCTAAGTGATTGATTCATTTAGGGTTTTTTCTTGTCTAAATTATTCAGTCCACCTTTAAGTCCACCTTTTCGGACTTTCTTGTCAAGGTGGGAGGTTGAAGCTACCAACAAAATTTCCGTACAGGTTAGCTTGCGGCTGGCATGATTAACCTATGGCTAGACCAAAGAAATCCACGTCCAGACAAGTTCGTCCAACAGACTCAAATGGTGATCCTACCTTTTTGCCATCTGCAGAGATTGATAAGGTGTTGTCATCAGTTGATGGCTTTAGCACCGATATCCGTAAAGTAAGAGAACTTGAAAAAATCGTCAACGTTTTGGGGAAAGCCAAAAAATTGGAGGATTCAAGAAATATATTGAAGATACGACAAGGGGAGTTGAGTACAGCGATTGGAGACGAGGCATTTGAGTATTTGAAGCTGCTCGAGTCATCGAGTGACTTGTCTTTACTCAGAAATGAAGCCGTTTCAGCCTTTGCTGCATGCAAGTTGTTCGCTGTTCGATTGACTCAGTATGAATACATGCTAAATGAAGTATTTCCTGCCTTAGTGCCTGTATTTAAAAAACTCATTGGGGGTGATGGGGTCAAGCTTGAAATTGCTCTTTCATTGAGGGAGGAACTTGATCTGACCAAGGCAAGAATCCAAGCCGCAATTGATGCTCGTTCCAGGGGCGGTAAAGAAGTCAACAAATATTATCGGGAAAAGAATTCAGAAGCCGAAAAGTGGCTTGAAGTAAATTTCATAGCTTGCACCTCAATGCGGGACGCAGCCAGGAAGCTCATTTCTCAAAAGGTTGTTTCAGTGACAGAACAAACAGCCTATGAATGGGTCAGGCGGTGGAGCAAGAACAAAAAAAGTAGTGTGTGCTAGTTACACCATACTGTCTGAGTAGCACGCGAAATTTCCTTTTGTTAAACCTGAACTTATCTTCTAACTATCGTCATGTGACGAGGTTCAAAGGAGTTCAGCATGGCCATCTGGCGCATTGAAAAAGTGAAGGGTGAGTTGGGGTATCGCTCAAATACAAGCGTATACGAAGCGATTCGCGAAAACCTTTTCACCAAACCTGTAAAAATTTGCCGACGCTCAGTGGGTTGGCCTGACAGTGAAGTAACTGCAATTTGTGGGGCGCGAATTGCGGGATGTTCTGATGAACAAATTCGATCACTAGTGCAGAAATTGCACAACGATCGAGGCCTCCTATCAATGAAATTTTGATTGGAAGTCTGTATGACATTCGATCGTAATCTATTGCCAAATCCGTCCGACTACTACGAATCTGAAGGACTGCATCTAAGTGGGCCAAGTGGGGCAACTTGGAAAACTACAGAGTGCAAATTCCACGGTGGTAGTGATTCAATGCGCGTAAACGTAAAAACAGGTGCATTTCGCTGCATGAACTGTGGTGCAAGAGGCGGGGACGTTCTGGCCTATCAGGTGGCAGCATACGGGCAAGAGTTCATTCAAGCTGCAAAGTCGCTTGGCACTTGGGTTGCCGATGGCCGCCCTCAAAAATTGCAAAAGCTAACCACGCTTTCACCCAGAGCTTCTCTTGAAGTTTTGGGCTTTGAGTCAACTGTGGTGGCCATGATCGCTTTGGACGTGGCTCGCAAAGAATATTTGACTGACGAGAATCGCGACAGACTTTTGATCTGTGCTTCTCGCATCAACAGAATTGTCGAGGAGTTTGCGCAATGATTAGCAATCCGCAGTATCAGCATTTGGTTGCTCAATTGGATAGCGAATTGGTTGAATCAGAGAACAAAGCACAGGAATCAGCAATTTCAAGGCCTTCAAAACCAACTCGTCAGAGGGTCATATTGACAAGTGGTTTAGAGCTCGACCCTAGACCTGTCAGATGGCTATGGAAAGATTGGCTGGCTCTTGGAAAGATGCATATCTTGGCTGGTGCACCCGGCCAGGGTAAAACAACCATTGCACTAGCCTGCGCAGCAATTGTTAGCAAAGGAGGATGCTGGCCAGATGGATCGACATCCGAGTCGGGAAACATTCTCATATGGAGCGGGGAAGATGACCCGGCTGACACGTTACTTCCCCGTTTGCTTATGGCAGGAGCCGACAGAGCGCGTTGTTACTTCGTTAGCGGTACACGAATCAACGGAAAGGAACATTCATTTGATCCAGCAAGAGATATGGCTGATCTGGAAGCTGAAGCGATTCGTCTTGGTGGAATCAAATTAATTGTTGTTGATCCTGTTGTTTCGGCAGTTGCCGGAGACGGCAACAAGAACAATGAGGTCAGGCGTGCATTGCAGCCTCTTGTAGACCTTGCAAGTAAATTGGATGCTGCTGTAATTGGTATCTCACACTTCAGTAAAGCAGGTCAAGGAGGTGATCCAGCGACTCGAGTGGTTGGTTCGGTCGCATTTACCGCAGTTGCCCGTGTCGTACTTGTTGCCGCAAAGGTGAAGTCTGAAGATGGCGATACAAAACGAATTTTGGCGAGGGGCAAATCAAATATTGGTCCAGATGAAGGTGGATTTGAGTACCACATAGAACAAGGAGAGCCAATTCCCGGAATAGAGGCAAGCTTTGTCACTTGGGGAAAAGCCGTGGAAGGCTCTGCACGTGAGCTTTTTGCAGAGAATGAACCAGTTACTGAAAACGCGCCGGATAAAACAGCCAGAGAAAACGCGGAAGAGTTTTTAATTCAATTACTCAATGAAGGTATTTGTCCAACACGGTACGTTGAGGCTCAGGCCAATGAGGCAGGATTGTCATGGGCGACAGTAAGGAGGGCTTCGCAATCGCTAGGTCTAAAGAAGCGGAAGGTGAATGAATCATGGTACTGGGTGCGTCCGAACTTGCTCAACCAACTTGCTCAAGATGCTCAGTTAGCGAAGAGTGAGCAAGTTGAGCAAGTTGATGAACAAGTTGACCCAGACTCCTCATATGCGGATGTTTCACTTAATCAGATTTAGAGTGAGGAGTTTTGATTGATGCCCAAAAAAGTGTCTCAATCCCTTGCATCTACTGGCCAAGGCAGCGTTACGTTTTTACCTCAGAGACTCCCGAAGTTGCCCCTGCAAATAAGTTGCCTCGAAGCTGCGAACTTTGCTCCGCCAACCCAGACAATGACAACATATGCAAGGAAGTTGAGCCTGTCGGGGCAAGAGCTTTGTGCCATGGAGGTTGAGGTAGAGTTTTGCCTGCCCCCGAAGACTCAAAAGCTCAGAGAAGTGAATCACGAGTTGGTAGACTGGTTCATTACTTCTGAATTTCTATTGAATCAGACGAAGAAACTTAATGAAGGCCTCTGCATAGCTTCGACCTATTCGGGCCTTTGGAAACGTTGGGAAGACAATGAATAAGTCGCTAACTTCTGTTGCACTGTTGTGTGTTTTTGGATTGCTTGGCTGTACAAGCGATGTTGAAAAGTGTGTCCAAGTAGGACTGAAGCAAGACGAAAACTACAATTAGATAAAAGTGCAAAGGTGGAAGGACAATGTGGAGTATCAATATAGGCTGACTTGCCTCCATGGACCAAGCGAGTGATTACTAAACGCAAAGAGTTAGAGTTCTGTGCTTATCTACTACTTGCCCGGTCATGGTGGCAGCTAATGACAGAACTTGGCATGGGGTTGCTGAGGCGAGCCAACCAAGTCCTGGCGGGAGACTCTTGGAGACTTTCAAAGCTACCTTGCAAATCGATCACTTCTTTTTACGAACATAAGGTCGTTTAGCACCAGTTACCGTCTTTGCAGTCGTGCCACGAGTTTTCAGTGCCGATTTCAGATCAGTTTGCGTGCAGCCATAACGAGAAATCACAACAAGAATAACTTTCAAGTCTTCGTCACGAGTTACCTTCTTGAGTTCTTCAACTTATTGTGCCGCCGCTTCTGCAGCTTTAATTTCTTCATCAAGTTGTTGGCTTGCAGATTTTTGCTCAGACATTATGCAATCTTGTAAATTTATTTAAAATTGTACTTTATAAGATATTTATACGCTTCCGCAACTAAATCACCGAAAAGATCATCGCTGATATCTTCTTTAATTGTATTTTTCACACACATTGCAACTAATGCAGCGGGCACCATATCAGCAGGTGCTGATCTGATGAGTTCGTTGGCAGAGAGCTCTTGACGAATTTCTAAAAATTTCCCAATGCTATTTTGCAATATTTCTTTTGAAAAACCTTTGCCAATCATATGCTTAATAATATCTTCCGTAGCACTTCTGATATTTTGATATTGCACACTATTGGTATCGCCTTGTTGACTCATAATGGATTCAGCGGCAACGATAGAAACATCACTCCAAAAAGCAATAGAATTTGAATATTTCATGAGAAACCTCAGCTAACAAAACGAATCGGACTATTTTTAAAAATATCAGTCCCCTTGTAGAGACCAAGCATTTTATTTTCATCATACAACATGAATTGTCTTATATTTTCATCGTCCTCAGAAATTCCAAATGGAATAGCAATATTTGATTTAAAGTCACTCTCAATCATTGTCTCAATTGCATGAAGATAGTATGCACAAACTTCAATGTTTACATTTGAAGAGCCTTCATACAAATTGGGAAGTGCAATCAATGAATTCTTACGATTGAAATGATTAAAATTTGTAAAATAATCATCAACTAAATCTTTGTCTTTATCTGAGTTGAATGCAATCCAAAGATAGTTATTATCCTGAGAGCACTCGTAAAGTTTATGCTTCGCTCCAAGTCCATCAAATACACTTGTAAAGTGCTCAAAGATTGTTTTCTTACACAAAAAAACTAATTCACTTTTGTGTTTACTACTCAATTGTCTTACATTGAAGTAATCTGCCATTAGAGATAAACCAAGTACCCTAAAAAATGCTTCACTCATGTTGAAAATCCTCTTCAATCAAATAAAACCATTCATTACTTTGCCAATTTGATTTTCTGATTTTACTATTCCAAGTGTGCCAGCGAACTGATTTAAATTTAAGTGAATCGCACTGTCGTTTAACAAGCGGAATGTGCTTACTAAATTTTCCGCCCATTTTCAAAATCAGCGATTCATTGTTCTGCTTCAAAGTCAAGACAAGATAAGTTGTCCGATTTGTACTAGACATACCAATGTCGCAACCTAATCTTAAAGAAACATCCTGCAAAATCCAAAGTTGACTTTCTCCGATTACCTCACTATCAGAAACTAAACTTTCTTTTTCAATCTCAGATATGTATGCATCAACACTTCCATCATCATCGGTCTCCTTAAAGATATCAAGTAATTGATGTAAATCCTCAAGAGACTTTATCTTTTTAGTCTTCTTCATGTGAACACCACCGACAGCCCAATCAGAGCCAACTTTGTATGTTTGAAAGCCTTGTTTGTACTTGTGCGTAAGACGCTCAGCTTCTTTTTGCGCCTCACTGTATGTTGAATAAAGTCTTTTTCCATCGTCAAGATTCATGATAGTCATTTCAAGAATTGGACAACCCTAACATTCCAACAGATATTGAGTGGCCAGTAAGAGACTTCTATCAGCCCCAGCCTTTTGCCAGCATCTGGGCAGCAACTTGGCCTGCTGTCTGTACCGCATCTCTGAGGTCTTCAACCAAGAAGCCACTATCGCATTGGGTCGCCATCTGCACCCACATCCTGCAATGATCCATGGGCTTCACAGTGGCGATTACGTACCCCATGCTCTTGTCGTAAATGGCGTGACTGGCGATATCAGATGAAACCCAATCGAATGGGTGTGCGTCATCAACGGCAATCACCCAATACCGCTTCCCTTTATACGGCACAGCATGGCCATCAAGCTCTGGGGGGATATAGACGACACGCCCTACGGGACTGGTCAGCACCACTGTCTTGGTCATCGAGTTCTGTCTCTCCATATGACTTTATCGCGTATCGACTGCCAGATGTTGGCAAACAGCTTGTCGTCATCAGTAGGCACATGATAAGTGGGCAAAAGTTCATCAAAGAAGGTCTCGGGCTCTTTGGTGTGAAGTTCGCTGACTAATTTGCTACCCTCATGCCATCCATCTGGAGCTTGTGAAGTTAACACCACAAAGTGATATGAGCCAGCGCAGCCAGAATGAAAAACATGCTGCTCTTGATGGATCAAAGGTTCTTTGCAGACCTCTGCCAACATACGCATCTTGTAGGCATAAGCGATCGAGTTTTCCTGAAAAAGCACATACCGCATAAAGGCAAGGTGCTTTTTAATGTCCAAATCTACACGCGTTAAGTCGATTAAAAACTGTCTGCCATCTAGATTGACTCCGCAAAACATCTTTGGCAACACCGTCCCGTTTTCGAGCAATCTGTCGAACCAACTTACAAACTCTTGGATCAGTTCTCCACTCAGGTCTACAGGGGGGGCGTAGTGGGCTTTATTGGCGCTTTCCAGCAGCTTCAGCCCCCTGTAGTTAACTTCTAGGCCCTCGCCTCGAACCAAAGGCAAGTAATTTCCACTGGACTTGGCTTGCGGATCAAACGGGTCTTTCGCATTAGCCGCGCAAACCACAGCGAAATGTCCAGTTTTTCCGGTAGGTGCGCACTCGGCGGCGATCTGATCAATGTCAAATGGAACTGGGACATCACGTTCCGGCCACCTTGCAGCTCTGACCAGCACCCATTCGGGGCCGTTGTCACCCACAAACCAAATCGAGGGGTTGACCCCAGGATTACTCTGCCATGACATAAGCTGCTTGCCACTGCTCTCCAGATCATTTCGCACAATTTGCACAGCAAAATCTTGAAGTTCCCAATCGGTCATTTCGATCTGCTCTTCCGAGATAAGCGCCACCGGATTGAGAAGTTTTTGGGTGTATGCATCAATAAGGCCCCAACCGGGGGCTGCACATCGCCACTCGTCGCCTCGCTTGGCCATTGGCATAACACAGGCATGACCATTGCACCCCATGGCCACCTCAAACAGCGCCTCAGTACTAGACGGTCCGAGGACGCGTTCATCAATATCTTCGACACGAATAAAAAATAGCTGATTGCCCATGCGGAACGAAAAATGCTCAAGAAATGGAGGAGCCAATTGCGCTCGTAGCCATTGCAATGCTCCTTGTCCTTGTTCCTGCAAATGAAGACCTGCAGCATTCCAGCATTCAGCAAACTCGTTACTGACTTCCGCCATGTGTATGTTGAACATTTCTTTGCTGACGATTAATTTGAAGCTCTGATGGCAGAAGCACTACTGAAATTACACAATGTGTTGCAGATGGTCTAATTTGTTTGCGCATAACTTCTGAGACACTCCCCCAACCTTGCGCTATCTGCTTCACTTGCCTTTAATTTCCCTGCAAAAATCCATTCATTGTTTTCTTTTTGTGATGTGACACCAACTTGGAACTCAAAATCGGAATTTACTGCCTTTAGTAAATCAATGAAGTCATCTACTTCAACTGCTTGAAGTAGAAACCCTTTCGTGTCTTTGCTTGGAGACGACTTTCCGTCAATTGGTTTTGTTATTTTTCCCCCCACTCTTCGCATCCAATAAGATTTGATTGGTACTTGCGTTGAATTTAGATTTCTATTCAGAACAGCAGTGGAGTTGGTTATCGACATACCAACTTTCGTTAGTGAGACACCTGAACTAAAGATGGTAAACGAACCATCAACTGTTCTTACTAGTTGATTGCTGGATGTAAATTCCTGAATTCCGACAAATCGAATTCCGCAACCATCAATTGCTCCTTTACTTTGGTAAATGAGTGCTTGGGTGCTGAACATGGTGTCAACAACATTACCAGCATTTGCGGTAAAGGAAAGTGTTGTTGCGAAGGAGAGGTAGAGAAGTTTCATGGAGGGGGCATAGATGATGTGCATCATTAATTTGCACACTTCTATGAACTTACAGAACTGAAAATCGGTCATCTTCGCTTTTCTCGCATTCATGCGTTGCAATAAGTTAATGTTCTGTGAAATTGGAGGGTGTACAAGCATTTCTTTGCGCGTTTAGCGAGAGAAAAAAAGCACAAGAGCAAGAATTACAAGCCACCATCTCATGGTTTTCCAAGCATCTTGAAACTTCTCAAAAGTCTCTTTAGTGCGGTCAAGTTCAGATTGGATTTGCGAGAGCATTGAAATGATTGTGTCCATATCTTCTTGTTGTTGAGACACGCCACTTATTGATTGAGGAGTCTCTTGTCCACGAGCCTGGTGAAGCTGCTTCTGTTTTTTGAAAACTTGCGTAAGACGCCAGTCATCATCTAGGTACTCTTCAACTGCAGAAACGGCCTTGGAATTGGAGTAAAGATACGGATTTTGCACAGCAAAGAACAGCGATGAATGTTCCAAGACCCCATCATTCAGGGTGTTTGCCAGAGTACTTGGACTTAAACCTCCAAAGAATGCGGCTTTGGAAGGTATGTGTGTCGACTCGCGTGCTTCCTTGACGTTCTTGAATTTAACTTTGCCTTGAAACTCAGGTTGAAATTTCGCAATCAGCAATCCAATCATTTCTTGGTTCAGAGACAGGTCGGTGGCATCCCATCTACGGTTGAAGCTGTCTTCTTTATCGTCTTTTGGCCATCTACTCTCTTCTGACAACCACTTGTTTATGAAATCATCTACGTCGAAATCTTTTCTAAACCAAAATTTTTTTGGATCAAGCTTCCAGACAAGTTGGTGAATTACTGCAAGGTGATGGTGATCTGTAGGTGCATCTTTGATAAAGCTACGGATACCATCGAAGACATCCCAAGCTATAAAGTCGGGGCTATCTGAATCCGACCCATCAACATTTATAGAGCTATTCTGAGATATGGTATTCCAGGCTTGGAGCTTGAAAGTTTCGCCACATCCTACGAATGGATTTTTTTCTTTGCCATTGTGAGCGCCTCGTACAAAGCATCGTATGAGCGATTTATTCTTTTCACTCTTGAAAGCCTCATAACCGAGGTCTGTTAGTTCAGCAAGATTTGGAAATACTTCCTGGCCGATCTCAGTGAGTTTCTCACTCAATCCCCAGCGGTCTCCAACGAGTAGCTCCGTACCTATTGCTGCTACAACGTTTTCTTTGATAGCTGAAGCATAGGATGAATCATTCGTCGAAGCTCTGTTCCACAACTCACGAGCGCTACCGATCTGCGTAACGCACTTCGACAGAAGTAAGTCCAAGTATTTGTCTTTACGCTCAAGTATCGCTGTCTCAAATTTCTCTGCGTCGAAGCGCTGATCAAAATAAATGCTTCGTGATGCAGCAACTGTCTGCTGATAAAGCTTCACCAGCTCGATGACCTCTGTTTCTGGTGCAACAGCTGCCATGGCTGTAGTGGTGCTTTTGGTGAGCGCTTGGTTGATCATGTAAATAGGTAATTTCTAAACATTAAAGAACCTATGTTCAATCTATCACAGATGATTCGCTGTAACTTTAGTTTCGACGTGCCTCTGCGTCTACACCTTCACAATATTCGGCAGATGGAAGCTGTCACAAATGAAGAGTTGACAATGAACGAAAACCGACCTGTCGATCAAACCGCATGCAGCTGAGTTTTAAGAAAGTTTACGAAGTTGTTTACGCCAATCAACATAGAGCACATCGGCCTCCTTTTCAGCTCAATTCGCAAAAAAATCAGTATGATCTTTGAATGACTAAGCTAACTAACGCCCTCCTTATTGTCCTGCTGTTTATCTCTGGCTCAGCTTCGGCTGAGTGGGTTAAGGTTGGCGAGACTGACGTTTCGAGCGCCTACATCGACCTAAATACAGTCCGTAAGGACGGCAATCTCCTCAAGGTATGGCGGCTACAAGACCTTAAGCAACGTCACAAAGACGGCGAACTATCACGACGGTTTAGGACTGAATATGACTGCAAAAACGAACGCTACAGAATCTTGTCTAATAGCAGTCACTCGGAGAAGATGGCTGGTGGAAAAATCCTATTTCAAAGCGCAGAAGAGAGTACTAAATGGATTGACATACCGCCCGGATCAATTGCGGAGACCGTGCTGCAGATCGTTTGCTAAGTAACAATTACGTCGCTTTATATATCTAGATTTGGCAACTTCAACATGGCATATAAAGCAGCCATGATGCCTATGCATCCTAAGCCACCCATTACGTGTTCATCTTTGTTGCACTTCGTCCTCGCATAAGCCAAAAACAACAGACCCAAAAAATCAGGAATTACTATGCTGATTCGCTCGATCATCTTTTCAACGGTCTTTTTGTTAAACGTCGGTAATGCCTATGCACAAACCAAAGATGTAATCATTAAATGTAAGCCGAGTGATCCTAAGGATGAATTCAGTTTGTGGCCTCAACCTTATTTGAGAGATGGGAACCTCTGTTTTGATATTGCAGGTTATTCAGGAAAAGGCTGCATCGATAAGAGTGGAAACGCTGCATGGCATGGCGTAGCGCTGATTTTCCAGAATGGGAAATCGCATGGACGCGATGACACGCAATTTCGAGTCAAAGGCGCGATACTGACTGTAGACACGATCCGCTACACGGTTGAGTGGGGCAGGGGTGGCGAGTGGAGACCTCTCCAAAGGATAAGCATTAATCGAACAGACGGGACTGGCGTAGATTGGTTGCTCTTTGAGCATGGCGGCATATCCATTTCCTGCTCAGCTGCTAGTAGGAAGTTCTAGTCATTCGTCTTCAATTAGCATCTATACAAAGGACAGGAAACAGTAGGCCACTAAGATAGAACTGCCCTAACTGTTTTCATAGGAACGCTGAGATGTTGTGAGTTGCCTAGGATCAATAAGGAACATATGTACATCAGTCTCAAATATGTGATTTTCTACACCTGCGTTGGCGGGGTAGCCGGGTTCATCGGAGAGGGCGACAAACGAGTCGCAGGGGTTGGCGTAATTTTGGCTGCGATGATGGGCTATTCCTTTGGCATTGACTATGCAATTCTTAGCGCCATTGAGTTCAGTGTTGGATTCGCGCTTGGATCAATTCTCAAAAAGAAAAACGGGACCAAATGATGAGTAAGAAATGCATCCTCGCCCCCTCAACCCTGTTAATCGCAAATACAGTGACGGCTGGAATTCGATGGGAACCAGAATCCGACATGGAAGACGGCGAGGGCATTCCTGACTGGATAGCCTTCATATTGCTCATCATTGTTGTGCTGATGGTGTTTGGAAAAATCAAATGAAAGCACAGGTGGGTGGCAAATGACCAAACTCCAAGTTACATGGCTTTTGGGAATAGCACTAACTTTGACAGGATGTCAGCAAAAAAGCGAAATAGATAAATGCGTAGAGGCTCATGCCATTAGTGCCTGCCAATCTGGGCATAACGATTGCATTAAAACAGTCAGTGAAACTATGGGTGGCAAGTGGCGATTGGAGTGCTTAAAAGCGCAATCAGGTAAATGAGGAGAACGAAATGAAAACTTTAAAAATAAAGCATTTACTGCTTGCCACTGCAATAAGTCTAGTTTTTGTAAACCAAGCACATGCATATACGACTTATGGCTCATATGACTGTGGTGAGTGGGTAACTGAGTCCAAATCTACTGGTCCTATGAGAAGTTGGCTTCTTGGATTTCTGACTGGGCTGAACGCAATGCACGAATTGAGCGGTAGAAATGACGACCCACTAAGCAAAATAAATTCTGCTAAACAAATTTATGTATGGATGGACAACTTTTGCCAAAAGAATCCACTTAAAACGGTTACTTCAGGTGGTGTTGACCTATTTATTGAACTGATGAAAAAATGACAAAAATAATCGGTTTAGTTCAAGTCAAGGGTGGTGCAAGGCGGTCAATTGTCAGCACCAACTTGGCGGGTGAGTTGTCCAAATCAGCCCAAACAGTCCTAATTGACTGCGATATGCCCCAAGGCACAAGTACTTCATGGTTTGCGGTTAGGCAACAATAGGGAAGGCAAGGCAATTCTTTCAACTTGCCTGGCGACGTTGATGCTACTGTCAGCCCGAACCAACATCACCGTCGTAAAACTTTCAACTACCGGTCAAGAGCTCTTTCAAAACAATCCTTGCCGAGCAAGTGACTGACCCCCGACACTGCTGTGACAGGTTAGTGATTGACTATCAACCAGCCAAAAAACTCAGGCTCAAAGCGAAAGAGTAGGGCTCAACATCAGCTCTCCAAACTCGATGGCGAAACGTGTCATTACTATCGTTGGTTATAACTGGGGGGGCTGACTTTTGTGGGATGAGAAATTGGCCCCGCGCCTGCTGAATTAAAAGGGGAAAATTTTTTGTTTTAGGGCTTGATATCACCGGGCCTTAACTGATCTGAGCACAATTCTTTCTATGAAATGAGCCAAATTTACAACTCGCCAGTAATCCTCAGCAGGACCGATATGACAACCTGTTCTTGAGTCCTTTACCCGATAGTTGTGTGTTCCATGTTGCTGGGTGGCGTAGTCACGAAGATCGACCAGAAGTTCATCATCGCGATTCGCCTCACAAATTGAGTACCTCTTTGATACGCCGCTTCCACTTCATCGGGCAGTTTGTGCGCCAAAGCAAATTCGGCAACATCCCTAGAAAAATCTGATTCCTCTGCAGCCCACATGCGAAAACTAGATCGAAAGCCGTGAGGACTTGCCTGTCTCCCGTCCGGATCAAAGAAGCCTTGCTCCTCGATTGCTTCTTTTTTCTTGTTCATTCGCTTAATCACCGCCGATAGGGTCATATCTGACAGGGGAGTGTCTCGTCGAAGAGAGAATATGTAATCGTCAGGCGCACGTTGCTTTTGCGCACGCAGAATCTCAAGGGCAGTAGAGCTGAGAGGTACTGTATGAGTTACGCCCAACTTCATGCGATTACCGGGAACAGTCCAAGTAGCACTTGCAAAATCCACTTCCCGCCAAGTCATCTCACGTACCTCGCCACTTCTGGCGGCAGTTAGGATCAAGAAGGCTAGTGCATCTTTGGCAATGCCTTGCTGAGACCTCAGATCGCTCCAGAATCGTTGCATTTCCCTCCAAGGCAAGGAGGGGTGGTGCTTTTTAGTTCGTTTGACCTTGGGAAGCAGGTACTCAAGCGACCCCTTGAATATGGCCGGATTCGCATCCGTTCGATGCTTGGCTGCGATGGCAAAGCCAAGAATTTTCTCGATCCGTCCTCTCAGGCGAGATGCGGTCTCGTTGATTTCTGACCAAATCGGCAGCAGAACAGCAAGAACGTCGTCCTGAGTTACCTTGTCCACGGGTTTGCTCAGGATAGGCTTGCAGAACTGTTTTACGGTGTTTGTCCACTGCTGGGCATGCTTTGGATTGCGCCATCCCAAGCGTTGATTTTCAATGTACTGGGCCGCGCATTCACCAAATGTTGGTACTGTCGATTGGGCCGCCTTAGCTGCTTGAGCCTCAATGGGGTCATTGCCTTTACGAACCTCGCTTGAGCTGTTATGGGCTTGAATACGTGCGTCCTTCAGGCCAACCTGCGGGTAGCCACCAAGACCCATCTCACGACGCTTGCCAGCGATTACGTAGCGAAGAACCCATTTAGCCGTCTGATTTTTGCCGACAACGAACCATAAATTGTTGCCATCGCTGTACTTGCCGGGAGATTTCAGAAGGGATTTACACCGAAGTTCATTGAGTCCACCTTGCATGTCAGTCCACCTTTCAGTCCACCTTTGTGTGGTGGACCATTGTGGCTCATCCTGTATTACTTTGTACAGCAGCAAGGATGTAAGTGTTTGAATAAAAACAATTTATTTATTCAGGAGAAGACGGGGAGTAACATATATGGCGGACACCGCTTCCGCCAAGTCAAATACAAAACGCCACCCATGAGGTGGCGTTTTTGGTTTCTAGACAAATCTTCTTGATTTTTTCTAGCCTTTGGCTTTAAAGCTAGGTGAAAGCTGCTCAATCTGGCTGTGCAAAACAGAGTGCCCTAACCTATCCAAGAGCCGACTTCAGTAGTCGTAACCCCAAGTCAAACGCACGGCCTCAAGGCCATGGTTGGGGTCTTTGTAGCCGCCATTGCTGATGTGCATCAGGCCCAGACCGATCTTCGTTTTGTCGTTGAGTCGGTACATGACATCGAACGTGGTTCTGAAGTTAAAACTTCCGCTCAGGGAGCGAATGCGGTCGTCCCCCTTGATGGCTGAGTACGATGGGTAGATGAACAACGTCATGTCAAAGCCTTTGGCATCGATCGTTTTGCCAACGCCGGGACCAAACATGTAAGTGCCCTGGGCATTCAACATGGCCGAAGCGCCATAACGCAAGCCATAGAACGAGGTGGGCTTGGATTGATACGAGACGTCAATAACGCTCTTGTCTTTGGTCAACGACAGATCCCACTCTTTGTTGTGCACATCGGTCATGTACGAAACCGTGACAGTTTCTTTGTTGACCACTGTGGGTTCTGGCACCAAGGTGAACCAAGCTGAGCCCAGGATGACCCCAATGGCGGCTGCGCTGTCGAACATGTTGAATCCTTCTAAAGTCGAATTAGCAAAATTGATAATAATTATAATTTACTGTTTCACAGTTCGAGCATTTTTTTGTATTTTTAATGCCACTTCCACAATGAAGTGATTTCTAGCGAATTCGCCATTAAATCTATAAAATCCATCGGTATGGAACTATCAAAATCCCCATTTGCTTCGGCATATTTGCGTTTTTTACAACTGGCAAAGGTCATTCAAGCCTTGCCGGGTGGTCTGGAGATGGACGCCAACGAACACGCTTTGCTGGAAGCCGTG
>JACCDO010746753.1_pt1 | contig 14760 bp, 18 predicted proteins | sample 7446101 | NCBI WGS metagenome assembly JACCDO01 (sample SAMN15323440, study PRJNA562643) | freshwater metagenome | isolation source: river surface water | place: USA:Blue River Watershed | collected 2017-08-16
CCTGATATGCAAGAGCCCACGAACGAACAAAGCCCAGGAAAGCCGGCCTCACGGACCGGCGTCTTTCACTCGTTGCTGATGTTGCTGAGCAATGATTACCGCAATAAATACCTGTTGGAATCGCTTCTCGGCAACTTCGAGATATCCTCGCCACCCTTCACGCGGCCGATCTTCTACCGGCATGGTAAGCTGAAGGCGCCGACCAATGTCCTTTTCGAAGTAAGCAGCCGCGGATTACTACGATTCAGCACCCTGGATCTTGAGCCGACCATTCACCTTAGCAGTTACCTGCACATCGATGCCGGGCATCACGTTTATCATCTGGATCTTTTCAAAGGCGACATCGATCGCAGTCCCTCGGGCCTAGGTCGTCACTTCGCGAACAATTTCCTCGAAGCGATGCTGGCGAGCCAAGGTAATATCAAGTGGCTTCAGACAGAAGGCTCGTCGCCGACATCCAAGATTGTCGCTGAAGGCTGCCTGACCGGTGAGAATGCGAACAATTTCAGGGAAGTGATTAGGCTCTGGCAGTTGATGCGCTCCCAGAATCCAGACCAGGTCCACATGATAGCCTACCCATGCGCTCGCTGGACAAAGGATCTTCCCTGAAACTGACCTAGGGCTAATTGAGTGATCATCCGTTGGACCGCCCGCTCACCCGTCAAAGCCAGACCATCCCCTTAGACAGGGTCGCCTTGGCCAAAGGCAGGCAATGGGCCTGGGAGAGGGAGCGAGCCAGCAGACCCCGGCGCATGAGACGCAGATTGCTGACCTTGGCGGCTCGGCGGAAGACCGGGTCGGCCAGGAGCGTCCACGCGTCGTCCAGATTGCTCACGACGAACTGGATCTGGCGTCCGCCGGTTGCCGTATAGTTCCCGGGGTGGGCCACGAGGCTCCAATCCTCACGATAACGGGCGAGGTCCTCCTTGGTGAACTGATCCTTGGCTACGTGAAAATTGAAGGACATCCGCGGAGAGCCCTCGTAATGTTCGTTCAGGATCGCGGTGAAGACTTCCGGCATGTGGATGTTGATCCGCAGGAAGGCCGTGAGCTTATCATACGGCTTCGAATATAGACCCGGATTAAGGCACGTGAGATTCCAGAACATCTGATCCGTCTTGGTCGGGAACAGGATGAAATGACGGATGTAGTGGTTGAGCAGTTCCAGCATGTCCTCGGAGAAGTCCGGGTGAGACTGGAGTTCCGCGAAGCGCTTGGCGTAATTGGCCTCCAGTTCCTTGTCGGTCCTCTCGTAAGGGGTGAGATCGGGCATCGGATCCGTCAGCCAGCGCTCGCCATGTCCGTCTTCGAAGACGTCTTTGATGTCTTCCCAGAGATAATCATCCCGATGCTTCAGGATATTACGGAGATTGGCACGGTGACCCTGCATCAGGCCAAGGTACTTGAGTTCCAACGCGACCAGCTGGTCTTCCGGGGCCGAAAGCCAGGCCGTCTTGATGATATCCGTGTGGTTTTTGATATGCTGCTGGTAGCGCTTCCGGACGTCGACCGAGAGTCCGAGGTAGAACCACTCTTCATCGCCGGCGAAGAAGTGGACGTAGATGCCCGATCGCCCGTCCGGACCACGGGCCGCCAGTTCGTCCATCAGCTCGGTCGAATCGCGGAAAGGCGTGAAGCCGGCCGCGATCAGGTCGGCTTCGATGACCTTGAAGGGACTCGGGGGAAGCTTGTCGGGGGTGCTCATCGCCGGCCAATTTGCCCAACCCCGACGTTTCCGCAAGGGGCAGATTTTAGGTTTTTACTATCAACCTACCTCCAGCCCGGCGGTAGCGACGAAAAGGGATCCAAGCCGACCCGCCACAACCTGGTTAGCGGCGAGGTCAGGTCGACGATGTCACCATGAAGCCTTGAGCCTACCGCACCATAGCGCGCGGTGGAGCCCCAACAGGCATGCCAGCCGTCGACTGCGAGATGCACACGGCCCCGATAAGCCAACCCACCCTGCTTCTTCAGCATTGAGTAGGCGCAGAAATACTGAGCCCAGATACGCTCCCAATCGAACTGACACTGGGCCCAAGTGTGCGAGACATAGATGGCGGGACTATGGAGCGAAGTGAAATCATGCCTCCCTGCGCCGATGATGATGCGCCGGTAGCCTCGTCTTAACTTAACCGACGAACGGAGGTTAGCCAGGGGGATATCCACGACGTCAGCCGCCCGGTAACGAACAATCTGTAAATGCCGTCCGTCGGGCCGGGTGAGCAAAGGCCCATCCACCCTTACTCCGAGCTTGTCGCTGAGCAGCTGACGCCATTCTTCATACAATTCTGTGGGATCTATGGTCATCTCGCCACCTGTGTCCGTCTCAACTCAGCCCGCAATCCTGAGGAATGTCATAGAGCAGATGGCTGAGTCGATGACAGAGGACTGAGTCGATGGCGGAAAAGCCATCCGCTCAAAGGGAAACCAGAGACCGGCGCGAATGCCTGTATCCTGAGGTAGGGGCAGCACCGCGTGCTGCCCTAGTTGTTGCTGCAAATTCCAGGGTGGCGGGTGGCGGCCCCGGGTGGCAGGTGGCGGCTAGTCCTACGGCCACCCGCAAGCCACCATCACCCGACAGGGACTGGAAAATCATCACTTGCTGCCCGAATTGACCTTGCCTCCGGGAGCTTACGAACCGCCAAGAGTCCATCCAAGAATAGGTCATTCATCTTCTCCATTCAGGGGTCTCCTCATTGTAGGTCGCATAGTATTCGGAGAGCTTGGCCAGATCGAACAGCGCGTTCCGGCAGAGGTCGACTTCATATTGAAGAGTGAGTTCGGCGGTCAGCGTGCCATTGTAGGTGTTCCAATATGCATCAGCCCCGAAGCGGGCACACTGCTCGATATACTCCTTACGGAGAACACAGATCCTGGCCAAGGCCTGACGTTGATTCTCGGGCAGATGCTTGAGCGCGTTGATCTCCCGGTCACAACGATCGATCTCCAGCCTGAAAAGGCGCATGCCTTCGACGGCGACAGCCTTGACGTGCATGCTCGCCAGTGAATAGATCGACGAGAGATAAGCATCGATCGGATGTGACGGTTTCATGTCCTTGTCGTAAACCAACCGGACCGGTAACCATTTCCCGCTAAGCTTGTCCAAGAGCGTGGCGCCCCTGGCCTCATCATAGCAAAGAAACAACTTCCGCCCCTTCTCCCATTCATCGACCTCTTCCCACTTAACTTCACCGAACATAAGCACCGGCCTGCGACCGTCGCTTAAATTACCATATCCCGCCCAGCTCACCTCTTCGGAGTAAAGATACCCCTTCAGGATGGGTATCTCTCGTTTCGCTCGCAAGTCTTCGACGATAGAGGCATATATATCATTACTAGTGAGAATGGGCGGCTTCTCAGGGCGAGTGAACATACCCTCGGACCATGCAGCCCAAAGGATAGTCACCAGTCCGACGACGACCACGGAAAGAGCTATGACGTAGGATTTACGCATGCCTTCAGACTTATGCATCGGGGATATCCTTTCGATTGGGATTTAGGTCCGTCCGCAGAGATTAAATCGGCTAATCTCAAGACGGCACACCTGGGCTCGGCGCTAATCCCCCGCCCTCGCCCAGGCAGGGTCGGGACCGCGTCACGGCATAGTTGCCTCTATGTATTCCCTCCCCCAACCGCTTACCGCTAGCGGCATAGCCGCTGTTGGTCGGGATGACCGCCCCTTCAATCCTCAGACGCGCGGGCCGTTGGTCCCGCCCTCAGGCCTTTGACAACACTTCTTGGATGATGGGGATGAGCTCCCGGGCCCGGCGCTTTTCGTTGTCGTTCCACCAGCCTTCGTTGACCCCGCCGGCGAAAGCCTGGGCGTCCGTGGCCGCGATGCGCGCGTTGGACCTTTCGCCGATGCTGAAGTAGTAAACGGCCTGGCGGACACAGATTTCGAGGTTGATCAGGTTCTGCTGCTGGCCGCCGGTCAGATTACGTCCCAAGGCATGGGCGGAAAAGAGGACTCCGGGAACGCTCAGCCAGCCGAAGGCCCCGGTGATCAAGGAAGCCTTCGTCAGTCGCTTCGAAGCGCAAGGCTCGCAGAAGACGCCCCAGATGTTCGTCCGGTACGATCCGATGAGGTAGCTGACCACCTGCGTATACTTGATATGGCGGAGCTTGGGCGAGACGCACCCGCAGTCCACGCATGTGTAAGGTTCGATGACGAAATCGGGACGGGCGGTGGGCGAGGCTCCCCTGCCCGCGGCCATAGGCGCGGGAGAGCCGGTCTGATCGTATGAGGCCCTCTGGACAGGGTCGGAAAGGACGCTGTAAGCCTCGTTGACGGCCTGAAAGGCCTGGGTGGTGTCCTCCCCTCGGTTGAGGTCAGGATGCAGCGCCTTGGCCAAGGCGCGGTAGGCCTGCTTGACCTGCTCCGGCGACGCCGAGGGGGCGACGCGGAGGATACGATAATAACCTCGGGGATCGGCGCTCATCTTAACGGCGGCTGCAGCTGTCGGCGATGAAGATGATGAGGCACAGCACCGCGAGCGGAATGGCGCAGGCTCTGGGCACCCAGATGCCGCGGCGGGAGGTTTTCAGGGTCATGGCCAGATGTTCGTCCCTCCGTCCGCGGCCGCAATTGTTATTATGTAGTATTAATATATTTAAACCTTTGACGCCCAGCGGACGCCCGAGATGCTCCCGGCATGCGCTTCGCACTCCTTCTCCTCTCCCTTTCCGCCCTGGCCGCCTCCGCCCCTTCGGCGTCCACGGCCGCACATCATCATGGCGCCGAAGCCTACATGCCCTCCCAGTGTCCCTTCGTGAACACGACCACGGGCTTCCGCTGCCTCGGCATCCCGCTCCCCAACGGCATCACGATCGCCGGCGACCAGTATCGCTGCACGAACGGGCACACCTGGGTCGTCTCGTCCCGCTGATCCGGACGGAAGGCGGATCACCTTCGCCGCCAGCCCCAGATCACCCGCCGGAGCCGGCGCCGCCCGCAGTCGGCCTGCCCCTCCTGCCCTGACCGAACCGGCCGGGCAGGCCCGGAAAGGTCTTATCTTAAATAAGTTACAATTGGACAAAAACATCGGGGCGGCCTATCCATGACAGGCATGGATGGCATCAAGAAAGCCTCTTCTCTCCTGATCCTGACGGTCGTCTTGGCTGGCTGCTCCGATGACGCCACCAAGCGCGCCGCCCTCGCCGGCGACGCCAAGGCCCAGCTGGAGTACGCCTTGCGGATCGAGAACAGCAACCCGGAGGAGGCCAACCGGCTCGTCCTGCTCTCCGCGGCCAAGGGCAACACGGCGGCCCAATATCACCTCGGGAAGAAACTTCTTTCCGACAGGCAGCGCCGTGATTCCCAAGAGAAAGGTTTCTATTGGCTGCAAAAGGCGGCCAAGGGCGGCAATCTCGCCGCTCAGCAGTTCCTGCCGATCTGCCACCTTCGAGGCCTTGGTACCCGCGTGGACGTCAAACAGGCCGTCGCCGAGCTCCGCCTTCCCTTGGGCGAGATCGACCTGACGGCTTGCATCGAACTCTCGCGGGCGCCCGAACTGGAGAAAAACACGGAACTACGGACCGCGCTTTTGGAAAAAGGCCTGCAGCTCGGCTCTCAGGATTGCGGCGTGATGCTGGCCAAGCAGCTGAGCTCCGGACCTAATGCGGGCAAGGAAAACGGACGCGTGCGCGAACTGCTGGAAAACGCCGCGGCCGCCCGTCACCCCGAAGGCATGGCCGCCCTCGGCTATCGGATGCTCAACGGCATCGGCATGCCCCCCAAGCCGAACAAAGGCATCGAGCTGCTCACGCAGGCAGCCGAAGCGGGCAATCACGACGCCTCCTGCGAACTTTTCTGGCCCCTGATGCTCGGACGTTACGCCAAGAAGAACGAGCTGAAGGCCTTCGAACTCGTCCGCAAGGCCCAGGAAAACCACCATCCAAAGGCGTTCGGCCTCGTCGCGCGCTGCTACATGTTCGGCCTGGGTACGGCCAAGGACGAACATAAGGCGGTCGACGCCCTTCGTCGTGGCGCGACCTACGAAGACCCCGAATGCCTCGAATGGCTTGGCAACATCTTCCTCAAAGGGGACGCCGGCCAGCAACGCAGCCTAGCCGAGGCGATCTTCCATCTGCAACGTGCCACCAAGGCCGGCGCCGTCGACGCCTACCGCAAACTCCACGAGGCTCATCGCGAAAGCGGAGACAACCGCGCGGCCCTGATCGCGCTGAAGGATGGCGCCGAGGCCGGCGACATCGATTGCCGACTCCTCCTCGGCATGGCCTACGGATTCGGCACCCTCGGTGAAAGCGTCGACCCGGCCAAAGCCCTGCCCCACTACCTCATCGCCGCCGAAGCCGGCAACCCCTTCGGCAAGTATCTTGCCGGCGAACTGCTGCTCTCCGGCAAGGACGTGGCCAAGGACGTGCCTCAGGCCGTCAAGTTCCTGAAGTCGGCCGCGGCCGGCAACGTCTACGGCGCGCAATTCCTCATGGCCCACCTTTACGAAAAAGGAGTAGGCGTGCCTCAGGACGCCGGTCAGGCCTACTTCTGGGCGAATCTGGCGGCCAGCCTGAACACGGATGACGAAGACTATGCAAAGTTCCGAGACGACCTCGCCTCGCGGTTGAACGCTTCCGAACTGACCAAGGTCCAGGGACAATGTCGTACCTGGCTGAGTCGCAAGAACACGGAAAGCTCCAAGGAAGACACGGCCTCAGGCGGCAAGGGCGGGTCAGGCAGCGGCATCATCTTCACGAGCGACGGCCTCGTCCTGACCAATCACCACGTCACTTCAGCCGGCAGCTCCTACACCGTGATCACTTCCGACGGACAGGAGATACCCGCAACCATCGTGGCGCAGGACGCCGACCTCGATGTCGCCGTGCTGCGGCTGCGCACCCGTTTCACGAGCAAGCAGTTCCGGAACCCTCCCCCCCTGATCAGCTCCGCCCAAAGTCGCTCCGGGGAGAAGGTCTTCACCATCGGCCATCCCTTGGCCGGCCTGCTCAGCAGCGAAGCCAAATATAACGAAGGCACCATCAGTGCGCTCTCGGGCATGAAGGATGACGTCCACCTGATGCAGATTTCTGTGCCCATCCAGCCCGGCAACAGCGGCGGCCCGCTGGCGAACATCAAAGGGGAAGTGGTCGGCCTCATCGTCTCCACGATCAACGGAAGCGCCCTGCTCAAGCAGAGCGACATCATGGCGCAGAACATCAATTTCGCCATCAAGTCGGACCCCATCCAGGATTTCCTTAAAGCCAACTCGCTGGCCATCCCCGCCTACCCAGCCCCGGCCGACCCCGTCGAACACGTCAAGGCCTTCTCCGTCAAGGTCGTCGTCCATCCCTGATCTCCATGCATACCCTCCGACTCCCCCTCGTGCTCTGCCTGTTCGCCGCTCTCCTCACCGGATGCGCCGGCTGGGTGCAGACCGAAAGAAAGGTCTTCCACGTGATGACCGGCAAGAGCACCGACCGAAGCTTCGCGGTCGTGCCCGGCGATGCCGCCAAGCGGGAAAACCTCGAATTCAACCACCACGCCGCGAGGACCTCCATTTACTTCAAGGACCTCGGATACCGGATGATCAAGCCGGGCGAGAACCCCGACCTCGTCATCTTCCTCGACTACGGCCTCGCGCCGCTCTCGGCGCAGCAGTTCCGCCGCTACCTCAGCATCGCCATCTTCGACCAGAAGCTGAAGGCCGAGGGCAAGAACCCGCTCATCTATCAGGGCGAGGTCTTCAGCGAGGGCACGAGCCTGAACACCGGCAAGATCACGCCGATCCTGATCGACACCTTGATGCGCGACTTCCCGGGCTTCATTGGCAACAGCCAGAAGTTCACCTATCCGGCGAACTTCGACGAACTGGTGTACGAGCTCAACGGGCCCGAGAACGCACGCTGATCAGCGCGCCTTACGAGCAAGGCCGATCTCATCGGCCTTGCGAAGCACCTGGCCGGCCTCAGGCGCGAGGGCCGCGGCGACATCCACGATCTTCGCGAAGTTGTCCGACCCATAATAAATCGTCGTCCCGGTCGAACAGGTGGTAACGTTACATTTGCGCCAGACCTCGTCCGAGTAGCACAACAGGGTCTGATTCAGGTTCAGCCGGACGTCGCCAACCAGGAGGCTCTTATTATCCCGGAACATGAGGTCGAAGACGACGAAGGCGGTCGTGGAGAACTCGGCGTCCTTAGAGTCGAGCGGGACGATCTCCAGGCCCGCCTCCCGCAGCGCCTGCTCCACGCGGGACTGGACGGCGGACCTAGGCACGTAGGCGTTGATCTCATCCGACATGAGCACGGAGACCTTCACCTTGTTACGGAAAGGCATGACGGCCGTCTCGAGATAGCCGACGCTCGGGGCGGTGAAAGCCTCGCGGGCAGGCTTCATCATCTTCATCCAGTACTCCTGCTCGGCGTCGAGCGCGGCCGGCTTCTCGACGACGCGGTCCACGGTCCTGACCACCTCGACAGGAACCTCCACCTTGACCTCGCGGGCGAAAAGCAGCCCCCCGAGGGCCAGGCCGACGACCCCGGCCACGATGACCAAGGCAAGCAAAGAGACCCAGACTATGGCAGGCAGACGACGAAGGTCCATGGCTCAGTTATCCTGGGCCTTCCGCAAGCTGGAAGCAGCCTCTTCGGCAAGGGCGCCGTAGACATCGGCCACCTTGTAGAAGTTGTCTCGTCCGTAATTCAAGGAACCGCCGTCCTCGTAAAGCGGCATGAGTCCCCGCATGAATTTGAACTGCGCCACGGGCGTCTTATCCCAGCTGGAGAAGTAGACGAGGGGCTGCAGGATCTTAATCGAGTAGGACCCGGAGACCGAAACCACGTCCTGTGAGTTATAAGTGCGTGACTCCAGGAAGACGCCGCCCACGGAGACGATCGAATAGGGATACTCCGTGGAATTGCTTTCGACCACCTTGAATCCTGCGCTGCGGAACATTCGCTCCACCCTCGCCTGAACCAACCCGGGCGAGATGTGTCGCGAGCCCTCGCCTGAGATATTGTTCACGACGGCGACTCGGTCGGAAAGCTTCTGCAGTCCGAAGGGACGGGTGAATTCCGGCTTGGGTGCCCAGGCCCGCTCGGCGAAAGCGATCGCATTGACCTGTCCTTCGGTGAGCTTAGCCGGGACTTCGACCTTTCGCTCGACGACCTTCTCGACGATGCGCTCGACGGGCTTCTCGACGACCTTCTCGACGACGCGGTCGACAGGCTTTTCCACGACCTTCTCGATCGTGACCTCGACCGGCTTCTCCACGATCTTTTCGCGAGGGAAGGCGAGCGCTCCAAGCGCCAGACCGGCCAACCCCATGAGGATCATCCCAGCTAGCAGGAGCCACATCAGCCATGCCGGAGCCCCGGCCTTCATCCCTTCTTGGTCATCGACTTCGATCATGGGCTACCCTTACCTAAGCAGAGAAGCCCGTTCAAGCCTAGGATGACCTACTTGGCCTTGGCGAGGTCGGCCGCGACTTCCGCCGTAAGCCCGGCCAAGACCCGATCCAGATCCGACTGACCCGGCCCATCGAGAACACCAGTCCAGCCGTAATGGGCGACCCCCATGCTGACCTTTCGCCACGTGCGGTTGCTATAGCCCAGCATGCCCTGCCGGACAGTCACGGCCACCCGGCCTGCGCTGCTGTTTCCGACAAGGTCCACCTCGAGGTGCACCAAAGTGTTAAAGTCGCCGGTCTTGGCGTCATCATCAAGAACGGTGAACCCATGACGCTCAAGCGCTTCGACCAAGCTCTTCCTCATTTCCGCTCCGGACAGGCGAGCGGTAGCCACGGGGTTGAGATTGACCAGCACCTTGAGTTTCTTGCCGGGATTGAAGATCGCGGCGGCCTCAAAGGCGAGGTTTTCGGCGGCGTCGCTCTTCCTGATGTCGTCACGCATCAGCAGGGCTACCTTGATCTCATCGCTGGTCGCGACCCGCTCCCCTCCCTCGGCAGGCTGGTATCGGAACGGCGGAGGCGGAAGCTCGACCTTGCGTTCGACCACCACCTTCTTTTCGACCGGGACCTCCACCCGCTTCTCGACCACGACTTCGACCGGCTTCTCGACGATCTCGGTCCGCGGAAAGAGCAGCGCGCCGAAAGCCAGACCTACCACCCCGGAAAGCAAGCCCACGGCCACCAGCGAGATGGCGAGCCATTTTCCGGCGGCGGGAGTCGTCCTCATCAGTATTTCGAAAGGAAGCTCGCGACGGCGTCACCCGGACGGACCGCGTCCACCTTGCCGTTGATCAGGATCACCGCGTCCGTCTCGTCCAGGGAGCACACGCTGTCATGATGGACGACGCGGGCGCGGTAATAGAGGATGACCACTTCCCACCCGTTCGAAAGGCGACGGGTCTCGCGATGGTGGGGGCGGGATTCATGCTCATATCGTTCGCCGTTGAAGATGCGGAGATAGGGAGGCCCCATGAGCCGTTCGACCTGGGCTTCGGTCATGCCGGCCCTGACTTCGCGAAGCTTGACGGCCTCCATGGCGCAGACCTCGTAGATATCCGACAGCCGCACCGGCTCGTCCGGGAGGCTGCATCCGGCGAAGCTGAGGACAAAGCAGCCTAGGGCGACGTAGCGGATCATTCTCCGAAGGTGAAGGTGAAGTACTGGTTACCCAGACGTCCCGTGCCCGTGCCTCGGTTGCCGGTGGATACGAAGGTGAAAGGGCCCGTGCGACCGTCGTCGCAGCGGAAGATGCCTTCGCCTTGGCGGCGGTTGATATAGACGAAGTTACCCTCGACCTTGGTGCCCTTGGAGGATTCCAGGGTGATCGTGCCGCTGCCATCCATGTAGCCGGTGGCGGAGCCATAGAAACGCTCGGTGCCATCTTCGGTGGCGCCCGTTACAGGCAGGGTCAGGCAACCGGCAAGGAAGAGCGAGGCGCTGGAAAGCAGGATGGCGAGGTATCTCATGTCATCCTTCAATAGCCTGCCAGGACTTGGGATGACAAGCCCTTAGGCGGCCTTGGATGGTCGTCTCCCTATCGCGCCACCCCGCCCGGCACCTGCCAGGATTCGAGCTTACCTTCGTAGCCGAAGGTCACCCTGCCGTTGAAAGGATAAGTCCATAGTTCCTGTCCGGAACCGGACACCCCCAGCGGGTCGCCGAGCAGCACCCGCACGGTATCCTTGCTCATGTTGCGCCGGAGCTTCGACCAGTCCTCCAGTTCATACCGGGATGGCCCGGCGACGATCGGCGCCGGCTTGGCATCCGCCGGCCTCTCGACGTAGCGGACCACTTCCCTTTCGACTGGCACCTCGACGCGCTTCTCTACGATACGCTCGATGATTTTTTCGACGGGCACCTCGACACGCCTGTCGATGTAGCTGACGATGGGGACTTCGCGTTCTTGGATCGTCGGCCAGAACTCCTTGCACAGGGCGAAGCCGAAAAGCAGCCCCGCCACGAACAACATCGTCAGTCCGAGGATTTTTCGGAATGAAAACGGGTTGGCAGGTTTTTCGTGCACGAGATTGGGTTATTTGGAGCCTTGGCGGACGTATTTCACCTTCAACAGCCGATACTCAGGCGCAAACATATCAGGGTAGGCACGGGTGGCGGGCGCATTGGTGCATTTCTTGATCGGGATCTCGAATTGATCTCCGACAGGCATCCGCATTTTGACCTCGTATCGCGTGAAATCATCGAAAATCACGTGGCCCGTAAGCCACCCATCGTCCTGCAGGCGCAAGTCCGCGACGACCAGCCCCGAAGGGACATGCGTCTGGTCGGCGACGTCGAACTGGACGCCAAGATAGTGTCCCTTCTGGGCGGGATCTTCGAAGAAAGCCACCCGCTCCTTGGTCGACTGGTCGACCCAGATGCCTTCGAACGGCACCAAATTGGCTTTCGCCCTGAACATCGACCTGAACTCAGCCTCCGTGCGAGTGTCCACACGAGGCTCATCCGTGAAGTGGATGACCACACAGGACATGGTAGCGGAGTCCATGAACCCATTAGTGCCGAATTTGTGGATCTTCACCGTGCGCACGATGACGCCATCCGCACCAACCCTGATAAGCTGGGGCTCAGTACGGTTGATTTCTTCCTCTACTTCGTTGCCGACCAAAGGAGCCTTCATGTGCACTTCCATGTTTCCGATGACCTTGAAGGCACGTGCGCAAACACCGCCCTCGCCCAGGTCGAACATATTAATCCTACCGCCACTCGGCCTGGCCGGGAAAGACCGGTCGGTGATCGAGACCTCAACGGCGACCTCCGCCCGGACGCTGACAGCTGTGAACAGGAGAGCGACAAAGGCGGCGTAAGTGAAAGCGTTGCCGACCGAAGTGAAAAAACGGCCCGACGGGCGAAGGAGCGCAGCCATAGGATTCAGGTTTGCGATGTTTAATGTCAGGACAGAATAAAAGGCAAACGCTATCAAGGTGGAGGCCCCGCATCAGGAGGCTTACGATCGCCCGCTATCCGAGGACCTTGAGGATAGCCTGGGCCTGTCCACGAAAGGTCTCGTCGATCGGCGGGGCCACACCCAGGAAGAGTTCCAGGGAGCTGCGGAGTTTCAGCACATCGACCTCGCTGCCCATCAACGTCAGCGGCGCCACCCCACCCTCGCAGAGATGACCATGCACCACCGTCACGCACTCGCGATAACGAGCGCCGAGGAGCGGATGCCGCAGGTAAGCCGACGCCTCTTCATCATCCGCCAGACCATAGAAGGTCGAACGCTCGGACATCCCCAGCCCCTTGAGCTGCGGGAAAATCCACCAGATCCAGTGACCCGTCTTGGCACCGGACTTCAATTCGGCCAGCGCACCCGCGTAGGTCTTCTCTTGGGCGAGCAGGAATCGCCCTAGGTCAAGAGGGTCATCGTTGAAGATAAAAGTAGCCACCGCTGCGATGAAACCGAAGATCAGGCTGAATATCAATGTCACGACTGCGCCACCAGGCTTAATGCCGGTGCCCATCACGACATAAAAGAATCCTCCCACCGAGACGAGGAAGCCGACGAGGACCGCACTGAGGAATCGCCTGCCCATGAACGTTGCGCGGCGACTCAGGACTGAGGCTTTTCGCCGTATTTGTTAGACCCCTCGGTCCCCGGAAGGATAAAGAGTGCCAGCATGGCGTATTTGATGATGGGGACGGCGAGAATCAGCTGAAACCATCCGGAGACCCCGACGTCATGCAGGCGCTTGGCCCAAGCCGCGGAAAGGATCCAGAGAAACGGCATCATCAAACCAACCTGCAAGCCGTAGGTAATAACCACTGATACCATCTTACTCGCCCCTAGCTCCGAGGGAATCAACCCATGAGAGAGAATGAGCTTACCGACATAAACGAAGAGCGCCAGGACGGCGAGCATCGCCCAAAACGTCAAAGCGAAACGGACCCTGCCGATTCGTCCATGGAAAGAGAATAGCTGCCTCATGAGTATCTTGATTTAGAATACGTCGCTGATGTCAACCTCACCCGGGAGCCTGAGACTGGCCGGTGGTCGTCCGTGACCGCGGAAGAAAGTAGTATTTTCTTCAACTTAACGGGCAGGATGTTATCAGGAAGGCCATGCGCACCCTATCGCTGTTCGTCCTGACCTGCCTGGCCACCCCGTTCGCCTATGCCGTCAAATTTGGCAGCGGGACCATCCAAACCATACCTGCCGACGGCATCGTCTGCGGCGCTGAAGGAAAAGTCATCTTCGTCACGACCCGACAGGGCTTCCTCTACCGGAGCGAAGATTCCGGCAAAAGCTTCGCCGAGCTCAAAGGCTTCCACCCCACCCTCCTGGGCTGCGTCCAGGCCGAATCCGTGGCCTGCAGCGCGGACGGAGAAATCGTCTACGTCATGCTGCCGAGCTGTCAGGTGATCAAGGCGACGGACGGCGGCCGAAAGGGCCTGAAGAGTTTCTACCTGATCAAAGGAACGGGCAATCAGCAGGCCACCGGCACGGTCGTCAACCCCATGAAGATCACCTGCAGCCCGGACGGACAAGTGGTCCACACCATCCACGACAAGGGCCAGGTCCACCAGAGCACCACCGGCGGCGAAGCGTTGAAGAGCTTCCGCCGTCTTTGAGCGCTCACTCCCGGCGAATAGATCACGAGAACCCAAGGAAACGACGGGCTCCCGACACCTCCTCCTGACCTAACAATGCGCGAACAGTCCCCCAACCATTCAGACCCCATCCCCAACGCCGAGAACTGGATCCTCGTAAGCGATCCATTCGAACGCCCGAAGGTCTATCGTCACATAAACCCACTCATTTCGTTCGGAGACGGCGCTTTATGTGCGCTATTTGTATACGTGATTCGCGCTCCAAAGACGCCTCCTGTGATCCTAAATAATATCCGTGAGCTCGAAATGAAGGAACCCCTCATCAAAGGCGGCTACTTCTCGCTCTATATTCCGCCAGTTCTCAGACTCATTATCAACGAGGAACCGGTGGAAATCTGCAAAGTCTATCCGATCATCACAGAAGAAGGTGAAGACTACGTCTCACTGAAGTATCTCACGAACGCATGCACAGGCATCGAGAACCTGCACTTGCTGCGGAATTCATTGAAAGATGAATGCCCCATGAGAATGAAGTTTGAGCAAAAGATAAACCCAAGCTACCAAGAAGAAATCGGCTTTGCTTACCGCGGGACACTTGATGCCAACGGCACCCTAGCGCTCAGACAAGCTGCAGCTCTCTACGATTACTTCCAAGGCACGCCCTAAGGCGAACAAAGTCGTCAACTAGCCAACAGGCCAACTGGTCAACCAACATGCATCCCACCGGTCAACCGAGCCTCTGAGCCTCCGGGCCTCTCGTGTTCACCCC
>JACCDO010722434.1_pt1 | contig 14756 bp, 4 predicted proteins | sample 7446101 | NCBI WGS metagenome assembly JACCDO01 (sample SAMN15323440, study PRJNA562643) | freshwater metagenome | isolation source: river surface water | place: USA:Blue River Watershed | collected 2017-08-16
TGTAATGCCGGCCAATAATGCGTCGTGTAATATTGTCGCGATAAGAGGACAAGATGTGACATCAACATACTAAATTTATGGTAGGATTCGGGATATAATTCATTTACTACGGATTAAAACCTGAATGTGGGTAAATTAACTAAAATTAACGTATTTTGAGACTAGACTAATTATATTGTTTTGTAAAAAAAAATACTGTTAAATGTTAATTTATACCATACCATGTCAAGTTGATAAGTCCTAATCATTACTATTCATCGTCGTCCATTTCCTAAACTTGATGATCTAATGTATCCAAAACTGTTAGTATCTTTCTTTTTTCTGATTTGTTCATCACTTTTCATTTCTCCCTTTTCCTAGCTTCGCACTTGTCCTGCGAAGAACGGCCTCACTGACGCAGATGTCGTCACCACTTTAAAGTTGTGCGTACCTAGATTCGGATGAAGGCATTTGCGCGAAGACTTCGTGCGCCGCGGGACTTGAGTCGGTGCGAGTTCAGGTGGGTAGCACAAACTTCATTTTCGACAAAAGGAAATCATAAAAAATTTTCAAGTGCGTCGCCAGAGTTAAAAAGTAATCCAGCTATTCAATATAATCATATTTTAGATCAAAAAAAATCAAAGATTGCAAATGATTACATTAGAGTTAAGGATTTTAATCTCTTCGGTCCAAGAGAACATCATTGGTGGACGGGAAAATCGCCATTGTATTGCCCAGGTGCTATAAATGGAAAAATGCATTCCTTACCACAGTTATGTTTGGATAAAAAATGTACCAAAGAGTCAATACAAGCATATTTTGATAATACTTGGACAATTACAGAAACATTGTTCTCATCGCTACAAGTAAGTTTTAATATTTTAATTATTGTCACACAAAATTTAACTTATTTTTTATAACCATATAGGGTGAAAAAGCTTTTATGGCACCACCGTATCATGATCTAAGACATCCATTAATATTCTATTATGGCCATCCAGCTGTGTTGTATGTTAATAAGTTGAGGGTTGCCGGGTTTATTGATAAACCGATTAATTCTCACTTTGAGTCAATTTTTGAAACTGGTGTTGACGAAATGTCTTGGGACGATTTATCGAAGAATAAAATGAAATGGCCATCGGTTGAAGAAGTCCATGACTATCGTAAGCAAGTATACGAGAAAGTATCAAAGATTATATCTAATATTGAAGAGAATAGTCTAAATAATTTAGGGATAAATAGTCCATTATGGGCACTATTTATGAGTTTCGAGCATGAAAGAATACATATTGAGACATCATCTGTGCTAATTGCTGAGTTGCCACAGAACTTGGTGCGATTTCCTGAAGGAATGGTTGCTTATCATCCAACTTTATCGAGAAAGTCTTCATCAAGTTTACCGCATGTAAATGTGGATTATCCTCAAAATGAAATGATTCACGTGCCAAGTAAACAAGTTAAAGTCGGAAAGGACACTAATTTTCCTTCATATGGATGGGATAACGAATATGGTAGTCGGACATTTACAGTGCCCGAATTTAAAGCATCAAAATTTAAAATTACAAATGGTGAATTCCATGAGTTTGTCCGAGATAATGGCTACAGTGACAAAACATTTTGGACTGAAGTAGGTTGGAAATGGCGTGCATTTCGTAATAGTAAGTGGCCAAGTTTTTGGGTTTCAACTGGTCCTCAAGGTCTTCATCAATTTGATTTAAGGTTGATATTTGACACAGTACCAATGAATTGGTCATTACCAGTAAGTGTAAATTATCACGAAGCTGCTGCTTTTGCCAAATGGAAAAGTTCAAAAACTGGTAAAAAATATAGAATTTTGACAGAATTGGAGCACCATAGCATTCGCGACTCCTCCGTCGATGATCCTGTCGTTAGTGCAATTGACGGTAGGCTAACGAACAAGTACAATATGAATTTAAATTTATCATACTCTTCTATGAGCTCAGTTAATGCATATCCACCAAATAATAAAGGTTTCCATGATGTCTTTGGGAATGCATGGGAATGGACTGAAGATTACTTTTGTCCATTCCCTGGATTCCAAATTCATCCATACTATGAAGATTTCTCAACTCCTTGTTTTGATGGCTTACATAATGTTATTCAAGGCGGCAGCTTTATAAGTACTGGCAACGAAGCTAGTAAATATAGTAGATTTCATTTCCGTCCTCATTTTTTTCAGCATGCATCATTTCGAATTGTAGAACAAGTAGCAGAGCATATGGTAACTACAGATTTAGATGCACCGGGTCCTTATGTTGGTGAATATCCTTTCAGAAGGTCAGCTGGGGGTACCATGAAGGCAATTGACAAAGAAAAGAATATTAATTTTAACATACTTTTGGCAAAACATTTTGGCAGTCTATCAACAAATTTTAACAGCAGCAGTAGCAATAGCAATAGCAATATTTCAGCAGTCATTTATGATCGCATAACCCAAAATTATAATAAATTCACAACTCCACTAGCAAATAGCAACGTGCTTGAAGTTGGATGTGGTCCTGGTAGTTTATCCCATTTGCTCTCGTCGCACGTGCGCGCAGTTGTTGGAATAGATCATGATCTTGAAAACATTAATTATGCTAAAAACCTAATACGGACTAAAAATGTGGAGTATATTCTTCCGGGCAGTAATTCTCCCAATATTGTTCAACTAAAATCTAGTTCAAATGTGTTAATGGAATTCAGACAATCCGACCCCATGTGCTTACCTGCGGAATTGAAAGAGTTTGACATCGTTGTATTAAATGATGTTATTGATAAAATTTCGTCTCCAAATGCTCTGTTGGGAAGACTTGGTGGATCTAGGGGCTTGGTAAAGAAGGATGGATTATTGGTCGTAGTTACCGCACTAGAGTGGAAAGAAGAGATTACTCCAAAATCATTATGGTTACAATCTAGTGACATTTTAATTGATAGATTATCCGAAGAATTCAACGTAATAAGCTATGATGGTAAAAGTATATTCTGGCATGACTCTGCAATTTCTGTAAAAGGGAAATTTTATAACTTCGTAGTGTTACAGAGGAAATGAGATTAAATGTATGTAGTAATAACACTATTATTATTTGTTCATCAATTCCATCAAAAGTTGCGCAGTGTTTAACTTCGCTTTCTTTTCTATTTCACCCTTGAGAATTTCGATTTCCTCGTCTATTCTGAGCAAACTAGCTTCTCGCTCTTTGATCTTGGATGCGACTGTGTTGTTTTGCCGATTTCCAACCAATTCATGAGTTTGTTTTTCTTTATAGAAATTCAACTCATTTGTGAGCACATTCAATTGCGATTGCAATTTCCCTGTGGTAAGTTTTTCAGTAGTTAATTGGTCGTACAATTCTTTGATTTGATTCCTAATTTTAACCATTCCCAATCGATACTGAGGAATCAATTTTGTCACTTGTAATTCATTTTCTAGTGATTGCTTTGTTTTTTTTAGTTCAATTGTCAAAGCTGAAATTTGTTTATGGGCCTCAATATTTTCATTTTCTAATACTTGACAAATTTCAACAAGTTTAATATTACTGTTGTCGGTGGTGTTATCTGTCTCAATTTCTACCTTATTGAAGTGCTTGAGGGAATTATCAGTTATCGAAGATAATGAAGCGATCGATTGTATTCGGTTTCTAAGATTGGATAATAATCCCAGTGATGTCTTCGGTAAATTCGCCGAATCTTGTGATATTGTTTTATCTAAACAATCTAATATATGTACAATTTTACTACATTCAGTATTTACAATATTCATCGTTTCTTCATTTTCTATTTGTTTGTTCATAATATCTGATTTTAAAGTCGCTACAACTGTATCATATTGCACGGTAGAAACAACCTTTTCCTCTTCTAATAACTTTAAATTATTTTTAAGTCGATTAATATCGAACCTATAGTATAATATAGAGTAAGTGAGACGCCAACGAGTTATTGGGTAATGTATTACCTAGAATGCTGCAACTCTTCAGTTAACCTGGAAATTTCTTTTAAATTGTGTTCGTTGTTATCTTTTACAGCCTGAATGTTTTCCACCTTTTTCTTGGGTGAACTAGTCGACTTCGATGCTTTCTCTTTCGTCCTCAACGCTGTCAGAGATAACGCCTGTTGCCGCGATTGCGCTATTCGCAACGCGGTTTTCAACTCGTTGCACTCTCGGTCCATCGTCCTTGGTACGTAGGAGTATTCCTACCTACACAACGGTCGGATATTATTCCACTTCCTATTTTGATTTATACTTTTTGGGAAAGAATTCCAAAGAAGTGGTAAATTTACCAAAAGTTGTCGATGTCGTCATGGGTACATTATATTAAAAACTTAACGGAATTTAGACATATATACTGATAAGTGTATTTACTATTATATGATCTGACGTCTTGAAAAGGAAAATTCAATTTTTTTACTACTTCTTTAAGCTTATTTAGACTCACTAATCTTTTTATCGTGTTTCAGTATACAAGAGCATCTCATATTTATAATAATTTATTCTTATTACTCACCAATTATGGATGATACATAATACTCATGATTGAACAACAACATAACGTTTTAAAGCAGTGCCGGTACTGTGGAAGAAACAGTGAAAAAAAACCAGTATACATCCTGTTGTAAATCGCCACAGCAGGAATTACACCGAATTGTGTCCATGTCGGGACTGTCTTCGCTGCTATTTGGGGGCTGGATGAAGCGCGCAGCTCCCACGGCGGACTCTGAGGCGGGATCACTCGCTGACGAAGCACAGTATTACTGGATACCGGATGACGATGAAGTGTGGGTATTAGCGTCAACAAGTGGTGCTGAGGTTATTAAAGGTGGAATTTGTAACTTTACTATTGAAGGGAAGAGTAATAGAGTCAATAAAGCCTTAAATAATTGTATTAAAACGAATCATCATGACATGAAGGGTTTTGATGTCGAAGATTTAGTATCACTCCCAGAAGTCAATGAAGCATCTATTCTTTGTTCAGTGAAAACAAGATTTACAAATCAAAAAATTTATACTTCAATGGGTTTGGTATTGATGGTAATGAATCCATTTAAGCAAATAGATGGTATATATAGTGAGCAGATGAAAGAATATTATAGGAATCCGTATCTTGATGAGATACCATCACATGTTTATTTAGTCCCATCAAGAGCATATAATGCTGTAAAAAACTTCGGCAAGAATCAATCAATTTTAATATCGGGTGAATCAGGTGCGGGAAAAACTGAAGCCACGAAACAATGCTTATCATTCATTACACATATTGCTGCATCTTCGTCGGATTCATATGATATTGCTAATAAAATTGTTGCCGCTAGTCCTATATTAGAAGCTTTTGGCAATTCAAAGACAATAAGAAATTCGAATTCGTCCAGATTTGGGAAATGGATGGTGCTGAAATTTGATGACAAAAATAATCTATGTGCATCCAACATTACTCCATATTTACTAGAGAAATCTAGAGTCACTCGTAGTTCTTCAAATGAGCGTAATTATCATATATTTTACCAAATATTAAAAGGTTGTGATAAAAACAGATTGGATTTTTTAAATTTAACTCCAAATGTCCAAGAATATAAATTACTGTCTTCCGGTATTTTGACCAATGAAATGGATTCGTCTGATGCTTCTTTGTTCAATGAAACGATTCATGCTTTCCAATCTATGGGTTTTTTAGATGAAGAAATTTGGTTTCTGTTGTCATTAGTCTCGACTGTGTTGCATCTCGGAAATATCGATGTTGTTGGTAGCGCCGATGGGGAATCTAGTACAATATCAGAGAATGATCCTAATGTAGTATATGTTGCAACGTGCCTTGGAATCCAGAAGGAGTTATTTTGCAATGCACTAACTACCTCTGTAATGCAAACCGGCAAAGTTCGTAGAAGTGTTACAATCAGAAAGTTAAATGTAGCGAAATCATGCGAGACTAGAGATTCATTAGCAAGAGCCTTATACGAAAACTTATTCTTGCATATAATTAATCGCATAAATACTAATAGTGCCGAGGGTACTGTCGTGTCAAAAGCACCATCGCGTGATAAATTTATTGGATTATTAGATATATTCGGGTTTGAAATATTTCAAACTAACTCTTTTGAACAGTTATGTATAAATTACTGCAACGAGTTACTGCAAAACCATTTTAACTATGTTATTTTCGCAAGAGAGAGTCAGATGTATTTAGAGGAAGGAATAGTTTGTGAAACGATTGCATATTGTGACAATTCGGATGTGATCAATGATATACAAGTATCATTCCAACTTCTAGATGAAGAAGCCAAATATCCTAAGTGTACCTCAAAAACGTGGTACGAAAAGTTGAGAAAGGCAGTTACAGAAAAGAAGTTTCAGAAAGTTAACCTGTCTAAAGTAAACAACGACTTATTCGTTGTGAAGCACTATGCTGGTGAAGTTACGTATTTTTCGGAAAATTTTTTAGAAAAAAATATTGAAGTTTTAAGTAATGATATTGCCATTGTAATGCAGCAGTCCACAGTTGGCTTCGTGCAGACTCTATTTGAGCAAAATCAATCTAGTGGCTCGACCGATGGACCAGGGAAAATGACAACGAAAAGTATATCTTATAATTTCAGTTCTCAGCTCCAAAGTTTAATTAAGATGTTGCACGATACTGAGAGTCATTTTATTCGTTGCATTAAGTCAAATATGGGTTGTAAGCCAATGATATTTGAGAGTCCTCTTGTTAGCACACAATTGCTATATTCAGGAGTGTTCGAAGTAGTGAAAATTCAGCAATCAGGATTGCCTATGAGAGTTAAAAATGAACTTTTTTTGAAAAATTATCGCTGTTTATTACCCGCTAGTGACAGAAAGAATATCAGTAGCTGTAGTCAATTATTAAATGCGCTTAAAGTCAGCTACAAGCTAAACCTAAGTCAGTGTGGCAAGACTATGGTATTTTTTAAGAGTAATGAATACAATGCGATTGAATGTGAGCGTAAAATAGTTACTACTTCATCTGCATTCATAATTGCGTATTGGATGAAAGCAGCAATTATGAATGCTATATTCAAACTTATATTAAAAAGTAATGTCAAGATAGACGAATTAATCAAGGACAAAAATCTACCAGAAACAAAAACTTGCTTAGAAAAAATTCGATTAAAAGTAGGCTCGTTTAAAATCATAGGCAAAACCACAATATTTGATGACTTGTTAATGATGACAATTGAAAAGGTGGATCATCTTGAAAAGAAGTTGGAATATCTGCAGCAAATACAGTCGTTATACAATTCCCAAGATCCGGATGTCATTCCTACTATTAGAGATATGCTTGTGACTGCTGGACAATGGCGCTTAGAAAATGACGACATTGTGATAAAAGCGAGTAAAATGGTAAACTCGTATGATACTGCATCAAAGCTATCAGCTCTTTCAAATTTTGATGAAAGTAGCGTGCTGACAATAAGTATGGACGATCTGGATTCTGGGATTGTTGCACTCAATCAATATCCTAATTTATTTCCGCATATTAGCGGTACTCTAGCGATAGCAAATAAGATAAAAGATGTTTATCGCACCGAAATTAATGAGTATGTTCCCAAAATGATGAATTCTCTAGAGAAAGAAAAATTATTCGTAAATGAAAATGGTTACATCAAGCTTGTGGGTTCATCAGAAAATTTGCGTAATATATTAACATCCATTACTTTGACTAATTTACGATCCAAAGATTGTATCGATTTGTATAAAGAGTGTAAGGAATATTCTGATTTCCGCGAAATGGTGCTGTCATACACTGACGATACGGCAGATGATGTATCTAATAAACTTAAAACAGTTTCGGTTCATAACCCCCAAATATCTGCACAATTAGAGATGTGCGTCAAATGGATTCAACTGCAAGTTTCGAAATTGCAGTTGCGACAATCGTTGCAAGTTGGAATGATTCCTCCAACCGGGTTAGGAAACGAGTCTACGCCTACTGTTGACCACATTTTGATGAACATACTTCAAGTTGAAAAGTTTTCCTCAATTGCAAGCATAGAAGAAGTACAAACATTAGTCAGAGCAGCTCGTACTCTGTGTTCCATTCGTCAGGCATACAATAGTGGCGATTTCGGAAAATTAAGTACTATTGTTCGAGACACATTACTGCAACCAGTAGATTTATTAATGAGTGAGTTACATAATTGTCAATGGCAACTTAAGTACAGGGAACACATCAAATACTTGAAAAATTATTTGTCTTCGTCTTTTTTTGAAAAGATTTTCAATCTGTGTTACGATCAGTGGAGTGACTATAGCGCAGCTGTTAAGCATTTCAAGGTTGAAATCGCCAATGAAATGGATATGTTCACCTCTGTCAATAGTAATACACATGTTTTGCGACATCAAATGGCGTGCAAATTTTTGGTTGATTTGAGGGAAAAAATAATTGAAAAGGATATCACAAATGCCAGTCTTATTGTCGTGAAACTTCAAAGTAGCAACGATTCGTTCCAACTACAAGGAGAGAGTTTCTACGCTGCGCTATGTGGCGAGCTTGATTATTGTCACCGATTGATAAAAAGTTACGAATATTCTAGCAAATTTATAAATATTTTTATGGACAAAGATAGTGATGAGAAGCAAATTGAGAAGTTGAGAACGTTGTTGAAACAATGTGAATTAGCCAATAATGTTATTAGTGTCCAGCTTTCCGTAGATATAAAGTGGTATCGGTTGATATTGATGGGGAAAGAAGCACTGTCGCAAAAGGATATCTTAAGGATGTCAAAGTCATTTTGGGAAAAAATATTAGATTCGATAAAGCAATGTCCAACACACGCACCGAGCGCGAGTACGGTGACAGATGTGTATAATAGCACAATCGACTTGCTAAATAGACAATATGCAGTAGGGTCGTTGCTCGATATTGTACAAGCAAGGGCTATATTTGGCGATGTCGGAAGCACTATATGTAGTCTGTCAATGGACTTGCAATTAAAAAAATTGGCTGAACTGGATGTTGTATTGAAGACACTTTACAAAACTATACCCGAAGAAGTTCTTGAGTTGCGTAAATTTGTGAATAGGATAATCAAGATTCGTCAGGAAATAGTAGACAAAAGTTTATTGTCGGAATCGATCATTTCCGCACGATTTTTCTTCGATAAAGACTACTCTTGGATTGGTGCAGCGTTCGTGGAAGAGGTCGAATTGTGTAAGAAAGAATTCATATTCCGTTTAGCATTCGACGACTTGAAGACCTGTGTGAAGAATGTTAATGTAACATTTAGTGATGGCGTCACATTGATCCGAGAAAAACTTGATATTCCAAATCTTAGTAAAAAATTGAACACTTTGATCAGCTGCAAGTGCACAAATGCTGAAAGCACGGAATTGATACTACTAACTCAAGATTTAGTCAAGGTGGCGTCGATGTTGTCATCAGATTTATCAAAATTACATATGCACCTACCATTAGTAAAATCTCTTCCGGAAAAACTAGTTTTGTGCGATGTAAATGGCCCTAATATGATAAACTTGAGCAACCATTTATACTTCGTGGCATTGTATTATCAATTGTACGAGTTAATAAAACGACATTGTTCAGTAGTAGATACAGAATACTTTAATTTAGGTAAGCATGTTACTAAAATTCAAGTCTCGAATTCGAAACCGCCAGTGGCAATTTTACCGTGGATGAATATTGCAACTTTGATGAGTAATTTGTCCACTTGTTTAAAAACCAATGATTTTTATGCATTATTTGGTATTTTGCAATGTCTTCGCGACTCTTCTCGTCGACTGACGGCTGATCATAGTCCATATCACGACACTAATTTTGTTGATTTACTTAATTTATATGCAAATAATGTCGTGGAATCGTTGCAGTCGCAGTATGATAGGACTGTGGATATATTGGAAGAGGGTAGTGATATTAAGTTCACCACACTTGGTGATCACTTTCTATTTCCGCAGTATATGGCTGTTGTAACTAACTCCATGATATCAAGTGTGAAAGAATATGGCATACCCTCGCAGAGGGTAGACGACTTTGTAACTGTGACGAAGTACGTTGATAATCGTGATGTAGACGTAACAAATCCAATTTTTAGCAACTTTCCATCTATTTTGTCCTCGGTTTCAAAAATAAATTCGATGTTGTCTTTAGAGGAAGAAGGAGAAACGCCCATATTAGTGTCCAAAGATGGTTATGTGCAAAATTTATGCGTTAGTGAGTCTACTCTAGCCCAATATCATGCGTTCCTTGAAAGGTTTAAGGATACGGAACTGACGAATATTTCACTAATTGAGATATTGAGAGCTTATTACGAGCTTTCGGATACGTTGTTATTATTAATATCTAAGGAGAGCATTGATAGGGACAAATGTAACTACGTGATGGCGCAATGTAAATCTTTACTCCAACTTCTTAAAAAATGGGAAATAAGTGCTAATATATATGACATGCTGAACAAGCAGATGTTTCTTATCGAAAATTTTCTGTACTTTCAACTGTATAGTGAGCCCTTTAACCAGAGTAGTATGGAATGCATTACTCATTACTGCTACGATCTACGAGTGTTTGATATATTATTGTCAAATTATATGGTAGTGAACCGTAAATATGTGACAGAAGATAACAGTCTTAGACAATGCCTTGTACTATTGCGGAAACTAAGCAAAGCTATCTTCAGTTTCAGCGATTTAGGAGACACATATTCGCCTACGATAGACATCAGCTTGTGGTTGAATGTTCCTCAGAAGTCCTTATTCACTTTCTCGGCGATCCATCCTTTTATTTCTCGGGTCAAATCATACGATTCTCTGTTGGCTCCATTTACTGTCAATGAAACTGACAGCATCAGTAAAATATTGACCTTCTCGTCTTATTTTAATAAGAATAACACAATTGGGGACATTGAAAAGTACTTGGGCGCAAAATACAAGGTCGTTTGGCTTCCAGAGATTGTCAGATTGCTACTCAAGAATAAGTCGCCAATCAGTGGCGATAAGCTACTGTCTTCTTTTACCACTCACTTAACCTGTTGTTTCGACGAATTCAAAATGTCGGTGATGGCCAGAAAATTGAACAAAAGTGTATCGCTTTGCAATATTCAAACAACAAATGATTTAACGCATCTTAAAGGCTTCATAGCACAATACAAGTCGTTTCTGCAAGAGATGATGCGATTATGTCCTCTGGGTGACGAGTCTCAAAGTTTTGCATACTTGGACTCTTATATAAAATTAGTTGAATATTCCCATGAGTACAATGTCTTTGAATTCGACTATCGTATTTCAGATTGGTGCCTAAGCCCCGCAGAGGCACATTCAAATGCATCTCATACATTTTCTAAAAAACTGCATTCCATAGTTTCCAATAGTAACGAGTATTCGCATAAATTGATATTAAAAATTATTTCGCTGTGTGAGAATGCGATGACTACGCAAGAAAATGACAGCTGTGGACCTCATCTGGAAGAAATTATGAATTTGGTCAAAGATTATCGCTACCAAGATGAGATTCTCTCCACAACCAGCGCCAGTATGCTGCAAGCTTTATGCATACTAAGTGCATTTTATAATGCGGATATTAATTACTTTGTTGTTGTAGAGGATCTAATTCATAGCTTTGAAGACACGCTAGACGTATTCAAGAATCTCTCGGATTGTCAGCAGCTGTGGCTATCGATCATTCATTCGTTGAACCAATTCCTTAGTAGACAGAGAACCAAACTTAATATCGATAATGTCATTAGAAATAGAGTTTTTGCTCAAAGTACATCAGAGTTAGCAGATGGTCAAAGCTACTTGTCCTTGATGCACTGGTTAACCAATTCCGACATTATTTCTTCTTCATTTTTTCCTGAAATCGCAGTCAATTTTTTTCAGGATTCGTCATTTGCAGCTACACTCGTTACTGAGGATTGTGATATTGGGTTGAGTAATACCAAATGGTTAGCGCGACAAGCAACACTGAGAAAACTAAGTGCAAGTTATACATTCGCCGAACAATTTACCAATTCAATTAGTAAGATTGAATTTTTAGATCAATTCAAAGGCGACTTAAAGTGGACCGATCTTGCGCATTCCGTTGATAAGCTAGTTCAACTCGCAGCAAGGCCTTCGGGAGTACTTGGTTATTTCAATCGGTGTTCATGGCAATTATTGTTACAGGATATCATTAAAATTTCCAGTGCCGCTTGGGGGTCGACTATTGGAGTGCACAGCGTTAATCAGTTGCTGTACAACCTCCAATCAACGCAAATTCATGTGGGATATTTACTGAAATGTTTGAGCACTTTGGAAGTATTTAAATATTGCTTGAAGGAGGTTACATCGGACTTAGCATCCTCCTCTCGCAGTTATTGTAATTTTGAATTTTTATCGAGTGCCTATCAGCTTGGATATGTTTCCAGTAAGGTAGCAACCATTTTTCAAACATTATGTAATGAATATGAGAAAATGGTTGATAATACCAATAGAGGTCAGTATTTAGCTGCATTGAAGCAAGCAGAAAAAATAAAGTTGGTTTTAGCAGAAATAAATACTCAAGATATACCTTCCATGGTTTTAAGTAAAGTTAATGTAGCTGAGTATGTGACACAGTTGCAGGCGTCACTCGATGAAAACAATCATTTGTGCGAAGAGAAAATTTTGGAGGTTGATGGGCAAAAATATACGACTATGAAAAATTTGCTTCAAATTAACAACCATGCGTCCTCCGATGCACAGTCAATAGATATATCAATGTATACCGAGCGTTGCGATTACAGCACCGATTCTTTCGTTATTTCTTCTGATGCTATTGATAAAATGCTAGAGGTAATCAACGAAGAGTATTTTTTAGCGAAATGGAGCACCAAAACTGTCAATCTGTTACGCAGAGTGAACATAATACATCAACTACGAACTCTTGTAGAGCAATGTGAAATGCGGGGCAACATCCATGAAAATGCGTATAACCTAATTAAATCTACTGTTAGCAACTGGTTCAAGGACAACAATCCCTACGAGAATGTCGGCAGTGATGAAGCTATCCTTATCAATAATTACATCTCGAACAAATATTTCCTGCAGAATAGTGTTGTTAGTAAAGATCTCAACCATACCAATGACAATATCGGTGCGTTAGCTGATTACATTATAAGCTGCTTCCTACCACAAAGTTTTTGCAGGTCTACACCATTGATCGAGACAATTTTTTTGCACGAGATGGCGCTTAATCTTGTTATTATTAAGCATCATCAGTGTTTAGGTGCATTTAGTCTCATTTGCGAAAACCAGTTTGTCGATAGGTATTTAAAGCAGTTCAATAATGCTGCGGCTGCAGCAGCTATGAAACAAGTTGCGGATGCATTTGTCGTGCTTAATCAGATAATGAGAAACTACTTTGCGGACAGCTCTGCCAATCTTTCTTGCGAGAATTTTGTCATACATCCAACCACAAAAACGGTAGAAGCAATTGATACAGTATTGTTTTCACAACAAGACGAAAAATCTATGATGGAAAGTATCATTAAGTTAGTTGAAAATTGCGTTATTCAGCGTAGTGTCGTAGATTCTGTTTCATTTGATACTGCTGCAGACGATCGCATTTATTTCGACATGTCAACCGGAGGGAAACTGTGTGAATCGTATAAAGACGGCATGAAGAACAAATTAAGTCGCGAGGCTTTGTTAAAGTACTACGGCACATTGTATTATTTTGATAACTTCGTCTATTTCTCGGAGCAATTTTTATCGTCATTACAGGGAAATACAGCATTCATAGATTACATCTACTCTTCCGCGAACATTGTTATTGATAGTGCGACCAGAATATCAAATAATGCTCTATCGCATGAGAACGGCAATATCTCACAAAATGCTAGTTGGAGAAAGGTGTTAATTAATGCATCTAATGTGACACGACAAACATATACTGATTCAAAGATTATGGAACACATAGTCAATAGCAGTGAAAATGTAACCGATGTTTGGGTTGCCGAAAATATGAACCTGTTATTTCACTCTCATGCATCGTTTGGGCTGCAAATACATGCACAGTCTATCTGCACTGCATTGAAGCTCAAAGTCGATTCAGAGAAAATAGTCAAGGACATTAATACTGAAAGCGGTCAACAATATTGTAATCGGAGTGAAATATCGAGCTATTTCATACAGTCTTATCGGACATTGAGACTATTAATCTTCTCATTAACGGCGAATATTGCGACGATGGGCATAATAGATAATGTCAAATACCAGGAGTATAATGATATCTTATTGGCTGCAAATTGGATTTTAAGTATCCGAATGGCAGTAGTTCAGGAAGAGTGGGACTATTTATCGTCCGTTTTCACCAGTTACCACGAGGGTGAAATTCCATATGTTGTAAAGTATGCATCTAATGGCGCGTCACATTTGATACAACTAACGGAGCATATTATGTCCCACAATAAAGCAATTTGTACAATAGAAAACATTCTGCAATCGCCCCCCACATTTAAGTCTGACAACAGTTATTTTTCATGGGTAGATTTGGCAGCGCTAGAGAAAGCCATCAACGTCGCTATAACGGCCAAGCTTATGACATCCGAATTAAACAATTTGATCCAAGTATCTTACTTCATAGTTCTGCTGTTGAAAGCAATATCTAGAGGGCATTGGTATGACGAATTCATTGGGACATCCATCAGCAGTGGCTTCGGTGTCATGAGCAACGAGTTATCGATAAATCCCAACGCGATTTCACAAATGAAAACGTTTTCTGTGGCAAATTTATTGAAACAAAAGCCCATGCTTCAGTGGGATCGAACCATTCAAAACGAAGTCTTTCGGGTAGAAA
>JACCDO010862068.1_pt1 | contig 14756 bp, 11 predicted proteins | sample 7446101 | NCBI WGS metagenome assembly JACCDO01 (sample SAMN15323440, study PRJNA562643) | freshwater metagenome | isolation source: river surface water | place: USA:Blue River Watershed | collected 2017-08-16
AATGTTGTTGGCCTTTGCCCAAACCACCATAGGGAAGTTCACCACGGGGCGTCGAGTTCGGAGATCACTGAGAAGTTGATGGCCGTCCTAGAAGCTTTGCATGGCGCTCGGCCGATCCCGATGCCAGCGACCACTTGTTGACCCTGTCGTCGTGTATTGCCCAGGGTTCTGTAGAGGGCCGTTGGTTCAATCGGACGGTCGCGGCTTAGCAAGCGTTAACGGCGTCTGCAGACCCAAATGCAAAGAGCCACCAGTTCCTGGTGGCTCTTTGCATTTCAATCGGAGCAATCAACCTAACAGCCCAGGCTGTCGCGCACGCTTTCAGCACACGGCGCTACACGCTGGCCAGGACCGCATTGGCTCTGCCGCTCCCCGAACTCACGACTAGCTGATGTACTGCAGGGCGGCAGCGACGCTGTCGATGAGGTCTTGCTGGCGGATGGTGGTAGTCATGGCAAAGCGCGGGCGATTGAGCCGGCGGAATTATCAGCGCCCCTCGGGCCGCAGGGGTTGTCGGGGCTGAATATGCTGACGGGTCTCACCGACGAGAACCTGACATGACCTCTTTGCCTCTCCCTGTGGTTCAGCCCGCCGCCCATGCCCCGGTCGCACCTTCCGTGCGAGTCGAGCGGGACACCTTCGGTCCCATCGACGTGCCGGCCGAGCGGCTGTGGGGTGCGCAGACGCAGCGTTCGCTGCAGAACTTCGATATTTCCGGCGAGCGCCAGGCGCCCGAACTGATCCGCGCGCTGGCGCAGGTGAAGCGGGCGTCGGCGGTCGTCAACCAGGGGCTCGGGCTGCAGGACGCGAGCAAGACGGCAGCCATCGTGCAGGCGGCCGACGAGGTCGTCGCCGGGCTTCACCCGCAGGAGTTCCCGCTGGTCGTGTGGCAGACCGGCTCGGGCACGCAGACCAACATGAACGTCAACGAGGTGCTGGCCAACCGCGCCAGCGAGTTGCTGGGCGGACCGCGTGGCGAAGGGCGGCTGGTGCATCCCAACGATGATGTGAACCGCAGCCAGAGCAGCAACGACGTGTTCCCGACCGCCATGCCCGTGGCCGCCGTGCAGGCGCTGCAGGAGCGGCTGCTGCCGTCGATGCGCGCGTTGCGAGACACGCTGCGGCACAAGGCCGAGGCGTTCGACGGCATCGTCAAGATCGGCCGTACGCATCTGCAGGACGCGACGCCGCTGACGCTGGGTCAGGAGATCTCGGGCTGGGTGGCGCAACTGTCACACGGCGAGCGGCATGTGCTGGCGGCGCTGCCGCACCTGCACGAGTTGGCTTTGGGCGGCACGGCGGTGGGCACCGGGCTGAATGCGCCGGCGGGTTATGCCGAGCAGGTGGCCGCCGAACTGGCGCGGCTGACGGGCCATCCGTTCGTGACCGCGCCCAACAAGTTCGAGGCCATGGCGTCTTGCGATGCGCTGGTGCATGCCCATGGCGCGCTGAAGACCTTGGCGGCGAGCATGACCAAGATCGCCAACGATGTGCGCTGGCTGGCCAGCGGCCCGCGCAGCGGGCTCGGCGAGATCCGCATCCCGGAGAACGAGCCGGGCTCGTCCATCATGCCGGGCAAGGTCAACCCGACGCAGAGCGAGGCGGTCACGATGCTGGCGGCCCAGGTGATGGGCAACGATGTGGCGATCAACATCGGCGGCGCGTCGGGCAACTTCGAGCTGAACGTGTTCCGGCCCATGGTCATCCACAACTTCCTGCAGAGCGTGCGGCTGCTGGCCGACGGCATGGCCAGTTTCAATGCGCATTGCGCCGTGGGCATCGAGCCGGACGAGGGCCGCATCGCGGAGCTGGTGGGGCGCTCGCTGATGCTGGTCACGGCGCTGAACACGCACATCGGCTACGACCGGGCCGCGCAGATCGCCAAGAAGGCGCACAAGGATGGCACCAGCCTGCGCGAAGCGGCACTGGCGTCGGGCCATGTGACGGCCGAGCAGTTCGACGCCTGGGTCGTGCCGGCCCACATGGTCGGGCGGTAGGGCGGGAGCCGCGCCGTCCCCGAACGGGCGGGACGGTGCGCGGCGCTTCGGGCGGGCTTGGCCGACGGTCAGGCCGTCTTCATGAAGTAAACGTCGCCGTAATAGCTGTTGGCGATGACGATGCCTTTGAGCTCGGGCACGTACTGGATGGAGTTCTGGATGCCGTTGGAGCGCGCCGTGGGGGCAGTGCCGGTGATGCCCGGGCTGGCCACGAACAGATCGGACGCGCGGATGGTCAGGATCTTGATGCTGCCGCTGGCGTTGAAGGCCGCGATGAAGAGGTCGTTGACCTCGTCGTAAACAAGGCCGGGATATCCGCCGCTGAGGGTCAGTGCACTCGCGCCCAGGCCGCCGAAGCTGACCTGCTGGGTGCTGCCATCGAGATTCAGCACCATCGGAGCGACGGCTTCGTAGCCGCCCACCACCAGGATGCGGTTGCGCTTCGTGTCGACGGCTGCGCCTGCATACCAAAGCGTGCGCGCCACGGTGCCGACGCGGTCCCAGCGGTTGGACGAACTGGTCCACCGATAGAAGTCGTTGACGCTGTTGCGTGCGTAGTAGACGTCGCCCGTCAGCGGGTGGCGCACGCACAGGCAAGCATTGACGTTGCCGTTGTCGTTGGGCAGGCGGGCGATGTAGTCGGGGGTGTCCCAGTCGCCCTTGTTGAGGTCGAAGCTGAAGGAGCGCGTCGCGCCGGTCAGGGCGTAATTGGCCGGCATGTCGGGGAACGGGCCGTTCAGCCCCGCGCTGGCGAACACCACCATGCGATTCAGCCGGTCAATGAACTGACTCGCGTAGTAGGTGTGCGTCGCCGCCGGGCGGTTGTCCAGGTAGAACTGCCCCTTGTTGACGACGTCGGCGTTCGCCGTCGGCGCGCGGAGCTGGGTCCAGGTGGGCTGGTCGGCCAGCAGGTTCAGCGCATTGACTTCGTTGCCGGCGTAGTCGGCATGGCCGCCGGCGGCACCGATGATGTAGACGCTGCCTTTGCGTTTGAGCGCCGCGCCACACCAGGTGTCGATCTTGGAGCTGGGGCCCGTCGCACCCAGCGGGCGGGGGCTGGGCTCGACCTTGGAGAGCGCCGTGCCGGCAATGGGTGCCCACTGCCAGGCGGCCAGGCCTTTGGCCCAGGTCGGCACAGTCGTCACGGCAGGCGTCGATGCTTCAGCCGGCGAAGCGCCCGGCGCAGGCGCGGGGGTGGGTGCCGGTGCCGGGCTTGGCGTGGGGGCGGGCGCCGGCGCCGGTGTGGGGGCCGGCGCTGGCGTTGGCGCCGGCACGACAGGCACGGGCGGCGAGGCGGCGGTGACCGTCGTGCCGGGAGCCTTGATGCCCCAGACCGGATCGGTGTTGAAGGTGGCGAGCAACTGGCCCCAGTTGCTGGCGCCGGAGACGCGGGTCAGCGCCGCCGATGCGCCGGAGACGCCATGACGCACGGCGTAGGCCAGTGCGGGCAGGATGTTGCCCCAATAGCTGGTGCCGCCGGGGAAGTTGCCGCCGCGCAGGTCGCCCGTGGTTCCCGGGTTGGGCGAGCCGAGCGTGGCCTTGTAGAGCGCACCCCAATCCGCTTCCCAAGGGCCTTTGCCGCCCAGCCAGTCGGGGTTGTCGTTGGTGGCGACGACAAAGTTGTAGAGGGCCGCGTCGCGGTAGAGCCATTCACTGCCGCTCGTGCCGCCGAGGCGGCCCACGATGCTCTTGGCCTTCCAGGCGAAGAAGGCGCCCAGGCGTGCCATGGCGTCGGTCGTGATGCCCGGCTGCATGGCCAGCGTGTAGCCGAAGGCGGCGGTGTAGAAGTCCTGCTGCCAGGGTGCCTCGGTGACCTTGCCGTCGGTGGCCGTGCCGTAGGTGTCGCCATAAGGGGCGACGATGCCGAACGGGTTGTTGGGCTGGCCGACGTAGGTCGAGTAGTTGAAATCGATGTTGGCGGTCAGGGAGTTCAGGAACTCCGGGCGCAGCGTGTCGTCGTCCGGCGTGGCGACCGAGGCCTGGGCGAGCGTGCGGATGGCCCAGGCCGTGCCGCGCACCGTGGCGGCGCCGGAGATCGTCAGGAAGATGCCCTTGCTGGCCTGGCGATAGTTGTCGGTCTGGTACAGGTAGTTGTAGGTCGCCGCGAACTGCAGCTGTTCGAGGAAATACCAGGACCCCGTCGTCAGATAGGCGACGTAGCCGAGCGACGGGTGGTGGGGGATGTCCCAGCCAGGCGCCGAAGTCCCCGTGCCCGTCGCCGTGTACTGCTGCTTGGTCGACGAGTTGACGCTGAGATTGGGGAAGTCGCTGAAGCGGATCGGGCGGTTGGTGTTCTCGTCGCGGTAGTGAATCGGGTAACGGCCGGCACTGAACGCATTGCGCAGCATGGCGCGGTAAGTGGTCGAGACGTCGCTGCAGGTGAGGAACAGCACATCCCATTCCGGGATCAGACCGATGGCCGGGTGGTAGGCCGTTTGGCCCATCGCGTTCGAATAGCTGCCTTGCTGCAGCGGGGTGAAACTCGTGGGCAACGAGGTGACGACCGTGGCGCTTGGCGAGACGGTGCCGTAATAGGTCGGCACCAGTTCCGTCTGCTGCAGGTAGGTGGGGTCCTGGCGGGCGATGACGCCCGGGTCCTGGCCGAGCCAGTGCGAAAGCAGCTGCCCATCCACCAGCGGGAAGCGGCAGTGATGCGGCAGGTCCACGTCACGGCTGAAGCGCTGCGTGCTGCCGAGCGTGAAGGCGTAGGTCGCGCGCTTGTTCGTCGGGCCTGTGACGAACAGGTAGCCGTTCTCGATCCACGGCAGCACTTCCAGTGCGCCGTTGCTGTAGAGACGCACTTCCAGCCAGGCCACGAGGTGGGCGTCGCTGCCGATGCGCTTGCGGAAGATCCAGCTGGACATGTGCGGCCCGCTGACCCAATTGGAAAACGGCGTCTCCCAATCGCTGCCGGACCAGCTGGCCTTGCCAAACCCGCCCGCGTCCACCACCGCGGTGGCGCCGAGGGCCTTCAAATGACTCGTCGACAGTGCGGTGGCCGTGGTGGCCGTTGCCGCAGTGGACGACAGCGCGACCGTCAGCGGTGTGTTGGCATCCAGGGCTGCGAAGCCGGAGATGACCGCGAACTTCGCCGAACCATCGGGCCAGCGGTTCTTGATGACGACCTGCGAATTGGCGATGTTGGTCGGGGCGACGGTGTAGCCCGTGGGGACATCTGCCTTGCGGAATGCAAAGCCCAGGTTGAACGGCGCCTGCGCATTGGCCGTGGCGGCGCGCAGCGTGAACTGCACCGGCGCCTTGCCGATCGCAGCCTGCGCACTGGCGTCTGCACCAGGGGACGAAGCCGCAGCGGATGCAGCGTCCGATGCCGTCGGTGCAGAGGCGGCGGAGGACGGGCTGGTGTCGGTGTTGGTCGCGGTCGCGCCACCGGCGCCACCGCCGCATGCGGGCAGGGCCACGACGCTGGCGGCGGCCGCCCAGCGGCGCAGGAAATCACGGCGATCTTGGTCAGACATGGCTTCGTTGGTGTCCCGATGGGATGGCAGGTCGGCGTCCAGGAATTGTGGCGAGCCGACGCCGACAGGCGCGATCCTAGGCGGCTAAGGCGTGCGTGTGATCACGGACCGCCCAACCCTTACCTCGGGTAACGGCGTGCAAGCAAATGTGTGCGTGACGTCGGCAGCGCTCGTCGGGCGCTTCAGTGCTTGTCGCCGTGGTGCGCCGGCTGCGGCAGCAGCCGGTCGGTGTACGCGATGGCCATGGCCGAGAGCAGGAACGCGATGTGGATGATGGTCTGGTACATCAGCGTCTTCTCGGCGTAGTTGTCGGCGTTGATGAAGGTCTTCAGCAGGTGGATGGAGCTGATGCCGATGATGGCCGTGGCCAGCTTGACCTTCAGCACCGACGCATTCACATGGCTGAGCCATTCGGGCTGGTCGGGATGCCCATCGAGCTCCATGCGCGACACGAAAGTCTCGTAGCCACCAACGATCACCATGATCAGCAGGTTGGAGATCATCACGACGTCAATGAGGCCCAGCACGACCAACATCAGGATGGTCTCGTTGAGCTTGGAGATGGGCTCGTAGCCGATGACATGGTCGGCCGCATCCTTGATGGCGGCACTCTTGTAGCCAATGCTCTTGACCAGGATCTCCAGCGCATGCTGGTCACCGAAAGCCGCCTCGATGAGGTGCACGAGCTCGGTCCAGAACTGGAAGACGTACACCGCCTGGGCCAGGATCAGGCCGAGGTAGAGCGGCAACTGCAGCCAGCGGCTGGCGAAGATCAGGCGGGGCAGGGGGCGGAGTTGGGGATCGGTAGACATGGACATGGGCCGAGCAGAATTGGTGGAAATTCTAGGTGCCGTGAATGACGCCACGTCGTCAGGGCTTCGTCAGACGCCGCCAGCACAGTCCGCGCCAATCAACCCGAGGAGACATTGATGAGCACGCTGAACACCTACGCGCCCAGCCCCGAGTGGGTGGCCAACGCCCATGTGAAGGGCGAGGCCGGGTATGCGGCGCTGGTGGCAGAGGCCGAGCGGGATTACGCCGGCTACTGGGCGCGTCTGGCGCGCGAACTGCTGAGCTGGCAGACGCCGTTCACCAAGACGCTCAACGACGCTGACGCGCCGTTCTTCAAGTGGTTCGAGGACGGCCGGCTGAATGTCTCTTACAACTGCCTGGACCGCCATGTCGAGGCCGGCAAGGGCGGCAAGACGGCGCTGATCTTCGAGGCCGACGACGGGACCGTCACGCGCGTGACCTACGCGGACCTGCTCGCCCGCACCTGCCAGCTCGCCAACGCGCTGAAGGCTCGCGGCATCCGCAAGGGCGACCGCGTCGTCATCTACATGCCGATGTCCGTCGAAGGTGTGGTGGCCATGCAGGCCTGTGCGCGCATCGGCGCGACGCACTCGGTGGTGTTCGGCGGCTTCTCGGCCCAAAGCCTGCGCGACCGCGTGCAGGACGCCGGCGCCGTGGCGCTGATCTGCGCCGACGAGCAGGCGCGTGGCGGCAAGGCGCTGCCCCTGAAGGCCATCGTCGACGAGGCGCTGGAAGGCGGTGTCTGCCCGACGCTGAAGGACGTCATCGTCTACAAGCGCACTGGCGGCGAGATCAGCTGGGACGCGGGCCGCGACCTGTGGCTGCATGAGCTCACGGCCAGCCAGCCCACCACCTGCGAACCGGAATGGGTGGAGGCCGAGCATCCGCTGTTCCTGCTCTACACGTCGGGCTCGACCGGCAAGCCCAAGGGTGTGCAGCACAGCAGCGGCGGCTACCTGCTGCATGCGGCACTGACGACCAAGTGGACCTTCGACCTGAAGGACGACGACATCTTCTGGTGCACGGCCGACATCGGCTGGGTGACGGGCCACACCTACATCGCCTACGGTCCGCTCGCGCTGGGCGGCACCGAGATCGTCTTCGAGGGCGTGCCCACCTACCCGGATGCCGGCCGCTTCTGGCAGATGATCCAGCGCCACAAGGCCACCATCTTCTACACGGCGCCCACCGCCATCCGCTCGCTGATCAAGGCCGCCGAAACCAACGGTGCCGTGCATCCGCGCAATTACGACCTGACCAGCTTGCGCCTGCTGGGGTCGGTGGGCGAGCCCATCAACCCGGCTGCCTGGGAGTGGTATCACGCGCACGTCGGTGGCGGCCGCTGCCCCATCGTCGACACGTTCTGGCAGACCGAGACCGGCGGGCACATGATCACGCCCCTGCCCGGCGTGACGACGCTGGTGCCGGGCTCCTGCACGCTGCCGTTCCCGGGCATCACGGCCGCCATCGTCGACGAGACCGGCAACGACGTGCCCAACGGGCAGGGCGGCATCCTGGTGGTCAAGAAGCCCTGGCCCAGCATGATCCGCACGATCTGGGGCGACCCCGAGCGCTTCAAGAAGAGCTACTACCCGAGCGAACTCAAGGGCTACTACCTCGCGGGCGACGGCGCCATTCGTGACGCCGAGACCGGCTACTTCACGATCACCGGCCGCATCGACGACGTGCTGAACGTGTCGGGCCACCGCATGGGCACGATGGAGATCGAGTCGGCGCTGGTCAGCTTCACGGAGCTGGTCGCCGAGGCCGCCGTCGTCGGCCGCCCCGACGACACGACCGGCGAAGCCATCTGCGCCTTCGTCGTGCTCAAGCGGCCCCGTCCGATGGGCGACGAAGCCAAGGCCATCGCCAAGCAGCTGCGCGACCATGTGGCCAAGGAGATTGGCCCCATCGCCAAGCCCAAGGACATCCGCTTCGGTGACAACCTGCCCAAGACGCGCTCCGGCAAGATCATGCGCCGCCTGCTGCGCTCGGTCGCGAAGGGCGAGTCGGTCACCCAGGACACCTCGACGCTGGAGAATCCCGCGATCCTTGAGCAATTGGGTCAGGCTTACTGACCCTGTTGCTCAAGCCGCACGCAGTGCGGAGGCGGCGGAGCCGAGCGCGGGATTCGGGGCTTGCTCATATCGCCTGCGATGTGAGCGAGCACCAGATCCCGGTGATCCTTGAGCAATTGGGTCAGGCGTACTGAACGACGCCTGCCAAGTGAGGGCCGCCCGCCGGGCGGCCCTTTTTTTGCGCAGCAGCCGTCAGCCGCGCGCGCGGCGGCGGGCCACCGAGCCCACAAGCCCCAAGCCACCCAGCATCACGGCATAGCTGCCCGGCTCGGGCACGGCCGACACGGCCAGGGCGGGGTCGAGATGGATCTTCAGGAACTCGGTGTTGTCCGAGCCCAGGTCGCGGCCGCCGGTGCCGGGGTAGTTGTTGTCATTGGCGACCAGCAGCGTGTGGGCGTCGAGGATCAGCACGCTCTCGATGGTGGTGAACGGGAAGGTGAAGGCCTGGCTGCCGTCGCGGTTGAGGTCGTTGGGGTCGGCGATGTTCATCAGATCGACCACCTCGGTCTTGACGACGTTGCCGTTGGCGTCGAGCTTGTTCAGGTCGATGCTGTAGATCTTCTTGAACGGCGTGCCGCTGGTGGCCGTGGCGCCATTGCGTTCGATGACCAGGAACTCGTGGTCGTTGATGGCGGTCATGTCGCCGATGTTGGTGCCGGCGGCATCGAGCTTGTAGTGCCATTGCTGGCCGGTGTAGGCCTCGGTGTTCACGTCGAAGGCGTTGATGCGCAGGGTCTTGGCCGGGTCGCCCGCCACCGTGCCTTCCAGCAGCGTGTAGAGGCGGTCGCCGCTGGCGTTGACGGCCATGCCTTCGAAGCCGTTGGAGCGGCCCAGCGTCGCCGTGGCGCTGCCGTTGATAACGGCCTCGTTCTGCGGCGACAGCACGCCCGTCATGCCGATCTCGCGGCGTAGCACCTCGCCCTTGGCGTTGGTCTTGACGAGATAGGGGCCGAACTCGTCGCCGAACCACAGGTTGCCGTTCTTGTCCTTGCGAACGGACTCGATGTCGAGGTCGGCGCCAGTCAGCAGGCGGTCGTTGCGGATGCTCGCGTCCACCAGCGGACTGGCGGCGCTGTTGTAGTAGCGCTTGTAGTCGGCCTGGATCTTCAGCGAGAGGAGGTTGTTCGGGTCGGACAGGGTGATGTAGCTGCCCGCGTGAAAGCCGCTCATGGCCGCGCCGGAGCCGTAGTTGGCGGCGAAGACGTTGCCCGTCCCGCCGGCGGCGGTGCGGAAGTCCGGGGTCACGGCGTACATGCGCAGCAGCGCATCGGCGGAGTTTTCACGCGTGCCAAAGCCGTTGTCGGGCATGAAGTAGTAGCTGCCCGCGGTCGGGCCGGCCAGCACGGCGGAAAAGCCCTGCACCGATTGCCGGTCGAGCAGCGGCAGCGGGTTGCCGCCGGCGCCACTGGCGAACTGGCCGGTGGTGGGGCCATCGGCAAAGGTGTTGGCGGGCATCAGCGCCCAGCCCTCCAGCGTGGCCGAGCCGGCCTGGGCGGCGGGCGTGAATAGGGCAGCGACGGTCGCCGCAGCGGCGGCGACGGCAAGACGGGACGGGCGCGCAATGGTCATGGAGCGGGTTTCGCAGGGCGCGCAGAACAGCCTGCGCGGCCGCGATTCTTCGAACCGCGCATGACTCGCCCGTGACGGCCGCTGGCGATGGCGAGGCCGGTCGGCCCATGCCGCTCAGAAAAGCAGACAGGCCCCGCAGGGCCTGTCCGTGTCAGGCGTGGTGCCGCCCGCTCACTTGACCGTCAACACCCACTTGGCGAGCGTTTCGGCCTCGGCCGGCGTCACGGCGTTGGGCGGCATGACCATCGCGCCCCAGACGCCCGAGCCGCCCTTCTGGATCTTTTCGGCGAGCTTTTTGTAAGCGTCCTTGTCCTTGGCGTACTTGGCGGCCACTTCCTTGTAGGCGGGGCCGACCAGCTTCTTGTCCAGTGCATGGCAGGCCATGCAGTTCTTTTTCTGCGCCAGCTCCTGGTTGGCAAAGGCGGCGGGGGCAATCAGGGCGAGGCTGAGAACCAGGAATTTCATCGAGAACCTTTCAAGCGTTGAACTACAGTGAACGCAAAGATACCTGAAGGAGATGCCGTATGGCATTTGTATTGATCGGCGTGCTCTTCATCGTGCTGCGGCTGGGAGGATGGGTTCAGTTCCACAAGGATGACCTCTGGGCATGGTTCATCATCCTGTCGCCCTTTGCGCTCGCCATCCTATGGTGGGCCTGGGCGGACAAAAGCGGTTTGACTCAACGCAAGGCCATGGATGCGCTGGACCAGAAAAAGGCGGCGCGACGGGACAAGCAGCTCGAAGCGCTGGGGCGTTTCAAGCCGGGCACCAAGAAACGCCGCTGAACTGACGCGAGGTGAGGGCCGCCTTGCCCTTGCGGAAGCCTGGCCTGATGGCAGGCCTGAGCAGCTCCTGGTGCACGCCGGCGCGTGACGGAGGGGGCTGGCTATGATGCGGCCCGCTTTCGCTTCCTCTGCCGAGCCATGCTCGTTCATCCCCAATTCGACCCCATCGCCGTCAAGATCGGCCCGCTGGCCATCCACTGGTACGGCATCACCTACCTGCTGGCGTTCGGCCTGTTTCTGTTGCTGGCGTCGCGCCGTGTCCGCATGCCGCAGCATGCGGCGGTCGGCTGGACGCGCCAGGACGTCGACGACGTGCTCTTCTACGGCGTGCTCGGCGTCGTGCTCGGCGGTCGGCTCGGCTACTGCCTCTTCTACAAGCCCGACTATTACGTCGACCACCTGCTGGAGGTGTTTGCTGTCTGGAAGGGTGGCATGTCCTTCCATGGCGGCCTGCTGGGTGTCATCGCGGCCATGGCGATCTTCGGGCGCATGCGCCAGCGGGGCTTCTTTGAGGTCGCGGACCTGATCGCGCCCTGCGTGCCGACCGGGCTGGCGGCCGGGCGCCTGGGCAACTTCATCAACGGCGAGCTGTGGGGGCGACCGGCGCCGTCAGACCTGCCCTGGGCCATGGTGTTCCCGCAGGCGAACGACCCGGCGGGCGTGGCACGGCATCCATCGCAGATCTACCAGTTCCTGGGCGAGGGCGTGTTCCTGTTCCTGCTGCTGTGGCTGTTTGCCCGCAAGCCGCGCGCCACGGGCCAGATCTCCGCGTTGTTCCTGGCCGGCTATGGCGCTCAGCGCTTCGTCACCGAGTATTTCCGCCAGCCGGATGATTTCCTCGGCTTGCGGGCGCTGAACCTGAGCCAGGGCCAATGGTTGAGCCTGCCCATGGTGCTGGCCGGCGTGCTGATGTTCGTCTGGGCCACGCGCCGCAATCTGCGCCCGGCGGGCTGAGCCATGCGCCAGATCTTTTTCGACACGGAAACCACCGGCCTGGAGGCGGACAAGGGCGACCGCATCATCGAAATCGGCTGCGTGGAGATGATCAACCGTCAGTTGACGGGCAACAACCTGCACCTCTACATCAACCCCGAGCGCGCGAGCCACGAGGACGCGCTGAGGGTGCACGGGCTGACCGAGGAATTCCTGTCGGACAAGCCCAAGTTCGCGGAGATCGTCGACCAGCTGCTGGCTTTTCTGGCCGGCGCCGAACTCGTCATCCACAACGCGCCGTTCGACATCGGCTTTGTGAACGCGGAGCTCAAGCGGCTCAAGCGTGGCGTGCTCACCGACCATGTCGAGAGCGTGCGCGACACCTTGTTGATGGCGCGCGACCTGTTTCCGGGCAAGGCCAATTCGCTGGACGCGCTGTGCCGCCGGCTGGAGGTCGACAACACCAAGCGTGTGCTGCACGGCGCGCTGCTCGACGCCGAACTGCTGGCCGACGTCTACATCCGCCTGACGCGCGGGCAGGATGCGTTGCTCATGGACGACCATGGCGACAGCAGCGGCGGCGAGGCGCAAGCCAGTTTCGAGGCGGTGGACCTGAGCCGGTTCGAGTTGCCCGTGCTGCTGGCCGACGCGGCCGAGAGGGAGGCGCATGCCAAGCTGCTCGTCGATCTCGACAAGGCCGCTGGCGGCACCTGCAAATGGCGTGTTTTGGAGCCCGCCGAAAACGTGGCATAATCGTGGGCTTCCCGGATGCGCTGTTGAGTTTTTCGCTTCAGCGGTTTTCAGGGCGGTTAGCTCAGCGGTAGAGCACTGCCTTCACACGGCAGGGGTCGCAGGTTCGAACCCTGCACCGCCCACCAAGATTCGCTTTGAAATACAAGGGCTCTTGGAGATTCTTGAAAACACTTTCGGGGTATGTAGAACAGGGTTCCGACACCCTCAAAAAAATCGGGCGGTTAGCTCAGGGGTAGAGCACGTCCTTCACACGGACGGGGTCGGGGGTTCGAAACCCTCACCGCCCACCAACACCATGGAACCCGGCCTCGTGCCGGGTTTTTTGTTGGCTGTTTTCCTGGTGCCCTTGGCCGTGAGCGTCCAGCCTCTCCATCTTGAACAGCGCCGAGGCACCCGTGACGATGGTGCCCACCAATACGAACAGGTGGGCACCTATGCAACCCAGATCCCAGAGGCGCGTACACAGTGCCGAGTTCAAGGCGCAAGTTCTGGCCGAGTGCCAAGCGCCCGGCGCGTCGGTGGCGGCCATCGCGCTGGCCCACGGCCTGAACGTCAACCTCGTGCGCAAGTGGCTGGTTGGCCGCGGCATCAAGCGTGCCGGACTGGCTGCACCGAGGACCGTGGCTCCCATGCCTGCAGCCGTGACGCCGCCGCCGACGGCTGCGGCGCTGCAGTTCATTCCTGTGGCGCTTGCACCCGAGGCGACGGCCACTGACCCCGCCTCGGCGCCCGCTCCCTCCGACATCCGCGTCGAACTGAACCGAGGTGGCACGCAGCTGAGCGTGCGCTGGCCGTCGACGCAGGGTAAGCGGACAGGCATGTCATGTTGACTTTGCCAGCCGGGTGTGACGAGACGATGCGGAGCGCTGGGGCCAAAATTGCGCAGCGCCCATGGAGCGATGAACGACCCGTGAGTGGGCGCTCCGGTCACGAGCTCCTCAGAACTGCCGACAAACATGGACTTGACGCTCGACTTTGAATATGGACGGACGCCGCTCTTTGTGCGTCAAACAGTCGCTGTTGCCTTCGGCATTCCCCTCGGGCAGGAGTTCACATGGGCCTCGCTGACGGCGCTGGTGCGCGAATCTGTGAAGGCATCGGCGCCGCGCCGCATTTCGGTACTTGGACTGGTAGGAATGAGCGTGGCGCTTCCGCAAGAAGCGAGCATGGTCAGAAGCCTCTTGAAGGTACTGAGAGAAGACCATCCCGAAATGGACATTTCAGTTGCGTTGAATCGCTGACTGCTCAGTCTGGCGCGGGCGCTCGACTCCGGCACCAACGATTCGGCAACAGCTCGTGGATGTCACAAGCCTGCTGCGTCGGCAGCCGCTGCAGGACGTCCTTCAGGTAAACATACGGGTCATGCCCGTTTAGCTTGGCTGATTGGATCAGGCTCATGATGACCGCAGCGCGCTGCCCGGCGAGCAGCGTCCCAGCGAAGAGCCAGTTCTTGCGTCCTGTGGCCCAGGGCCTGATCTGCTGTTCGTCGAAATTGTTGTCGATAGGCAAGGCAGGGTCGCCAAGGTAGCGCGTGAGCGCCGTCCAGCGGTTCAGGCTGTAGTCCATGGCCTTGGCGGTCGCCGAGCCATCCGGCACCTTCGGTCGGAACTCCAGCAACCACTTGTGGAGGGCCTGCGCCACTGACCCTGCGCGCGTTCGTCGCTCTCGCAGCCGATCTTCGGCTGGCAGGTCCTTCACTTCGCGCTCGACGCCGTAGAGCTGTCCGATGAGCTCGATGGCGGAGGCCGCCAATGTGCTCTTGTTGGCCAGGTGCAGTTCCACGAACTTGCGGCGCGCGTGGGCCATGCAGCCCACTTCGGTGATGTCGCCGTCGAGGAACAGCGCCTTGTAGCCCGAGTAGTCGTCGCACACGAGACTGCCCTTCCAGGCGCTGTCGGTGCCGTGACCGAGGAAGGTCCGTGGATGCTGGCCGGAGCGGCTCTCGGTGAAGTCGTAGACCACGGCGCGCATGGTGTCGAAGGCGCCGCTGGCGTAGGCCCAGAGATAGGCGCGATGGGTCTTGCCCGTGCCAGGCGCCAGCATGGCGACCGGCGTCTCGTCGGCGTGCAGCACGGGCAGGCGCAGTAGATCGGCCTTCATGGCGTCGACCAACGGCTGCAGGCGCACACCGCACACGCCCACCCAGGCTGCCAACGTCGAGCGCGGGATAGCGAGGCCAGCGCGCTCGAAGACGGCTTCCTGGCGGTAGAGCGGCAGATGGTCAGAGTGCTTGGCGACCAGCACATGGGCGAGCAGCCCCGACGTGGGCAGGCCCTTGTCGATGATCTCTGCTGGCACGGGCGCCTGGGTCAACGTGCGGCACTTCGCGCAGGCCCACTTGCCGCGCACATG
>JACCDO010873954.1_pt1 | contig 14750 bp, 12 predicted proteins | sample 7446101 | NCBI WGS metagenome assembly JACCDO01 (sample SAMN15323440, study PRJNA562643) | freshwater metagenome | isolation source: river surface water | place: USA:Blue River Watershed | collected 2017-08-16
CAGATATATGTTGCCATTAATCATTTTAATGACGAATAGAGGTGTAGATGACATGACAAGCTGCACAAACATGGAATAATTCAATAATTTGGTGTCGTAGATACTCACTTTGCTATACCTATTACCTCGCGGACTGGTAAAAAGTGTCACCCAACAGTTCCATACATACTTATGAGCTAATAACTTGGTGTGGAATAAGAATGAACCAATGATTACTAGCGTTATGTAGTACGGACTAAGTAGTATGATCCACGCAAAGAATGGCAATAACGACACCGCTTGCAGCATGACTAGTAAACCCCAACTAATAAGAAAAATAAATACTTTGGGTAGAGAATCATGACGTTGAAAGGTAAAAGCTTGACGACGATGATTCACTAATGGTGCACCTTTTTCAGTTGATAACCAAACCCACAACCAATTCCAATTGAAATTAAGACTTATTATGCGACCAATATACCACTCAAATAGAAAATGGGGTAGTAAACGCTGACGTACGATAACAACCAGCACGAAATTCATGATTGGAATACAAAATGCAAATGCTACATGAGTAAGTAAGTAAGTAAGTAAGTAAGTGAGTGAGTGAGTGAGTGAGTGAGTGAGTAAGATGACACGTACCGAATGAAGCCCAAAACAGGTTAGTAGTCATATAGCTGTTGAATAAGAAATAAAACCAGTCAGAACCGTAGTCTATCGATGTCAACATGGATATAGCGATATAAGACAGTGATCTTTGAGTGGTAAGATCCAGTAGTAAGTGCGAAAGCATGAATACAATCACTGCGGTGATGATGAAGGTTGTTTGGTATGGTGTAACAAGCAAGTAAGGGTAGGTGTAGTAATCCACTGAATAACCATAACAAGCAACAGTTAATACTTCCGCCTTGAACACCAAGTGACCTATCACATCGTCAGATACAGGTGTTTCACAGTACACTTCTTTAACATAGTCACCAAATGCACCACCTCCTATCGCTTCTATACTCGCCGGTAACTTCACCACCTTCACTGGGGTATAACGGAATGCATTCTCATCGATAGTCTTTAGCTTTGAACACGATGATACATCTAATAGTTGAATACTTTGATCTCTAAACGCACTCTTGCCTATCTCAACTAAAGAGTAACAGCCACCGAAGTCAATACCAGTGACTGAAGCATTAGCAAATGCATATGGTGCAATAGCAGATAAGTATGGATTGATTTTTATGTTGCCATAACTACATGCAGATGTGGGAGTATTCTGATCGATACAGTAGTAATCAGAGCTTATAAATGCGATCGTTACACTGTTGTATAAGGTACAACCACAAGCGGTATTCAGTGCAGTCACTAGTGAATTAGTATTCATATTCGTGACAAACATGGTGTTCAACGTTGACATTGAAGTTGACATTGCTGACAAGGTTATATTCAATGTCAAGCTATAAGTAGTCAAGAGTCGGCGTTGCGTAGTACTCTGGGTTATTTCGTAATCAACAGTCACGTCATTGCAACCAGTGATTTCCGTGGTTAATTCAATAATTGCATCCTCCGAGGACTGCGGCATGTCACTACTAGGCCAGTCAGCAAGAGTCATGAATAGAGACAGTGAGATTATATGAGGTGTTGATGGTGCAGAAGTCTTTGTTGTTTTTGTTGGAGTCCGTGTTGGTGTATACGACGGTGTAAAAGCTGCTGGAATAGTAACCCCCACTTTGCGGATTCGTCTAGTAGAAGTGTCAGACGTGTAAACGTTACCTAGAAGGGGTAAAGATAACAACTTAACGAATAATAAAAACAAAATAACAAATACCTGATGAGTCTACCGCCACACCATATAGATTGCTCAATTGTGCCGACGTGGCAGCTCCATTTTCACTACTGGAACTACCACCACCCGCAACCGTGTATATTATGCCAGTTGCTGCCATCACAACACGGATACGACAATTACTACTATCAGCAATGTACACGTTGTCTAATAGTAAGAAAAAAAAAGGTGTGAGCCATGACAAATACAATTGTAAGTATAAAATTACCTGATGAATCGAGCGCGACTGCAAAAGGATACTTCAATCCCGCGTTCGTAGCTGGCCCTCCATCACCATTGTAAATTCCACCGACACTGGAAATTCCTATACCAACGGCACCAGCAAACGTGGTGATGATGCCCGTTGAGACTGTAACTTTTCGGATACGTAAGTTATATGTATCAGCTATATACACGTTACCTAGTTGGCATGAATTGACATGTTAAAACAAAAAGGAAATCTTAGAAATAATAGTTACCTGATGAATCTAGCGCGACTCCACGTGGAAAACTCAATAATGCCGACGTTGCATCACCATTATCGCCGCTGTAACTATTAAGAGTTCCACTTCCAGCAAACGTATTTATTATGCCCGTTGATGCCGTCACCTTGCGAATACGATGATTATTGGTGTCAGCGATGTACAAATTGTCTGAAGTCGCAGAAAGTAAGTAAGTAAAAGATAAAATCAAATTAAATTTAGAAATACCTGCTGAATCTAGTGCTATACCAAGTGGACTACTGACTGTTGCTGATGTGGCGTCTCCTCCATCGCCACTAAAGTAATTACCAAAGTCTTTACCAACAACTAAGGATATAATCCCCGTTGCAATTGTTACCTTGCGGATACGATTGTTATTAGCGTCAGCGATGTACACGTTACCTTTTGAATAAAAAGTAAGTCAATTTATAAAATTCTTTAATAAAAAGAATACCTAACGAGTCTATCGCGATGGCATCGGGAGTTAGAAGCGCAGATGTTGCATCACCTCCATCACCAGATGTGCCCGTAGCTCCGCTGCCAGCGATGGTGGTAATAATTCCTGTTGATAATGACACCTTGCGGACACGACAATGGCCATAATCAGAGATATATAGGTTATCTAGATAAGGAAAGAATAAAGAAAATAAAATTGATAAAATAATAACAATCCTAACGGTACCTGACGAGTCAATCGTGATCCCGTATGGCAAATACAACGTCCCATTTGTGGCAAGACCATTGTCGCCAATAAAAGTAGGAGTGCCCATATTAGTAAAATAATTGTCTTTACCGACAACTGAGGATATATCTCCCGCAATAGGTCTAAATAGAGAAATTAATGAGTAAATCCAGAGAATACATGTGTAATATGGAATTACCTTATACCGTTACTTCCGTCAATTATAATCTTACGGATGCGACGACCAGATTGTTCCGCAATGTACACGTTACCTGCGGAATCGGTGGTCAGACCATATGGTTGGTACACTGCACCAGACGTCGCAGTAATTCCATCATTATAGTATGTAGTAGAACCATCACCCGCAAATGTAGTGATAATGCCTGTTGAGACAGTCACCTTACGGACTCGCTGGTTATTAGTATCAGAGATATACACATTACCTGTATAAAAAATGAGAGTAAGAAACAACCACTACGTATGAAAATAAGTACCTGAGACATCTACCGCGACACCATATGGACTATTTAAACCCGCCGATGTTGCTGGACCCTCATCGCCAGTCATACTAGGATCACCTGTGCCAGCGATCGTGGATATAATACCCGTTGGAAACGTAACCTTACGAATACGATTGTTGTATTGATCCGCAAAATACAAGTTGTCTAATGAATCAAAAGTTAGCTTTTGTGGATTGCCCAATAAAGCCGATGTTGCTGGACCCCCGTCTCCGCCATAACTAGCTGTTGTACTACTACCAGCAATCGTGTCGATGATTCCAGTTGATGCAGTAACCTTACGGATACGATTATTATAAGTATCAGCAATGTAAACGTTATCTGATGAATCGAGCGCAACACCATGTGGACTATTCAATGACGCACTTGTTGCTGCGCCATTATCGCCCGTGTAATAGAAAGTTCCTCCATCACCAGCAAACGTGGCGATAATTCCGCTTGACACGGTTATCTTACGGATGCGATGATTTAAACTATCAGCGATAAATACGTTACCTTAAGAAACATATATAAATATATATAAATAAACATAAAAAAACAATTACTACCTGATGAATCCAATGCTACATCTATAGGACGATTTAACTCCGCCGATGTTGAGTCACCTCCATCACCACTATAACCAGCAGTCGTGCTAATACCCAAACCGGAAGAGCCTCCTCCTGCTAAACTGGTTATTATACCAGTTGAAATTGTCACCTTACGGACATGGTTACTACTATATTCAGCGATGTATATGTTACCTTCGTTGATTCAAATTAGTTAAATTTATGATTAATAAAAACAAAATATTAAGCACCTGCTGTATCGAGTGCTACTCCAATTGGTGTGCTTAATTTAGCAAACATGGCATTACCCCCGTCTCCTTCAAATAAAGAACTACTACTACTGCCGCCTGAATCTGAACTACTACCGCCTGAACCAGCTACAGTAGTCATGATATCTTCGCAATATGCGAGATGTATAAGAATACATAAAATTAATACAAAGCTTTTCATATCAATATTATGCCAATAATATCAACTGCTTTGCATACAAAATTCACTCACTAACTACCCAGTTGTTAACTCACTTGCATATAAACACTCTAATTGCTCTTACGCCAAGTAGTCCCAAGTATACAAGATTTAGAAAACCTTGAGCGTCTAACTGATATTTAATTTTGGAAATTTTTGGTCCAGGTACTCCCTTCGCTGCAAGACTCGCGGTAGTTAGTAATAGGTCCTCAGTCAAAAAAGCCGTTAGATTCCTATTATAAAAACGAATAATATTTAAACAATAATAATACATAGTATTTCTTCTATATACTCTACTTATAACTACTTATCACCGCTTCATCTGAGTCCACTATCGGTCTTGGAGCGAATTTCTTTATCATTGATATCATAGCGCGGATATGACCCAGTAACCTCATAATTCCACTGTGTTTCATCTGTTTGAATGGTTAATTGTGCACGTTCCATTGAACCATATTCAACAGGTGAAAAAGTAACAACAAATTGTGTTCCTTCACTACCAAATGGTGCAAGTACACCAGTAGGTGGTGTAATAGTAAAATTAGGTGATGAACGTGCTGAAAAATAAGCTTGAAAATTTGAATAACCTAAGAATCTATTTGATAAACGGAATGAAACCTTGTCTATTTCACCAACGGATGCAACAAGACTAACAACATCATCTGGTTCAGGTTCTAATGCTTCTAAATCAACTTTAACTCGCCATCTACCATGATTTTTACATTCTAATATCATATCAATAGTAGATACAAATACACGTAACGGCTCAAATAGCAACCGGTATCTCAGTATAAATGATGTATTTTGTACTATAGCTTCTTCTGCACTTAATTCAATAATTTCAAGTGGTGTTGCCCGGAAAGAGCGGTTAATCAACGTCGCTTGTGTCTCTTCATAATTTAATGATTGACTAAACTTATTAAGACTTAAAATTTCACCAGGTAGTAGATCTTCCCGCTTTAATCCCTCTAATTTAATATCAACTTCACGTAATATTGATGTTTTACATGGTGTTTCTAATTTCTCTAATTTTTGTAATGAACCTGAGTGAGTGAGTAGGTGAGTAGGTGAGTGAGTGAGTAGGTTAATAGGTGAGTAAGTGAGTAGGTGAGTGAGTGAGTGAGTACCTGCTTCTGCAATAGCAACAATAGGAAAAGCCCATAATAAACTTCTTCCTGAAATAGAAGAACGTACTTGTACTAACGCATTAAACTGACCAAGTTTACTAGGTGCAAATGACATACTTATTTGTGTTGGTGCTTTAGGTGGTACAACTATTGATGTTTTACGCATTAATAATTCAAACATTTTTTTATATTCAATATTATTTGGTGTAACGGCTAGTGCAGCATCATCTGATTCTGATGTTAATATTATATCAATTGGTAATGAAAATGGGAAGGGATTACGAAACATAACAGCATGACTATTAATTTCACCTAATGGTGATGCCATATAAACTGTTGGCATAATCCCTGGTAATAACCCAATACCGGTGACATTATAATGAATTGTACCAAATGATGGTGCAGATAAAAAGATATCACTACTAACAAGTTCATTAATAGATGATGGACGGAAAGACAAGTTAAAACTTGCTTGAGCAAATGGTTCAAGTGTAATAGTATCACTTGATGATGAGAAATGATCACTATCAATGATATTCAATGATAAGGTAACTGGATCACTGAGTGGATTCTCAACTGGGACTTCAATAACTTTGACACTACCAACCATACATTCAATAGTATCAACAACAGTTGGTGGTGATGGTAATGCTGTTAATGCTACTGAATACCAAAACTCTCCAACTGCATCATTAACAAAACTAATACGACCAGTTGAAGTACCTGCTACAAGTGGTGAGTAGATGAGTTCATATGGCATTTGTGCTTTACTAGACTGTTGCGGTGCTAAGCTATAAGTTGCATCCCCTATTAATCCCTCGCCTTCAAGTATAACATTAAACTCTAATGTTTCTTTAGTTGGATTTACTAAAGAAATTTCAACTGCAACAGCTTTACGTACATATGACTCGACTGCAATAGTGGACTCGGCTTGAGGTGCGGTGATCTCAATCTCAACTGTATACCACTGTATTGCACCGGTATTAGTGTCAGTGAAGGTAATAGATCCGTTGATTGTACCACTTACAGGACTGAATATAGAGAAAATATAGTCCGCACCAGTGGCAGGGACTGTAATCTCTGACCCGCCAATGAGGTATTGAATATCCGTTTGAACCGCAAAATGTTGTGATGGGATATGTGCTAATGCTTCCTTCTTCTCTTTACTATCTCCTTTGTTTGCATGACGTCCTAACTGATGAAGATTGATACTAAATGATTGCTTCAACCTTGCATTACACTTGTATTTCAAGTGTGCTTCAGCTAGTGGTTCATCACATACACCAGTCAATGTATAATCAAATGAGTCTTGTTGTTCACTGTTACTTAATACTAATGAACCCTCAAATTTACCTTCAGATGGACCAATAAATTGTAACGGATACAATCCTCGTGATCCACGTGGTACTGTGATTGTCTTAGGACCAGAAAATCCTCGACCATTAACATTTGCAGTTAAATTCCAATCACTATTGGACTCATTTTGAATTGGAATATCTTGTGTAACAGGTTGTCTAGCAGCACAATTAAACTCAATAGCTAGCTTGACATCAGGTAATACAGCGGTACATGCAATGTCAAACACACGCACGTCATACTTATTCTCTTTGCTATATACTATTGCTTTACACTTGTATATACCTGCTTTTTCAGGTTGAAATGTTAAAAAAGCAGAATTTAAAGCAAATGGAAGTGATGCCTCCGCAGGAGTCAGGCTTTCTAGACATGATTTCAAACATTTCTTGTACTTGGATTGTGTAGTTGGTCGAGTCGTACCGGCTGACAATGTTGTTGATGACGCAGGTGCAGCTGACTGATACTCAGAAACAATAGGTACAGCTTTAGGGCATGATAAGTAAGGTGATAAGATTTCTATCAAGTATTGTGACTGTCCGGTAGCGTCATCTTGAACTGGTACTGAAAATAAATTCTGTAAAACACTTCTTACTTTTGCTTTCTTTTGTGGATTACTATAACGGTTATCAAGAACTGTTGTCATTGCTTTCTCAAAACAAGAATTCTTGGATGCTATACGGAATGCCATTCTTGTTGATGATGTACCTTTTGCTAGGGTACTCTCAAATGTACACGTGTCGGAGGTAACTGGTAGCTTGACTTCTGTTAAGATTTCATAGCAAAACTCACCCATATTTGGGTCATTGAAGACAACTTGACATGTGTATGTACCTAGTATAAACGGTAAGACATTCACGTTTAATGGGACTGATTTACCCGCAGGAATAGTCAATGTCTCCTCCTTGATCCAATAAGGAATGTTGTATACATCCTCGACATTACTATCATCCTCATCCTTGTCAGCACCTTTACCACCACGCTTGTTATCCTTCTTCTCTTCTTTCACTTCTTCATCGGGATCAACAACTTTTAGTTCAACTTTTGGTTTTACTGCAGCTGGCATAGGTTTACCATTGACTGCATCAGTAATACTATACGCGCTATGTGCTACCATTGTTTTCACTGTAAAAGTAGTATCTCGTGTACTTGATAAGGGATTTGACACGTTCAACGTAACTATTTCATGCTCAAAAACAGCCATAGAATTCTTAATTGTTTCAACGGCTTTTCTTCCAATAATATTTGATTCTAATTGAAATACAAGTGTTGAACCAGCAACACCTTGTTCTCTTACACCAATAAATGAGATTAATGCATTAGCTGGTTCAGCAAATTTTGCATGAACAGATATTGGATAGTCAACTGTTGACTCTGGTGGGATCACTACCTCGTAGCTATTAACATGGAAATCACTTGATCCTTGCAAGTTAACAGTGTAAGAAATCTTTTTCTTGGATGGATTTTTTAATTCAATTGTTTTAACTATTGGCACTCCTAGGTTACCACGGAATTCTACCTTCATTTTAGGGATTAAATATGGTAAATTGAGGTATAAATGCAATAATAACAGCATAAGAATGCGTCCCGATGACACTAAATCAGTCTCATTCACATCAAAATCAAGTCGATATGCTTCTAAAAACTTTTTAATACGTTTATAATTACCTTCTGCAGTGTGTTTATCAGCACTAACAGTGTAACCACTAAGTGGTCCACCAGGTAACGTGGTATCAGGAATATGCGAATGAATTATCTGACATATAGCATATAGGTCAACCAACTGAGTATCTAGATCCGTTACACGGCGCAGATTAATCGCACTACGATCAACAGTAGTTGCACCTTCATCTTTTAACTTGGAGCAACGTTGTATATGGTAAGAAGCCCATTGCATAAGTGTTGACTCAGAGTGTGAAAAAATATTTGATGGGGAAAATTCACCAGGAAATAACGGTGCTTTTTTACCTTTCTTCTTACCACCCTCTTCTTTACTCTCTCCTCCTGCGGTACTGTCATGTGCGGAGTGAATCAACACCCCAGGGCAGTTGGAATAAGCTTTATAATTGACTCTTGACAACGAATATACCTTGAATATTTGGAATAAAATCTCTAACCAGCATGTGGTACAAGTAAGTTGCCAATTATCACTCCATACCTTAGTTTTCTCATGTATCATTGCTGCAGTGCAACGGCTACCTTCTGTGCGACGTAACTCGGCTTCATTAGCCGTTAAATAATCAGGTAATCCTAGTAATGAGATGGGATCAATGTGGTTAACTAGACATCCACCACGGATTAAAAACTCCAGCATTGTCTTATACTTCGCAACTAGTTGAAGAGCTGCAGATCCTTGTTCATCCTTGTTACCTGGTGCATTACGTCCTCTGCTTGCTGGTGTGGACCTAGTATTCTCATCTTTAATCCCTTGAATACGTTGACCACTTACTTGTTCAATAAAATCTATTACTAAATCACCTTGTGTCTCACATATACAGTCGGGAAATCTATTGACATCGAAAGGTTTGCGCACAATAAACTTGTTCAACCACTTGATCAATGTAATACACTCTTGTTCATCAAACTCTTTCATTCTTGCATTACTCTCTTGTGCATGTAAATCAATACCATCAATATTACTATCTAAACCAATATTCAATGGCATATCATCTGCTTTAGCTGCAGATCCCTTCGACTCTGCATCACCATCTTTACCTTTCTTTTTCTTATCATCAGCAATCATACCACTAGCTTTTTGTAATTCTAATGATCTTTGTTTACGTAATTCTTCTTTTCTTCTTGCTTCTTGTTGCATTATTAAATTAATTTCAGGTCGTGATAACATTTGTACTGGTTTTGCTTCAAGACCAACAAAACCATAACTTGAATTATATGCTTTAACAAAGTTATAAGCCGTAATAATACTACCATCAGAACATCCTGCAACATTAATATAGAAACGTTCCCCATCAGTATCATAAAATTCTATTTTACCTGTCCATGATGTAGGTACATTTGATCTTGCAGATACTAATACACGTACACTTTCACATGATGATCCAATCTTTTGTCCATCAGGAAATAATACATCAAGTGGAACAGTTATAGTAGGTGATACACGATATTTTAATTCTAATGAGGTATAACCACTGTTATAAATAGTAAACATTGCTCTCGAACAGACACCTAATGGTACCGTTGGTAAGGTTACCGTGTTCTCACTAAAAGAAAGTCGAGGGAAAACACCTGATCCCTTAAGCATAATAACAGTATAAGGACGTGATTGATCTGGTTGATCACTTATATATACTTCAAATTTTTTAGTAAAATCACCAGCATTTTGTGGTGAAAATGATACTCTTATTGATGATGACATACCAGGACCAAGTGATGCTTTTGTTGGTGCAGCAAAAAATAATGGTGGTGCAACAACACTATCTTTTTGATCTATACTTAATGATTTCTTAGGTTTTATTCCATCAAAATCAATAGTAACAGGTACTGTACTATCTGGTTCACGTAAATCAAATGATAAACCACGTGAATCTAAATTTGATATAGCAAACTCTAAGAAGTATGTTGAACGTGCCATTGCATCCCTTGCAACAACACGATCACCAAATCTAACTACAGGTGTTGAAATACTTATACGACTTGCTATTGCTTCAGCACATACTTCACGATTATATGACTGTTCTTGCATACCAAATAGATAAATAGGTATCTTAAATTGATGTGCACGAGTTAAGAAGGGATTAAATAAGAGTGAACCAGTAAGTGTTGCACCAGCTGCAAGTGTTACTCTATATTTACTACCTTTCTTGGATGGTTTTTTACTTGATACATTCGTATTCTCATCATTTGAACCAGATTCTTTCAAGATTTCTATTAAATTACCATGAGAATCTTCTTGTACCGCCGGTATAACAAGTGATGGATCATCATTACTACTATGAATACATGGTTTAAACTCACCATATGATGATAAATCCATCACAACACTAGCTGCAATAGTTGAGTGGTTCTTGATAGTCATTGGTGCAATAGCTTGACTACCAACAACTACTACACCCATATCAAATTGTTCTTCTATTAATTCAATTTGAGGTACAACAACTTCACCTGATAATTTTATAGCCGTTGATTTTCCACCACGTACAGCACATGATATTTTTGTATTATCATATGTAATAGCATTACGTGGTGCAAATTGAAATTCTATTGGCATTGATTCACCTGGTGATAGTATACCACGTAGTGGGTTAATAGTTAAACCTAACTTCTCATCAACAGCATCAAATATAAAAACAGCTGGACAAGTACCGATATTTTTAATTAAAGTTTCAACGGTTTTTTCTGTTCCAACGGCTATTGTACCAATTTTAACTTCTTTTGCTTCAAATATACATTTACCTTCATCAATACGACCTGATACTGTTAATGTTTGATCAATACCACCTGAAACATGCAGCCCTAACTCCTCCTCATTACGACGACCATATACAGGTGTCCAAATAACGGATATAATAGCAGCTTGACCGGGATTTATTGATCCCTTATCAGGTTGACATACAAATGAACCACTATTACCCCATAAGAACTCAGCTACTGCATTACCAGGGTTTGTTATAACAATATCTTTTGATGAACTATTCTCTAATGAATCATTTGCAAATTCCATTTGTAAGTTATTCTTAGACATAACAAGTTCAATAGGTACTACATCAGCTAGTAATGTTACCTTGAATATATGGTGGGTGTTGACTGTCCAAGTAAATGTTTTTCTGTATTTACCCAGGGATTTATTAGTAAAATAAATATCAAAACCAGCACTTAATCCCGCTGGGATCACCTGTGCACCTGGTTTTGATTGACGGGATTCCATTTCTAGATCCGTTATTTTCACTAATACACTATGACTTAACTCATTTGTAACAACAAAATTCTTTATAACAACTGAATTTACACATACTTTACCAAAATCAAGTACTTTATGGGATCCATATACTTGTTTTAATTGATCAATAGACAGTTCCGTTGAGCAATCCTTCATTTCTGCTTGTGTTGATGGTGTTGAACTAAATTTCTTTTGTATTAAACGATTTTCATCAGTTGGTAAACGTCGAACACTACCACCACCAGGTCTATTTGATAACCATAATGGTTCACCAGCTTTAGGGATCCCTAACGCAGGTTCATCAAGACCTCTATCCATTCCCATATCTATACCTGATGGATCTGATCGATCAATACCACCTTTTTCAAGTATCCGTTGTTTTAATGTAATTTCATTTTGTGTTACTCTTTTATTATAAGAATTTTTTAAATAAGTATTATAATACTTATCATTAGCTCTTCGAAGTGTAAGTGGATGATTAGAATCAAGGGATTCAACTAATGAAGTATCTTTTGATGAAATAAAACCATATACTACATCCCTTTCTTTACTAGATGAACCTGATTGTAAATCAAAATCTTCACTATCATCAACAATAAGTCCTTGTGATATAGCTAATTGACGTTTACGTTCAGCTGTTACTTGATTTGGATTAACAAAATCATATTTTGTTTCAAAATCAGCCGGTACTTTATCTATCCCACCAGTTAATAATTTTTTACCTTTAATATCAACAGCTTCTGCAACTAATTTTAATTCTAACTTGGATAAACCATCAGCTATAATCATAGGGATTGTTAACTTAAACTTGCCCATTTGCGATGGTATAAAGGAGACTATAACACTCATACAGTCGTTAGCTCTTAGGACCGCTTTCATAGGATTTATTTTAAAATGTGCAATTTTTTTAAATTCAAAATTTGTACTTACTTTTGATTCATTTCTTATTGTTAAAGTAATATCACGTCTTTCATTTACTGAACATGAACCAAATTTTAACATTGTTGGTGTAACAGTTATATTTGGTAATGATGCAGCACCTTCCATTGTTATTTGTAACCGTTGACCAATTTCAGATGATTCAATAAATGCACGTCTTATAGCTGAACGTAAATCTTTAGTATCCATTGTTAATTGTTTTGAAAATCCTTTGGTAACAACTGGCATTTCTGGAATAAAACGAATAACAACAGGTAATTGTGAAAATGGGTTCACAACACCATCAGATGGTAATATATTCATAAATTTTTCAATAGGTAAAGTAGATAAATCAATTTGATCATCAGATGCAGGGGATACTATTGATGCACCACCACGTCCGTCATCTTCATCTGCATAAGAAACAGAAAAACTTAGTTGTTTTGGTCCACTATTAACTAATAAAGCATGTATTTCTTTCTTTTGACCGTAATATAAACCACCAAATGCAATAGAGTCAAGTGATGCACCATTCTCAGTTGATAGTAAGGTTAACTTTTGAGTAACTACTTGGGCTACAACATCTAATATCAAATTACTTTCCACACCACCAAGTACATCGACCATAACGGCTTCTCTATATTCACCTAAATCGTCACATTGTACTTCAAACATAATCTTCTTTGTTTCATTACTATACAATGTAAACTCTGCTGGTTCAATTCTTAAGATTGACTCATAAGCAATTGACTTTAACTTGACTGTTGCTTCCTGGACACCATAATTACTAAAGTCGACATATATACGCGATACAATGCCTAAGTGAGTAAGTTAACATGTGAATAAAGAAGTTCAATAGATAAGAATATATACCTTCAGCAATAAAACCAAAATTTGCTAGCTTATTAAATTGTATTGATGCAGCTGGTCTTGTTGCTACAATAGGAATATCAATCTTATGATCACCCATTATTGCTGTTATTTTATCATGAAAAACAAATTGATCTAATAGTTGAGAGAGTAAGTAATTGATATTGATATATTTATGAAAGAAATATACCTAATAATGTTTTAGCTGGTAATTGACATTCAATCTCTGCTCTAACATCTAATCCGGGTGCAACAACACCACATGGGACATAATTTAACGCAAAATATTTGGTATTAGGTGCTGTTATTCTTATTCTTTGCGATGTGAGACTGTTATTTCTCACTGAAAATGTCATAATATATAGTATACTAAAAAAGAGTGGGGAAGTAAGAGGGTGAAGAGGTTTATAGTGAATACAAAAGAACAACGATGAGTGAGAGACAATTAATAAGTAAAGTTAAAATGAGAAAAGTGAATGAATTTTAAGAGTACCCAGGTGATAATCCATCAAATTTAATCTTGCTTGGATTAACTGATAAAGCATGCGATGGCTGCTGCTCATATGGCACTATAGGGCCTCGGCTCTCGCTCAAATAGCGCGTATTTGTCCCAACGCGCTCCATCTTTTTCTTTGGCTGTTACTGTTACAAATTGCAAACTACGAAGTTCCGCATTTTTAGGAGTCCACAAAAGACATTAAAAAATAATTGAATATAAGTATAGATTGTATCGAATGCTGCACATGCATTTATAATATCATTTATAATTTGTCAGTATTCACTTACTAACTTAAAACTGTAGTATGATAAAATAGTGACAGAAAATAAGAACTCATATTTGCTCAGATAATTCCCACTAATATAGTCAAACAAATGTTTCAGTTTAAACGAATTCATGGATCTAGAAGATCGGTGTGAAATCATCAGGGCCTTTAATTTGGCAAGCTGCCAAGAATCTTCAAATCGATCGAAGAAAAAGACTCAATCCCCTATTTGCTTTGCTCTGTGACATTTAGTCAATCACGGGGTGTACCATGGCTGTCGAGAAGCTACCATTGGTTCCAGTAGTATTTACTCTCGAAGAAGGTGAAA
>JACCDO010247340.1_pt1 | contig 14748 bp, 14 predicted proteins | sample 7446101 | NCBI WGS metagenome assembly JACCDO01 (sample SAMN15323440, study PRJNA562643) | freshwater metagenome | isolation source: river surface water | place: USA:Blue River Watershed | collected 2017-08-16
GCAACAGTGGGGGCATTTACAGTTCCTGTAAATGTAGGACTTTCTAATGGTGCCTTTAATGCGATAGCTGATGTTAAAGTACCAGCTAAATCGGGATCATTACCGAGAGAATCTGCGATTTCTTTTAATGTATCTAAAGTCTCAGGAGCTGAATTTATTAGATCCCCAATAACGGTTTTAACATAAGCAGTAGTGGCAACATGAGTACTATTATTAGAAGAGGCAACAGTGGGGGCATTTACTGTTCCAGTAAATGTAGGACTTTCTATTGGTGCCTTCAATGCGATAGCTGATGTTAAAGTTCCAGCTAAATTGGGATCATTACCGAGAGAATCTGCGATTTCTTTTAATGTATCTAAAGTTTCAGGAGCTGAATTTATTAGATCCCCAATAACGGTTTTAACATAAGCAGTAGTGGCAATATTAGTACTATTATTGGAAGAAGCAACAGTTGGGGCATTTACTGTTCCAGTAAATGTAGGACTTTCAATGGGTGCCTTTAAATCTAATTGTGATTGAATAGAACTTGTAGCATCTAAATAAGCCAATAAATTATTATTATTTTTTTTTAATAGTCCAGAAATATTAATATCACCACTAACACTAATATTTCCAGAATCAGTAATTTTAAAAAGTTCCGTAACAGATGCTGAATTTGTTTTTAGATTAAAAACAAAATTATCGTTTAAATTAGTAATATTAAAATTCATAATTATAAAATTATAGATATATTATATTTTAAAAAAGTTGACAAATAAAACCTAAGAATAAATTACTATTAGTATAATATCAATATCGCAATGGATTCAGAACCTTTATTGAATCAAAGTAATCAACGCATGGTTATCTTTCCTATACAACATCATAATTTTTGGGAAATGTATAAAAAAATGAGATCAGCATTTTGGACCCCAGAAGAGATAGATTTTTCAAATGATTTAAGTGATTGGAATAAATTAAATGATGATGAACAATATTTTATTGAAAATATATTGGCTTTTTTTGCTGGATCTGATGGTATAGTAAATATGAATATAAGTTTAAATTTTTCAAAAGAAGTAACGATACCAGAAGCGAAATTTGTATATGATTTTCAAAGTATGATAGAAGGGATACATGCAGAAACGTATAGTTTAATGATAGACAATTATATAATGGATCCAGTAAAAAAAAATGAATTATTTGCTGGAATAGAAACAATTCCATGTGTAAGCAAAAAAGCAGAATGGGCGATGAAATGGATAAAAAATAAAGAAGATGAACCATTTGCAAAACGATTAATAGCATTTGCAATAGTAGAAGGTATATTTTTTTCTGGAAGTTTTTGTGCAATATACTGGTTAAAACAGCGTGGATTAATGCCTGGTTTAACTTTTTCGAATGAGTTAATTAGTAGAGATGAAGGAATGCATACTGATTTTGCATGTATGTTATACTCAAAAATTATTAATAAAATTGATCAATCTATAGTACATCAAATGTTTAATGATGCATTAGAAATAGAAAAAGAATTTATTAATAAATCATTACCATGTAGATTAATAGGTATGAATAGTGAATTAATGAGTAGATATTTAGAATTTGTTGCGGACAGACTTCTTGTTCAACTTGGATATGATAAAATATATAAATCATCAAATCCATTTCCATTTATGGATGCAATTAATCTTCAAGGAAAAACTAATTTTTTTGAACATAGAGTAAGTCAATATCAAAAGGCAAAATTAGATACAAACCAAAATATATCTGTAGTAAAATCGTCATTAAGTAGTAATACCCTAAATTTATCAGAAGACTTTTAAAAATTAAAAAATTTGAAATAATTAATTTATATATTTTACAATGCATAAAAATATCAATATCAAAAAAATGCAAAAAATAATAACATTTAAAAAAGTCTACACTGGTATTGTAAGACAATATAATTTAAATATTCAAAAACCATTACAAAATATATACTTAGAATTAGATAACCGTATTAAATCAGATTTTAATTGTACAAATTTTGAACTTGTTATTGCAGGAACTAATTTAATGGAAAGAGCAGATCCTATACCACGTAATTGTAATAGAACTATTAATAATTTAATGAAGCATGATTCAATAGCATTTTATATTAGAGTAATAGAAAATTCTATTTCACAGGAATGTCCAGTATGTTTAAATACAATTGAATGTAGAAGACATTATTTATGTAATCATTCATTGTGTAATGGATGTCATACAAGATGGTCAACAACGAATCAAAGAAATGCGTTATTATGTCCAATATGTAGATCCAATTAAAAATATTTGAAAATTTTTAATATTATTTTTTTATAATTAAATTAATTATAAATGGATAATGAAAATAACAAAATATATAATATTTTACAAAAAGATGGTTTTGTAAGTAGTTCATATGATTTTAAATATTATATATTTAAGAAGAATATGAATGAATGTATAGATGCAGATACAAATGAAATATATAAATATGATAAAAACAAAAGAAAATGGTTTAAAAAAAATAAGTGGTGTTGTATGATGTAAATTAGAATGCAGTAATATCAATAAATACTTTAATTTGTGCAGGATCATTAGAGAATCCAAAAACGAGATCAATATCTTTAATAATAAATAATGGATTAGGTATAATATATGTATTATATTTTTTCTTAAATTTTTCTTTATCATCGGTTGTCATATTTAAATAAACGACATTATCAATATTAAAAATATATTTATTTTTAACTTGGTTTTTAATTTTAGACACAATTAATTCTTTATTTTTATCAGAAATATTATTATCATTTATTATCAAATATTTAGTAAAAAAGTCATTATAATTTGATGGAACTAATGTTTCTATTTCAGAAACAAATGTATATAATATATAATTTATTATTCCCTGAGAACTAGGAACAGGACACTGTAAACATTCTTTAACTGGTGGACAAGTTGGACAATCAGGACATTTAAATTTACTACTTGTATAAAAATGTATACCAATTACAATTAATAACATTGCAATTATAATAAAAGACGAATAATTTGTATCATCGTTCATTTTCTTATATTATAAAATAGATAATTATTTTAATAATTATCTATTTTATAATATAAGAAATGTCATATACTTTAACAAAATCAATTCCTATATTAGTAGAGGATAAATTATTAAAAAAAATAGCAAAAATTAATAATTTAGATCATAAAACAGGTATACCATTACCAGAATTACCAAAAGAACCAAGTCAGTTTCAACTATTATGTCTAGATATGAAAGAAGGATTTTTTAGTTTTTTAAGACATTACATATTAAGTATAATAATTGTAGTTATGATTGGAACATTTTTATATTATAGATATTTAAAAGTAAAAGAATATAAAATTCAAAAAGAGCTTGAGCGAATAGAAAATGAAAAAATAATAAAAGAGCAATTACGAAAAAAGATAGAAAAAGAAGAAATTGATACAATATTAATTAATCAGCAAATAGAACAAGAAGAAAAACAAAAATTATATATGGATAATATTCGCAATAAATTTAATAATTTTGATGACACAAACAATAAAAATAAATTTTTTTCACAAACTAATTATCAAAATAATTATCAAAATTATGCAACATTTTAAAAAGATTGAAAAATATTTATAATATTATTATTTTTATTATTTATAATAATATTAAAAACAATGAATTTAGAAAAGCACATAACATCAAGTAACAAGGATTATCATGTTTATATAGATAGTGAATTAAGTGATATTTTAATTATTGGTAAAAATCAACTAGGTAATGATTTTATTATTGATAATGCTCCTAATATTATAAATAATTTAATTAATAATGATATACAAAAAAAAGATTTAATTTGGATGCATGGTAGTGGTCCTAGTCCACATTTTATTTTTTATAGTAAAAATTTAGAAAACATAGATTTAGTAAAATTAGAAAATTTCATAAAATCAAAATGTCCAGAAAAATCAGATAAATCATCAAGTTTAGATTGTTGTTTACTATCAAATGTAATAAAGACAGATATTCCAGGTAAAGTAGTAATAAAATCACAAAAATTAAGTAAGGTAATTAAGAATATGTTATCAAAGTAATTTTTTTATATAAAATATTTAATGGTTTATAAAAAATAATATATAATAATATTTATATGAAAAATCAATATTTAGATAAATATGTATACATTATATCAATAATTTTTGTTTTATTAGTATCTATAAATAATGGTATATTTCATTTAAATGGATCTAATATAATTTCAAATGTTATTAAAGATAGTCAATCACAACGTATATTTTATATTTTAGTTGGTATTTTAGCTGGTATTTTAGCATTACAAAGACAAACTTATTTACCATTTTTGGGTGAAACAGTAGTTCCATCAACATTATTTGAAGAGAGAAATAATAATGATTTATCAGGTTTATTAAGTAAAAATAGCAATTTAATAAACTTAAAAATAAATGCACCAAATGCTGAAAAAATAATTTGGTGGGCAGCTGATGAAAATATTAATAATAAACCTGAAGAAGAACCAGAATTAGCATATAATGAATATAAAAATAGTGGAATATCAAATGTTATGAAAGACGGTAATGCATATATTGTTTTTCCATGTCCTAAATCATATAAAGTAGGTCTATTAAAAAAACAATTACAAAAACATTTACATTATAGGGAAACTCATGGTGGAATGTTAAGTGAAGTAAAAACAATATATTTAGATTGTTAAAAATCCAATATCATAATTAAAACTACATAATTTATTTATTTCATCAAAATCAAAATATAAACATTGTTCATAGTCTTTATACATATTTTTAAACATTTCATCTGATGATATACCATAATTTAATAAAAATATAGCACATACTTTAATAACTTCAAGATCCTTTTTCTCTAAATAACTATCTGATATAATATCATCTAAGTTATTTAAGTAATTTATTAATTTATTAATATTATTAACAAAATATTGGTTATCAATATATTTATATAGAACTGGATAACTAAATAAAGTAACATTTTTTTCTTGTACATCTTGTTCAATATCAATAAAATCATCTAATAACTGAAATATAAAACCTAAATGATTTCCAATAATATTATAATAAACGTCATTTTTAAAATCTTTATTAATCTGACATATTTGCCATACACCAAAAACGGTATCTCTTCCTTTAATTAATGTACATTCTAAAATTTTATCAATATCTTTAGCATTATTAATATCTGTAAATGTTTGGTATTTATTAGTTATTGCTTCTGCATTAAAAATATCAAACATTGATTTATATAATTCTGGATATTCATTTTTATTATAATTAAATAAAATACTAAATATATTGTCAATAGTTGGAATATAATTTGTTATTAAATTTATGTCTGTTTCTAATAAATCCTCTTTAAAATCAAATGATCCATAATTAAATAATTTATATGTATAATTAATGACTTGTTTTTTACATAATTTATCAATATTTGGATCATCAATTAAATAATCAAAAAATAAATAACAACATAAATAATAAAATATTAGTGGATTAGAATCATATGTTTCAGATATTGACATTTTATTATGATTAATAAATTTAGATGATGTATGAATACCTGCTAAAATTATTAATGATGCATTACATTTTTTTTTATTTTCTTCATTATCTAAATTTAGTATTTTAAAATTTGGATTTAATTTATCTAATTTTTTAACGTCATTATAAAATTTAATAAATGTTGTTATTAAATTAGATGCATTTATATTTTCTATTATATATTTTACTACATAGTTATCACTTGATTTATATGTATCAAAATACTCATTAATAATTTTATCCATAATATTTAAATTTCCATTTTTTGCATAATCATATACATGATTTGATGGGAAATTTTTAATAAAATTTCTAAGATCATTTTTATTAAAAATTGGTTGATCCCTTAAATTAGTTTTTAGAGAATACCAATATTTTATAAAATAATTATTATTAATAAATTCCATAGTATATATATAATTTGTTAATTAAATAATTAATTATATTTAACATAAATAAATTGAAATTATCTCCATTTATATTAATAATTATTAATAGGTTATATATACTATGGATTTTTTTGATTCATCAAATTTTAATTATTTAAATGAATATTTAAACTTAAATGATAAACTGGAAAATTTATTTGAAGTTAAATATGGTAAAAATAAAAAATATGCTAAATACATTTATAATGGTTATTTAACTAGAGATTTTATTAATTTACAAAGCGAATTTAGTAATTTTGTATTGATCGATACAAAAAATCAAACAATGAAATTAACCAATAATAAAAAAGAATTATTTAATTTTTTAGAACTATCAAATTTAGAACTTAAAAATTTAAAATCAGACATTAATGATTTAATATTGTATGAAAATTATTTATATAATTTATTAAACGAGCATGGTGATAAATATAAACCTAAAATATCATATTTTAGAAAATTATATATATTAAACAATGTATATTTTAATGAAATCGAAATATAGTTTAACTTATTTTATTTATTGCCTATAAAAATTGAATTTATTATAATTAAATTAAAGATTTAATTATAATAGATATTATTAAATGTTTGTCATTAAAAGAAATGAAGTTTTGGAAAAAGTAAGTTTTGATAAAATTTATAATCGTATTGATAATTTAGCAACAGTAAATGGTTTTGAATTGTCGAAAAAAATAAATACTTTAATGGTTTGTAAAAAAACAATAGAACTAATGACAGACAATATTAAAACTGAAACACTCGATAAATTATCAGCTGATATCTGTGCAAATTCAATTACATCACATTCTGATTATAGTTATTTGGGTGCAAGAATATTAATTAGTAATTTAATAAAAAATTTAGAAACTAAATATGGTGTAAAGTTTTTTTCAGACATTGTAAGTTTGATAAATATCAAAGTCCCAAATTATCTAAATGATACTTTTGTCTCATTTGTTATGAATAATAAAGATGAATTAGATACAATTATTAATAATGATTATAATTATTTGATAGATTATTTTGGATTTAAAACATTAGAATATTCATATTTAATTAAAGATCAAAATACAAAAGAGACAATAGAATTGCCACAAATGTTATGGTTACGTGTAGCAGTTGCAATTCATATGCCACGTAATAATGAACAATTATCTGATAATTGTTTTGAAAATATAAAAAATACCTATAAACTTATTGCAGAAGGTAAATTTATTCATGCAACACCAACATTATTTAATGCTGGTACAAATCATGAACAATTATCTTCATGTTTTTTATTAGGTAGTGAAGATAATATAGAAGGTATATTTAAAACATTTACAGATTGTGGACAAATAAGTAAATGGGCGGGTGGAATAGGAGTTCATATTTCTAATATAAGATCAAAAGGCCAATTAATTAAAAAAACAAATGGTGAATCAGGAGGTATTGTACCATTAATGAAAGTATTAAATGAAGTAGGAAGATATGTAAATCAATCTGGTAAACGAAAAGGTTCAATAGCAGTATATATTGAGCCATGGCATGCAGATATTTTTGAATTTTTAGATCTTAGAAAAAATGGAGGTAATGAAGCTGAAAAATGTCGTGATTTATTTTTAGCATTATGGATCCCTGATCTTTTTATGAAATGTGTAGAAACTAATGCAAAATGGTATTTAATGTCTGAAGATGATTGTCCAGGTTTAAGTGATAAATATGGTGATGATTTTGAAACATTATATAATAACTATGTTGAACAGGGTAAATATGTTGCAGAAGTAGATGCAGAGAAAATATGGAAAAAAATTATAGCAAGTCAAATGGAAACTGGTACACCATATATTTTATATAAAGATAGTGTTAACAAAAAAAGTAATCAAAAAAATATTGGTACAATTAAATCATCTAATTTATGTGTAGAAATATGTGAATATTCAAATAATGAGGAATATTCAGTTTGTAATTTAGCATCAATAGCAGTTAATAAATTTTATAATAAAGAAACATGTGATTATGATTATGAAGAATTACATAAAGTTGCACAACAAGTAACATATAATTTAAATCGTATAATTGATTTTAATTTTTATCCATTACCAGAAACAAAAAAGTCAAATTTATTAAATAGACCTATAGGTGTTGGTATTCAAGGTTTTGCTGATTTATTAGCAATAATGAGATTACCATATGAGAGTAGTGAAGCAATTAATTTAAGTGGTTTAATAATGGAGACAATATATCATGGTTGTTTAACAATGAGTAATAAATTAGCTAAATCATATGGAACATATGCTCGTTATGAAGGATCACCATTAAGTCAAGGTATATTTCAATTTGATATGTGGAATATTACTCCACAATCAAATAGATATGATTGGTCATCTTTAAGAGAATCAATATTAAAATATGGTGTATATAATAGTTTAACAACTGCTTTAATGCCAACAGCATCAACATCACAAATATTAGGTAATAATGAATGTTTTGAACCATTTACAAGTAATATTTATTCAAGACTTACATTAGCGGGTAATTTTATAATATTAAACAAACATTTACAAAAAGACTTAGAAGAATTAAATCTTTGGTCGCCAGAAATAAAAAATAAATTGATGTCATCATATGGATCAGTACAAAATATAGAAGAAATACCACAACATATAAAAAATATTTATAAAACAGTTTGGGAAATTAAACAAAAATCAGTAATTGATCATGCTATAGCAAGAGCTCCATATGTTGATCAAAGTCAAAGTATGAATTTATTTTTTGCCGAACCAGATTATATTAGACAAACATCTGCACTTATGTATGCATGGAAAAAAGGATTAAAAACAGGAATGTATTATTTAAGAAGTCAATCATCTTCAAATGCTCAACAATTTACAATAGATCCAGTAAATAAGACTGAAGAATGTACAGTATGTAGTGCATAAAGAAAAATAATATTAATATTATTTTATATTTATATAATTATATATGTCTACCAATTTAATTGATTTCCTTATTAACACAAAAATTTTAGTAGGTGGTAGTGAAGTTAGTGCTAATGAAGTTTTACCACATTCTGATGTAAATATTAATATTAAACATTTAAAAATAAAAAATTCCAATATTAAAGAAGCAGGATTGGGAGTTTTTACAGACAAAAAATTTAAAACTAATGATATTGTTGAAATTGCTCCTGTTTTAAAAGTACAAACTAGTTATCTATTTCAACCTAATAATATTCTTAATGATTATATATTTAGAGATACAACTAATGATGAATATAAATTAGTTGCATTAGGTTATGGATCTATGTATAATCATTCTGATACACCAAATTTAAAATATTATTGTGATAATGATAAAATGATATATCAAGCAACACGTGATATTGATCAAGATGAAGAATTATATATTTCGTATGGTCCAAGTTGGTGGAAATCAAGAACAAGTAAACTTAAAGTTTAAGTTAAATCTAAAATTTTTTTATTAATATAACTAAGTACTTGTGTAATTTCGTTATCTGTTAATAATATTTTACCAATAATATCTTTATTTATTCCAGATTTAAACATTATTTTATAGGAACTTCTTTTTAGAAAGTTTGCATAATCTCTAATATAATTTAAAAATGATGGATATTCAAATGTTATTTTTTCAAATAATTTGGTTATTAAAATGTTAAGTTTCTTTTTATTTGATATTATTTTATAATAATTTAAATAATGTTCTAAAAACCAATAACACCATGCAGTACAAAATCCAGGTGGATCACCTACTTTTTTAAAATACATATTATTTTCATATGAAACACCCTGAAACATTAATTTAGGCATATAATCATTTGGTGTATAATATGCAAAATCTTTAAAATATTTTTTTAATGTTGATCTAAATATATCATCAAATTCATACATATTATCCCATTCTGCATTTCCATATGGATCAAACCTAAAACAATATTTATGTTTAAAATTAAATATTATAATATTTGAATGACCATCTGATTTTATTCTTTTAATTTTCATATTAAAAAATATTATATCTTTACCAAATTTTTTATGACTATTAATAATACCATGAAATAATTCTTCAGGAATATTATATATTTCTTTACTTGACCATATAGTTGTAGTATCTAAATATATATTTGTATATTTTTTATACTGATTATCTATAATTTGTCTTTCATTACAGTAGTTTATTTCATCATAATTTAAACAATATTTATTTTTTTCACATTTATAATTTTTACATGATAATATTGATTTTTCATATGATGTATCTAACCATGGTATAAAACACATATTATTATTTTTTATAATACAATATGTATAAATTGATAGATCATAATCAAATGCTGTAAATAAACTATAATCAGAATCATCAAATTCATGTAATATTATATTATTTTTTTTTTCATCGTTATTTTCTGAATTATTAATTAATTCTACAATTTTTTGGGCAATTGTATCATTAATATCATTAATATTTATTTGTAAAGACTTAAATGAAGTGTTCGTGTTTTTTATAAGATTTAATATGGTTTCATCATTATTATTTATTTTCTTATTACTTATTCGTTTATTTAAATAATAAATGTAATTAGGGATTAAAATATTTGACATAATAAATTCAAAATTATGATCTTTATTAGTTAATGATAAATTAATTGGTGATATATTATTTATATCTTTTTGTGTCCAATCTAATTTTTTCTTTATTAAAATATCTATATATTTTGTTATATCGTCCTTAAAATTATTACTTAACATTAAATGTAATATATTTGATTTATCTATATTTGATATATATAGTTTATTAGATCTTTTTAAAAACTCTTTTTTAAATTCATATGTAAATTTATCTGAATTATAAAATATTATCATAACAGGTGTATTTCTATTTGAATTATATGAATCATAATTTATTAAATCTAAGTATTTTAGTAGTTGATCTTTTATTTTATTATCTTTATAAAGGAATAATTCAACTATACTTGTTGAATAACCAGAATATAAATTATAATTTATATCAGCACCATTCTTAATTAAAAAATCTATCATACCTATATGATTTGACATAACAGCATAATATAATGGTGTTTGATAATAATTGTCATATATATTAATTATTTTACTGTCTATTTTTAATAGTTTAGTAAATATTTTTTCATAATATGGATTAATATCATTTTTTATTTGGTTAAATTCTTCTGCACTGTAATTTGTTAACATTTTACATTCACATAATACTAAACGGTTAAAAATTGGAGTAATTTTTGGCATATATAATAAATCTTTATTCATATGTATTAATTCTAATAATATTTCAATAATTTCATCTGATGGGTTTTTAACAAAAGCATCAATATAACACATTGATAAAATATAGTTTGATGCCTTATTATTATACATTATATCTTGTGTTTTTATAATATTCCAAAAATCAATTTGTTTATTTATTGGTAGATGGTATATAATTAGTTGTGTTATCCATTTATTTTCTATTGAATAAGTATATAAATCAAAATCATTATAAAGATCAATTAATTTAGTTACCATACCATATTCAATAATATGTATTGGATTAAAAAAAGATTTATCTAATATTTTTGATTTATATAAATTTAATATGGATTTTGAAATTTCGATATTGGCATAATATAATAGATTAAATATTGGAAAATCATATTTATCGTTTAAAATAGTGATTAAATCTTTTTCATCACTATTTTTTATTTTATTTATTAAATAATCTATGTTTTTATTCATATTATATTAATATATTTTAATAATTATACTGTAATATTTAATTATTACAATTGATAACACAATCTTAACATATTAATAGATATAAATGTTATAAATATTTACATTTTAAAAAATAAAAAATAAATTAAAATCTATTTTTTTATTTATCTATTATTAATATAATGGCTCATCATAACTCTGATACTTGTAATTTTAAAGAACACCCTTGTAATAATTCTGATTCAGTTAAACTTACAGATAATAATGATTATAATATATTTTATAATGTCTCTAATGGCGTTGTATATCTTAAAGGAGAAAGCAAATTAATTAAACTTAATAATAATTTTGCAGTTAATAATACATGTAATAATACATGTAATAATACATGTAATATCGATAATTGTATATCATTTAAACTTATTGGATATTTTAATTCAAAAGATGAACTTTATAAATATAACACTTCTAGTTTAAAAAATGGTGCTTATGCAATAGTAAATGATTGTGAAATAAATTATATATACATATATGTTACAGAAAATATGAATAATCTTATACGAGGATGGAATAAAGTAAATAAATTAATAGATGGAGTATGTAATATTATACAAAATAACATATCAACTAATGCATTAATTAATGATACTTTAATTAATCCAGTGTTATTAAAAAATGGTAAATTATTTGATTCTGATAAATTTAATAAAGAAAATAGTACTTTATATTTACCAAATAAATTTTATTTTTTGACATACGAAAATTATATTGATAATTGTAATAAAAAAATTGATATAGAAGATTTTTATAAAATAAAAAAAGCCGGTGATTATATTGTGGAATATAACTTTTCATGGTATTTTTCATTAGGTAATGCAGAAAGATATCCAGAATCTAAAACAATTTCATCTACTGAATGTATTGATAATTCTACTGAATCTGGATATTTTTCTGAAAATAATGATATAGATGATGATATTAATGATAACGGTGTAATGTTTATGGTAATTAAAGTTGTCAACGGCATAATACATATTATCTATAGTAGTATTAAAAATCAAAAAGGACATACTTTCCCATCTAATATGACACAAAAATTTAAACATAATTTTGAATTAAACTCATATGTTCTATTTTTAATATATAATTTACATACTTGTAAAAATGTTTTATTTAATATTTTAATTGATGAATGTTTTATGACATTAAAACAACTTAATTAATATTTATTTATCTTTCTTCAGGATCTAAATAATCTAATCCTAAAGTTTCAAATAATTCTTCTTCACTTGTTAATAATATATTATTACCATTATTATCATATAAACCATATTCATTTAGTTTATATCCTTGTTCTTTTGCCAATGCTCTCATTTTTTGATTTAATTCATATGAACCAGTAAAATATGCTAATGCAGGAACAAATGATTGTAATCCCATCATTCTAATATCAATTCTTCTTACTGGATTATTTTTATATTTACAAAACCCCATATATTTTGTTCCTCCATCAGTTTCTGTTAAATCATCTAATAAAAACTTTTTCTCTTTTAATCGATTAACTACTTTTGTTAAATAATCTGTTTCAGGTACTTCTTCTTGAAAATATACATCTTCATGTAATAATAATATATCAACATCACCAGAAGTTAAATTTCCTCTGCGATAAGAACCACAAATAAAAAATAAAAATCTATTATCTAAATTTCTAATTATATTATCAATATAAATATAAATTTGATTAATTTCATCGCGTGGAATATTTGTTTTATATTTACCATAATATTTTAAACCCAATTTTATTTTATCATTTACTTCTATTATCCCATTATCTACTTTATCTTTTAGTTCTTTAACTGATTTTATTTTATATTTTTTTATCAACTCTATAGCTCGTTTATCACCAATGCCAATAACATCATTTAATTCTGATATTATATCAATATTTTTATTTGACACTATCTTTTTCAATTCACTTAATTCTTTTAAATTACCTGATTTTAATATTTCTTCAACACGACTAATTGTACCAGCACCTATTCCAGGCATATTTAAAGAATTTAAATTATTAAGTGTAAGTTCATAATCTAATAATCTTATTACTGATAATGCATGTTCCAAATGTTTAATTCTAAATTGATTAACTCTTTTTTTATTTGAATCTTCCTCCAATTTATTTGTTTTTTTTATGTAATCAATTAATAATTCTAATTGATTAGTTATATTTTCATTATGATTTTCCGTATTAGCACTATATTTAATTGTAGATTTATTGCTTTTATTAAAATCTAATTTCAACATTTATTATAATATATTAATTAATTTATTTATATATTTAAATAAATTAATTGTAAATTTATATAAAAATTGAATACTTTATTATCTAATATTATATATATACTATCATTTTTATGTTACGATACATAATGAATGTCGTTTTTTCAATGCTATTTTTAGGCGGATTTTTTGTTAGTGGTCTAGTTATTGGTTCCATCACTAATCAAAATATAATTATTCCATCTACTAATGCTTCAAAAGTATATCACTATCATAAAGATATGGCAGTAGTATCTTCAAAAACCGGTTCTATATCATATGAAACCAAATTAATACATAATAACGATCATTATGGTAGTGCTGATGTCAATTCAGCGACTACCAATAGTGGTAATGATAAAAACACATTAAATAGTAATCAACGTAAACTATTATCTATTAATAGAGACACATATCACCAAACGTTGGTTCCGATATTTTTCCCAAATGTTCAAAAAACACAAAATGGTGATAATGAAAATAAACCTATTAAAGTTGTAACTAGAAAATTAAATGTTAATTCTACTGTTAATTCTACAGTTAATTCTACTGTTAAAACTAATGAAGAGGCGCCCCCTGTTAAAACAATTGATTATCGTGATGATGGCGATTATGACGATGATGAAGATGCTGAAGATCTTTTAGAATATAATGATAATCATAAAAATGATGATTATGAAGAA
>JACCDO010362387.1_pt1 | contig 14747 bp, 10 predicted proteins | sample 7446101 | NCBI WGS metagenome assembly JACCDO01 (sample SAMN15323440, study PRJNA562643) | freshwater metagenome | isolation source: river surface water | place: USA:Blue River Watershed | collected 2017-08-16
TGCAGCAAGAATTTTTTTGAAAGTGCTTTCCTGAGAAAAAACATCCGCTGAATGAGATGATGCCCCAATGAGATCAAGAACTCCTTTCCTGCGGGGCACAATAACACCCGCCGCATTGTCGTGCGTTGAGGCGCCTTTGGCATATGCATCTTCAAAAGTCGCGCTAGCTCCTCCCGGGACACCGCCATCTGAATACGCTCCACTGAGCGGTTTTCCCGCATCTATCCTGGCCTTAGTTTCAATATCTGATTCATGAAGTGTCTCGCGAAGGAAATAAACGGCCGTGATCTGACCATCGAAGTTTTGTCCGATTTTGTATTGCATTCCATTCATATTCGGATCCAACGCGTCTGGATATTTGACAATATCTTGATAAACAATCTGATGGTCAACACGAATTACCATTTCGTCTTTAGAGAACATGCTAAGGCGGGCCGCTTTTTGGTGTCGCAATGAAAAATGGTACCAAACTCCTCGTCGAAGGGCGACACTTCCGATGACAATATGCACTGGCTCTGCTCCTGGGAAGGCCAATACAACATGAAGGATAGCATCGTGAATATATACGTCAATTCCTTTGCTCAAATCGTTAACAATAGATATTATATGTTGTGTTTCGTCTGTCCTTGTTATATCACTTTTGCTTTGATTTGCATTGGAAGATCCACTATTAACTGCGGGCCATGCAAGCTTACTGTTTTCGAATTCTTCAACACGAAACCACGTAAAAAAATGATATTCGTTTTCTGTGAATGGAAATTGCATAAACGCTGAAGTTATCCCTGATCCTCGGCCCCCGAGATTAAAGAACGACATCGGGTTGGCTTTCACGACGACGCTGTCGTTACCTAACATTTTCTTGAGAGCCTGGAGAAGTGGTAGCGTCAAAACGGAAGGCGCCTGTAGCAAAGATAACAAATCTTTTGCATCAACCGTGGTCAAACCCGCTGTGGCTGCCAAACCAATTAAGTGGACGACTCGCTTTAAAACTGTCAACCCTTCAGTCTTTTTCTCATTTTGCCACTTCACTTGACAGAATTCTAAAAGATCCAGTAATATTCTGACAAGAGTTTTCCTTCTATTCACACCAGATGGTGGCGCCGATGATGATGATCTTGCATTGCCACTTGATTGGGAGCTCTTTGCACCTGCACTTTCCTCATTTTCCTCAGCACAATGAAAACGGATCACGTTCACGACACCTCTTGAAAGTATAATAGAAATAACATCCAAAAATGATTTGATCCATATTATCGGGAACTGCAACAGAATAGTCGGATCTCCCAAGAGAGCGTACACTCTGTTGGATCCCCCAATGCGTACTGTAAAATATTCTGGCACATCGACTTTTCCTCTAACAGATTTTGCGATCGAAGGCGACGTGCTGGCTTTAAAAATATGCATTATCATACTTGCAGTTGATGTGAAATCGCATAATTTGGAGTCTGCTAATCCTAGAACATCTTCGAGCTTGTGTCGACATTCGACACAGAGAGTCACGCTCATCTTCGTATCTGGTAAGTTTGTGATGCAACGCTGTGAGATAAGGCGTTCTTGTGACTAATACACTAGACTACTCCTCTGATTTAATTCTCTCAGACTCTGAGCACTTACCTTTTTGGTCTTCTCTTCGAAATTTTGTCTCTCTCAAAATCACTCAGGTCGAAAGGGTTAGGGTTAGAAAATTGAAACTGGTCACTAATTAGTTATCATTCAAATATTATTATCCCTCGGCTCCAAATCATTATATGATATTCTTCGTCGCAGATACTCATAAGCTGTACGTTGTCTTCATATTTGTATCTAAATTATCACTTACACAAGTATTTCACATCAACACTAACACTCAAAATGTCTAAATAAATCTTCTGCACTTGCATTGCTCCATCGAGAAAGTACATTTAAAGATCATCAAATGGATTTTCTGCATCACTGTCGTCGTTGTCACCAGCCACTAAACGCTCCATCATCTTAGCAGCAGCGGCGTCATTCTTTTCTCGCTCTTTTGCAGCTCTTGCTGCTGCCTCCTTTTTCTTCTTTTCGACTTCGATTCTATCTACCCATCCCTCTGGGGCGCCACCGTGATAGTCATAAAATTCCCAACGAATCTAATATATAGGGTTTAAATATATAATTAGAATAGGCAGAATGCAATCAATTTTCAAAAGATAAGAAAAAGAACTAAACATTGTGTACTTACATCGACTTGTGGTTTGAATTTACTCTTGGCGGTAGCCTCCATTTTAGCATTCGGCATTTCTTTAATTATATATGCATTTTCATTTTTGAAGTTATCCTTTGTTATTACTTTTCCATCTGTAGACAAGCACATGAATACTTTCATCGACCTTGGTGTGATGCGTGCAAGTGCACGTTGCAACTCGACATACGTTTCAAAGCGCTCACCTTCAAGAAGCTTTTCTGTCGATGTCCCATCTTTATTGCGAAATTTTAATAGCGTGCAGTAATTCTGCACAAATTTTAGTCGATCAGCTGCCTTCTTAGCAGCCTTCTCTTCCTCTGTGAGCTCAACATCTTTTTCTTTTTGCTTACGCTTCGAGTTATTACCCATCTTCCCGTATTTTGTAGATCTCACAGATTTTGCATCATCTTTTTCAGGAGAATCTCCCATCCTTTATGGAATTAAACTTTGCTTGTGGAGCCTGAGAAGGATTTTCTCAACTTCATCGACGACACGAAAATCGCAAACGAAACGTGAGGAAAGACTCAACCTTTACAGTCTTTCGGCGGAAAGTCCAACATTCTTAACTACATTGTAATATCGTGAAATTTCAGTCGGCCTTTATATAACTTCAGTCTTTTTTTGTAAGGTATGAGTAGCGCATTATCAGCCTCGGAAGAGGATACCTTCCAAGAGAACGAGAGTACCCTCAGTGAAACACAAATTCGAGCAGGTTTGGGTGTGTTAGGAAAACACCCTATAACTTTAAAGCATACATATTTGGAGCTTAAGGTCGTGAATGCAGGAGTAAAAGATATATCTGCTCTCTCAAAGTACCCTTGTCTCATGTATGTAAATTTGTCCAATAACAAATTGGAAGACGCAAAAATTTTAAACGATATTCCTGCACTAATGCAATTAGACCTTTCGCATAATTCGTTAACTAGATGTCTGGATTTTAATCCTGTGTGCTGCAATAAAGAGCATGCCTGGTCGCAGGGAGATACAGCAATAGGTTCCATGTTGACAAAAGCGAATTTATCGCACAATAACATCTTTAAGTTGGATAGCCTCGCTCATCATCCATTTTTGGAAGTATTAATAATTAGCAATAATTCTATAGAGTGCATTGAGGGTCTGTCAACGTTAAAGTTCTTGAAGGTACTAGACGTTTCCAATAATAGAATTACTGACATTACTGGATTAGATTACTTAGAATTAAACGAACTCAACTTGCGACAAAATCGCATCACTCTTTTGTCAGGACTTGAAAAGTGTTTGAAATTGTCCTCCTTGGATGTAAGCTCCAATAGCATTCGATCCTTATTACCACTCAAAGACTGCGCAAATTTAATGTGGCTAGATGCGCGTGACAACCAGATCGAATACGCACGACAAGCAGAGTTTCTTAGTGAATTAACATGGTTGAATACAGTATTACTTATGGGGAATCCGTGTAGTAGAAAGCATATGTACAGGCGCCGTGTGATTCATAGGTTGCGAAATCTATTTAAGCTCGATGAATCTGCAGTGACTGCCGAAGAGAAAATAGAGACCGCAAATATGTTTGGTACAGAACTCAGTGACGCAGATGGTAGGATGAATGTTTTCTATAAACATTTACCACATGATTCTTTTGAGAATCCTATCATATTTCAAGACGAAGAGCTAAGTCTCACGGAAGCTCAACTTCAGGGGGTGTAGTGGTTGATGAAGAATCATAGACAACATCAGTGATATGAACAAATTGTATATTAACTCAAGCTAATTCTTCTGTTTGGCTGATATAAAATAATAATTTATATAGTTATATATATACATACATGCATAAATATTTATATAAGATATTTCGCTATGGTGCTGCTACTTTTCGAGACTCTGTCAAACCCGTCACAGGATCGAGCATTGCTAACCACGATAGAGGCTGCATAACATTACCATTCTTACTCATGGCAAAACGTACGCCCCCGTCTTTATCCGCAGTCGATAAGAAATACTGCTTCGAATCCCCAAGAGAAATGATAGTGGCGCGAACGATATCGCCTGGCTGAAAACACTCAGCCATAGACAATTGGTCCGTCTCGGTCTGACGTACATCTTCCCTGCGAATGACACCACGTGCCGTTGTGCTCAACTCTGTGTCATCGACGGACAATATATCGCAATTAATTTGATTGATCATTAACTTCTGAACTTTGCAAAGCACACGATCACCCTCTACCAAAACAACATTTTTAGTCATTTTATCATTTTCTGGAGAAACAACGCACCATTTATATCCTTTCCCCCCATCTATCGCTTCTCTTATTATAACGCCACTTTGGCAACTACGTATACTCCCAGTAACATCTAAATAACATCCTATTCCTGCTTCATGTATGATGTTTTGACTGGATGCAACTAGGACTTCACCGGGCAACGCAATTATAGTATTGTTTATAAATCCTTGCACATTGCTAATGCTCTGCATTGAATCTATCAAAAAGTATGCCAAGCGAGCGTAAATCCTGCATGTAAGCACAAGTACATCCCCGTCGACCCGTGTACGGGATCAGAGGAAGTCCGAGTCGGAGTGTTTCTTCCTACATTGAACTTCAATTCGAAGAGCGATTATTTCGGTTATATTTTATAGCACTAGCAATATTGCATTCCTTAATTTGTAAAAGTATGGGAAGCACAAGGATACAGTTTTTCATTGGCACGGTATGTGGGCTTGCAGGGTCGTTTGCTACTCTGCAACACATTACTGATCGGCGACTTTTAGCATTCCCTAAAGCAAACGAAGAAAGCCGCAATGACTTTTACTACCAGACCATTCTGTACAGACGTATGTGGGAATCTAATCACCAGAATTCTGAATTTGAGGTTCAGAAAGCTGCGAGGAAAATTGTCAACACGAGTATTCTTAGCTTAAGAGATGCTATAAACAATCTTTCTGAATTTATTCAACGCCATGAACCTAAGCAAAAAGATAAATAAATGAGGTAACGAAGTAACGTCCGCAAAACGCGCTACGCTTTTATTCATTAACTTTTGAATCGTGCGCTTTCGGTTAAATGAAGCACAACGAAGAAAAAAAAACGATTTCTAAATAGTAAAAGTGCAGTAAATGTTTGGTTCTTGATATATATATTGATTATACAATGTAAATACACGCAGAAGCGACAAGAGTTTCATATCCATATCTAACTTGGCACCAGCACATTATTATGTGGCAACCTCAACTTTCCGATCATAAGAAGTGATACAGCTTATATGATCTACTAAATTTAGAGTTTCTTTTTCAAGAACAGGCACTTCTATACTACTGTATTCCGTGAATGTCGGATGAAACACACCAAGTATCATGCTAGAAACAGTAATACCATAGTGTTTTTGGAGGATATATCTATAAACATTTAATTGAAGGGAGTATTTGCTCAATTCAGTATCATCCAAGTGGTCTAATGGAGCTTTCATTTTTTTACTTCGCCCGCGTTGTGTTGTAGCCAACCTCTTCGTGCGCTTCCAATCCACAAGAACAAATGTACCATCTAGTTTGCGTCCAACAAAATCGACGCTCCCAGCTAATGATAGCGATGGATCACAGATCCTCCATTCAGTCCTCCAAGGTGAAATATCATTCTTTTGTAGAACTTCTTCCTGAAATTTGTAGAACATACCTATCTCTGGCACTTCATTTGCAGGCGTCAGACCATTCCAATATCTTTCGATGTTGTAATGCATCCAACTCCCACGATTGCGAGCAAACATGGCCATAGCATCCCAAAATTGTTTAATTTGATGATCAGTCCATATTGTACCGTTTCGCATGGTGTACTCAGGACGAGGCCATCTAGAACCATTTTTCATTAACTGAATCGCTGCGTCACTATCAAATTTCTCCGAAAATAATCCTATCAATTCCGTAACAGAGTATGTTAACGGTACGTCCTCAAAAAAGTATTTGTGTTGTTGCGCATCAAAACGCATTTTCACGTCCAATTCATGCGCATTCCTCAACTGAAGTTGATCTTCATGTGGAGCTAAAGAATATTTACTCTTATCGAAAGCTGCTCCAAATGAAATTGGCACATGAATTTCAGAATCTATCGCAGTTTTCAATGTAGACTTCATGCTGAACTGTCTCTTACTTGATGAATTAAAATTAAATGCGCCAAATATCCAGCTGCTCTCTGGCGCCTTTACATGAAAATGCCAATTTTTCGAGATAAGTAAAAAAAATGTTTGCTTCGATTGCACTAAATACTTCATATATAGTAATATGCGAAAGGATAAAGTCCAATCCAAAAAAGTTCAGAATGAAGCGACGAGTTAAAAAACGCAGAACACAAAAGGAACAGGGGGAGAGAGAGGTGGAGAGAGGTTAAAGCTTCTTTTCGCTTAAGTTTAACAGCTTTTTAAGAAAATAAAAGTTGATTTTGATACGTTATAAAGTTCAAAGAAAAAGATTTTTCGTGTTTCGCGTGCAATATTTGCCCGTTAGTAAACAGATGTCTTCCCGTACCGAAAGTATGAAAAGGGAACGAGAACAAATGTATTGGTCGAGACTTAATCAAGCAGTATCTGCATTTTGTTTAGAAAATGCTCTCGATTCTAGTGATAATGACAAAATGATATGCTCATTAGTTGGTGAAGAACTCGAGTGGTGTGGAAGTCATGCGTACTTATTCATGGCTTCACGATACATGCAAGTCACCAACCGTATCACCGAGTTGGAGAGAAAGCGAAGTTTAACTGAAAGTGCTTTAAACAAGGAGCTAGCCAATTCTGCTCATCTGCGCAAATCATTAAAAATACAACAAGTTGCCTCGGAAGACGCCGAGTGGCAATTTCAAGAACAATTGGCTCAAACGAAGCACCTAGTTGATATTGAAAAAGGTAACAACCTGGAATTGCGCGTAAAAATTGACGAACTGGAGCGCAAGTTACGTGAAACAGAGAAATATAATTTTTCAAATGCGGACATTGAGTATGCAAACCCTCTGAAAATGGAATCGGACACTGAAAAAGATCATATGAAATTAAATATGTCAGGTAAGCATCGTGGAAGCTATTCAAGCGGCGAAATCGATGAAAACCGCGACCTCAATGTGCCAATAAAGTACAAAGAATATTTTGGAAATGAGGATTTAGAGTTTTAAGTGCTTGAGCATAACGCGAATTTGTGACTTTGTGATTTTGTAAAAATAATGAGTTACAGCACATTACATGCATACATACAGAATCAGGGTCCAAATTTTACAAAATATTTATATTTAGCGCTCCTATTGCCTAAATAAGCTCGCTCTTCGTTCCAATGCTGCAAAACGTAGCAGATTGATGTCTTTACTGACTATCGCTACTAGCTTTCCCGTTGCAACACCTGCTGCCATAAGTGCATCAACTACTTTCCTGTGATCAGATAATATAGCGTGATCAAGAGCACAATGACCAGCAAAATCTTTTAAATCGAGAAATCCCGTTTGAGGAAATTTTTCGTCGTGCTGGATGAATGCTTGAATGACATCGAGATGCCCTCTATTCGCAGCCATTATCGCTGCTGTGAATCCAAGCTCATTTTTTATTGCAGGGTCTGCCCCATGCTGCAACAATAACTTAACTATGGATGCAGCTCCCGTTATGGAAGCATACATAAGTGCTGTTTCTGCAGTTTTGGATTTTAAGTTGGGCTGTGCACCGAACTCTAAGAGTGTTTTCGCCATGTCGAATTGACCATCTTGACTGCACATCATTAATCCTGTCATTCCAGTCGAAATGGTAGTATCAACTATTGGCGGTTCAAAATACTGAGCAGCCCACACGCCATTTCGCCAACTGTCATCAGTACGAACGACTGCTTCAACTAGTGCCGGAACTCCACTGATAATTGCTGTGTGCAGTGCGTTAAGACCCAAGTCACTTTTATGATGCATATTAGCGTGGCCTTTTAAGAGCTCAGCCGCTGAGTGGTAATTTCCTTTACTCAATGCAATTAGTAGCGCCGTCTCACCTTTTTTGTTTGTAAGTTCTAAGTTGGCACCTTGCACTATCAAATGCTTGCATTCATCTTTTACTCCTCTAGCAGCATGCACCATGAGTTGCGTAAGCCCCGATTTTTCATCACGAGCATCCACGATATTACTTGGTGCTCGGTAAAGAGAATATCCTTCAGATTTCACCTCGGCTTCAAGCACCTCAAGAGGATTCAATTTTGTTGCATCACCCCCATTCTTATACTTCAAATATTCTTCTTTCGTTAAGAACTGACAATATACTAGACCAAAAAGTGTCAAGCACAGTAAAAAGAATGCATTAAGAGCGTGCATCTTCATATATATCATAAACCTGACGAGTCTTGACGCGTGGAAGTGAAGCTCAGAGATTTATAACTGAGCTTTCAAAAAAATAATGTATCATTACAAAAATGATTTTTTTTTAATAAAGTCGGGACGGGAATTATTGACGCTTAAATGCCGGTGAGGAACATAAGGGAAATACTTTTGAAATAACTTGGGGTCCCAGTGTTGTGGGACCCATCCAACAAGGCGAGACTTTGAAAATATTTTAAAGGATATGGAATAAAGTTCGAGAAAGCATCATGTGGTCTTGGGTCTTCCTGTTTGCTGCAAGTATACTTGTTGCTGCTGTTCAAGCAAAGTCTCTTGTGATGGATATTGAGTGGGTATTGCAAGGAAACACAATTGGATTTACAGGATTTTTTTGTGAGTTATTAGGTATGTCTAGTGGTCTTTTATCTTGGTTTCCTGAAATGCGTGTGGGTAAAGGTTCATATATAGAGTCATCAAATGAACCACACTTTGGTGGTAAAAACCCGACGAAGAACAAGATAAAGTCACTTTTTGAAATAGATTTACTTCCAAAGGAGTCTTCTGCATTAATGTCTTTATCTTTCCCTAGCCAGCCTAGGTCGACGTTAAAAGCCAACTTTAGTGAATATGCTATGTCTTTGGGGATGCTTCAGAATGAATATCTTTTGCAAAGCAATTTCTCCAATTGTCTTAACACTTCACTCGTAGAATTTGATACTGCCTATAAACTTGGAGATTTATCAAAACGGTTTGCTCCCTATGCATACCAATCTGCTGAAGCATGCTGCACTGCATGTGCGATGCATCCGCTATGTGTCGCTTGGACACATGGTCCTGAATTTGTGGGCGAATTCGCCTCATCAATTGGTCCAGCAGGTGAACGACTAAATAAATGCAGTTTTAAAGGTTCGTTGCCTCCGCATCGCGAAAATGAATTGACAGAATCAGAAAAGGGGCGTGTGCTTGCGCGCAATTTGCCTAATGGAATGTCACGCGTCGCAGGCCGCCCTGGCTTCACATCCGGCGTCCTGCCAACAAAAAAAATAGCGCCCCGCGCCATCATATTTCATGGTACCATGTGCATATACAGAAATGAGAGTGTCCACACCTACTCAAGAGATGCAAACACAATATATATCGGTCGATACATGGTCGAAAGGCCACGCTTCCCCGGTGGCTTCTCACAGGATGAATATGTGGTGTTTTCCTGTGCCGCACGAATGGACGAGGTTTGGGTCCCAACGGAATGGCACCGAGATGTTTTTATTGCTACCATGCATAGCATGGGTATCCCTAGCAATGGTCGTATCGCTGTGATACCGGAGGCTGTAGATACGGAACTATTTGATCCTGCACAAGTGCGCACTCGAGAGCAAGGTAACCCTTTTCTCGTTCGCCGGCGTGACTCAGTGAGTGGATGTCGCCTTTTGGAGACTGTTACTTGTCCTGATATCGAAGGTGTCTCTGAAAAAAACAAATTCCGTTTCCTTTCTGTTTTTAAGTGGGAGAGACGTAAGGGTTGGGATGTACTCCTGTCCGCTTATTGGAGAGCCTTCTCCTCACAAGATGATGTTGTTTTAATATTGCGTACTTATGTGCCTAGTTTTACTGCTCATATGGGCATTAACATCACGCAACACATAGAAGAATATGCCCTAGAGCATTTCAAAATGTCTTCTACGGAATTGGCTCCCGTAGTATGGGAAGCAGGTGATGTGGACAGGCGAGGTGACTCTCTAACTCGAGCTGAAATCCGCGACCTTCTAGCTTCAGTCGACTGCTTTGTGTTGCCCACTCGTGGGGAGGGTTGGGGCCTTCCAATTGCCGAAGCTATGAGTATGCAGTTGCCTGTTATTGTGACGAATTGCAGTGGACCGTTGGCATACGCTAGCGATGATAACGCTTATTTGGTACCGGTGCTCCCTCAACTCGACGAGATGGCATATGTCCAACCAAACATTACTGCACTAACTGGTTTGATGAGACAGGTAATTCATGATGCTGGTCCAGATGGGCAAAATAGGGCGCAACAGAAAAGTATTCGTGCTCGAGCAAGAATGCAAGAATTGAATCCCACATATGTTGCTGGTTTGATGGCCGACAGATTAAAGGCGGAAGCACAGCTTCGCGGGTGGAGATTTTAGAGTTATTAAAATGCAACTTTTGTATTTTCAATTGTAAATATGTATACAAAATGAATGTTATTCAATCGTGCAATAAAACGTTCGTTGACAGCACTTTGCCAAGCTGCGTTCGGTAAATCACTAGATATAGACCAGGGTTTAAATATGCGGCCCGCTCACTGAGGCACCGATAGAACGCTGCGGAAGTTGACGCAATGCAAAATCACACACATTCAGAAGAAAAAAACTACATAAAGACTCAATTTACAAGCGATAGCTCCTGTGGTTCAAGGTTTCGGATACATGATATAGCTCCGCAATGTGTCTCAAGATTTGCTTTTTAGCACTGCTAGCTTGATTGCTGCACGAAAGATCATAGAGGGTACAAAGGTTGAAGACCACCGGGTCTATCAAGTATTTAGAGGGATTGTCCAAAATTAGGCGCTCTAGCTTTGCGATGGAAAGCTCAATATTTTTCAAGTGAAGTGAACAGATGGCGAATCCGCTCACGGCACAACTGTATAAAGATTCCTCGGGCAGAACAATCGATTCACAATCTCCAAAAAATCCGGCAGTAACGCTGCTCCCTGCGACTACCTTGTCAAGGCCCTTGTCTTTGCTTATGACTTCAGCGAAGAGTTCAATGGCTCCATCATAATCGCTGGAGCTGAATAAAGCTAGACCCCGAGTGACAGAAACATGCAAGGATACGTAATCTAATGTCAAACTTGATGTTGTCAATAAGTCCATCGCCTGCGCACAGTAGCTCCTCCCTTGTTGTAGAGCACCCTGATGGAGATACAAACGCGCCAGTCGACATAACAAGATAACTTCATCGCGCTTCAAATCGAGAAGAGCTGCTGTCTCCCCACTATTATCCGAACGATTATCACCAGCAATTGACACTACCTGCGCTTTAGATCGCACTTCATCAAGAAGTGATAATAACTGTGCACTAGCGATGACCCAGTGACGGAGTTTCACTGCAACACCGATAACGGCAGCTTTGGCTCTCCACTTCAAGCGCAGTATTTCCTTATTGTGTAAAGCGTTACTATCGCTTGTTAGCTGCTCAGATAGGGCGTCATGTAGTAGCACGAGCTCTTCAAGGCACTCTTCACCTGTGCCCATCATACTTCTGATTTCCGCTGACAAAAGTCGCAGTTGTCCATAAGCCGGTCTTGGCCAAAGCCCCCATTGTGCCCACCTTTGCTGCACATCTTTCAAAACAACTTCACTTTCCTGTTGCAACTCATCAAATTTTTTCAATCGTAAGAGAGCTTGAAATCGTGTCATAAGTAGCACACTCAGTAACTCACCATCCGAAGAAAACCAGAGCGTCGATTCCAAAGGAGTGTCTCCGGGCAAACAGCGTACAAGCTTCGCAGTAAGATTTGCAATAGCCTGCCATGCATTGTGGCGTGCAAGAATCTGTGCAGCTGCCAGTATATCCAGCTCTTGTACAGTTCTTAGGTCTAGTGGTACAGGCGCATTACCACCTTCCAAAAATGCCCCGGTTACGGAATCAAGATCATCTACAACGCTGCTAAGATTTGGAAGTAGTTGTGTCGAAGATGTGGATGGTAAGGCTGAATGTGGTGTCGCACCAGTTCCTCTTAAAGCCTCTCGATTAATATTGCGCGATGCAATGTTAGAACTTCCACTTGGTGTACCAGGCAAATTGGCAAACCGCAACACATCATCAACACCACGTTGTGCAGATGCACCAACAGGAACGGGAGATGTATGTTTTAATGGTGTTGCACTTATGGTCTGGACCCTCACTGGTGGAGATTGATTCATATTCGATATAATCAAGCGTCGCACCAAATGTATCGAACAAAATTAGATATTACAATGACAAAAAACCTCGTGATGTCACTTATTGAATGAATATAATCAACCAGCACGATTTGGAGTCTAAGAAAAGACACATTTGGTTCGGCCGATTCAGAATTGCAAATTCCGGAAGCTGAGAGGGGGAAAGAGTTTATCGCCACAAATAAAATAAGCGAGATAGGCCCGATTTCTCAAATTGCTAGCTATCTGCCTGCTGAAAAAATAATACTCACAGTTTGTGTGTTATGCTATCTTTGCAAGCCACAGCCATTCGACGAGTGACAGTGAGCGCGAGAGTTCATAAATACTTTCTTCGACTTTCTCTGAAACACGATATGTCGCGTGATGGAGCAATAATTGGTAATGCGCGCGAATACTCATCTCCGGCTTCCAGACTGAATCCTGGTCGGAAGAACCAGGTTATAGTGCTAGCTGGAGCTACTGCAGTAGGGAAAAGTAAAGTTGCTCAGCTGCTGTGTAGGCACTTGGGCAATTGCGAGATCGTGGTTGCAGACTCTGTACAGGTATATAAACACTTAAATATTGGCTCGAACAAGCCAAGCATTGATGAACAGGCAGAAATCCCCCATCATTGCCTAGATCTTGTTGATCCTAGTATGACATTTTCGTGTGGAGACTTTGTGCGCGAGGCAGTGCCAATCATTTATGATATTCTTAACCGCGGTAATGTCCCCGTTGTGGTGGGCGGAAGCACAATGTGGATTCAATGGTTAGTGCAAGGAGTCCCCGATGCACCGAAGGCGGATGATGTGGTGCTGGCACAGGCGGATGCACTGCTACACGATGCTACCCTGACGCGAAACTGGGATGCAGCAGTAGCTGTACTACGCACATATTCTCCTGAGCGTGCAAGCAAGATTGGACCTAATGACTGGTACCGGTGTCGCCGCTACCTTGAGGTCGCACTCTCTACGCATAGTCGTGGTCTTGTAGAGGAAGGACAAGAAACTGATAATGATGCCACAAATGGCGCGAGTGTAGGATGTGCTTTAAAGGGAGCTCGCACACCAGTGCTGCCGGGACTAGATGTAAGATGTTTCTTCATGAGTGAAGATAGAGACGAGCTATATCGTACGATCGACTCAAGATGCGAGGCGATGCTGCACGCGGGTCTGCTGCAAGAGGTCACTAATCTGGTGTTACATGAGCATCTCCTCCCAAACACAGTTTCCGCCAAAGCTATTGGTTACAGGCAGACGTTAGAATACCTGGGTGAATATCATAAGCTTCAGGATGCACGTGCCTTTCAGCAGTACCTGGGAGAATTCACCACAGCCACACGAAATTATGCGAAGCGACAATTACACTGGTATCGCAAAGACAAAGAGTTTCTGTGGATGCGTATCCAGCGCAGTATTGAAGATGGCATTGGGGATATGCCATATCAGCGTGTAGTGCAAGAGCTGTGTCATTGGAAGAACTCATCACGTCAAACTTACAACCAGATGATCAGACATCAGTTGTTACGAGCACATGCTGTCGGTAAGATGAGACAATGGCTAAAGCGCCGACCAAAAGGAGAGCGTCTGACAGACTACGATTGGCTTGCAGTTGCGGCGATGGTGGCGGCGGGGGAAATCAGGGCTCCACAAGGCCAGGCTATTATCGGCAAAGAAGAGGTAGCATGGTCTGCCACTTTTTTTGCATCTCAAGGCCATGATCAAGTGGACTTTGAAACTCTTCGAAATGTAGGTACCCCTAGTAGCGAAGTGCTGGACGAGGATGAGGCGTTAGAGCAACTTTCCCTTCAGGGCTCTCGGGGCTCGATGCCACGAGCTCTACCAGAATTCCCAAACCCGCCACTTCCTCCAAGTGAGTGGACCGCCGAGGATGTGATGGTGCGTGCGGCCGAAGTCAATAGTGGCAGCAAGGTCCAGCGCAGTCCGATGGCAAATAAGTTGAGAGAGTATGCTTACAACGCCGAGGATCCAGCCCTTCGACTGCGTGCTTTACTGACAGTGGCTGATGAAGCAGCGTCCGAATTGCGACAGAAATATCCAAATATATTAGATACATTCTTTCCTGACCGCGAAAGACCACTATCGCGCTCAAAGTCTCCAAGCTCCGCGCATGTAAAGAGCTGCTCTTAAATGTACAAGATATATATATGTAGAAATATATACGCTACATGCACAATGAATTGCACACACATCATGATTTTCTGGAAGATGTGTATGCAATTCATTAGGCAAAATAAACACACTTTCATGTAAATACTTTAACGAACAAGATAGAATTGTAAATGAAAACCATTTACATGCATGCAATACA
>JACCDO012283081.1_pt1 | contig 14746 bp, 14 predicted proteins | sample 7446101 | NCBI WGS metagenome assembly JACCDO01 (sample SAMN15323440, study PRJNA562643) | freshwater metagenome | isolation source: river surface water | place: USA:Blue River Watershed | collected 2017-08-16
CTAATGAAAGCAGAAACACCGGCAGAAGGTATTTTAAAACGTGGAGACTTCGGTGATAGCAAATTCTATCAAGTTGTCTGCGGTTGTGGTCAAGAATATCATGATCACAATGTTGAAGTTGAAGCTGCCGAAACCGGAGTTAATGTAAACATCTACGTTAGTCCTAAAACTGACTATTGGTCCGAGCTGGTTGAAAAGCGTTATGATATTGATAGTCCTTGGCTACAGGAAGTCGATTGGTTTGTTAAAGATATCATCAACGGTCTTTGGACACGTATTAAACTCACATGGTCTATTTGGGTTCACGGATATATTCGCACAGAAACAACTATTGCTATGAGCGAACAGCAGGCCCTTAACTACGCAGAAACTCTTAAATCAGCAATTAAAGATGTCAAAGATTTCAAAAAGCCCTGAACGTCATAGCTTTCAAAAGGAAGGCTATGTTAAACGTCAGCTTGAAAAGGGTGAAGAAATAAATCAAGACTACCTTGATATGTTTGCTAACATAGTCAACGAGCACGATCATAAATTTGATGATCCCGAGTCTTGTGTAAATAATCTTGAATACGATTTTCTAACCACTGATTGGATTTTGGAAAAAGTCCGTGCATCAAAAGACTATGCCCAAAATATCTATGCTGCCCTATGCAACAACGGATTCATTAAATTGGATGTCATTCCTATTCTTAAACAGGAAGAATGGGGTTGCTCTTGGCGGTATGCTGGTGGTATAGTAGCAGATATGCGACAAGAAGGTGATTACATCGACTGGTATTGCTCTGGCATTCGTGGCGGTATGAGCTACGACGATGACATTAAAAGTGGTTATGTACCCGAAGGTTGCATTACCGACGAGGTCCGGGTTGACCTCCAACGTCTTGGCTGGGCAGTGGCGCCCGGTGGAGATTGGGAAGATTTTGTTAAGGAAGATGTAAACCTAAAATGAACTACGAACTTTACGAAGTTTGGGGTGTGGATGATGAATTCCACGAAGAACTACTTGAAACAACTGCTAGTAGAAAAGAAGCAGAAGAAATCGCAGAAGCCAGTTTGGGTTTAGGATATTTCCAAACTGTTATCTATCGAGAAAATGAGGACGGTGAGTTAGACGAAGTAGACCGTTTTGAACAAGGTTAACAACAAACTAGGATCATATAATGGCAACTAAACTAAAGAAGGCAGCTATCGCAATTCGTCAAAACAAAGGCAAGGATCTAAGTCCTCGCTGGGACGATCACGAGGCTATGACCGCTGAACAGTTTAACAAACATTTCCGTGTGTCTATGGAATGGTATCGTCTATAAAGTTCTGGCAAAGAACTTAAACCAAAAGTTATTAACTGGATGAGTTCTCAAGACTATCCTAAAGATGTTATCAAAGCATTTAAGGATACTAAAGACAATCGTTGTTCTGTAACAGTAGGTGCTGTTGCTGCCAACCTGCTCAAAGGTATGCCTGCTCATCGTGCAGACTTCAACGAAGGTCGCAACACGGCAGAATGGCTCAGCAAGAGTATTGCTAAGATCATCGAAGAAGGCAAGAACGACGAACAAGAGCCCGAAGAAGGACAAGAAGTTAAACCCACTGTTTCTCAGCCAAGCATTCAAGAGCGTGTGCGTGATGCCGCTATGAATATGACTACTGAGCTAGAAGATGCTATTGAATCCTTTCAAGAAGATCCAGACGCATTTGACCCTAAGGCTTTTAAAGTCCTAAATCTGTTGCGAGCCAAACAAGTTAAAGCAGCTCACGCTCGTATTATCAAAGGTTTCTATCAACGTAATCACGATGAGCTAGTTGAAGCCGCAACTACCAAAGACGAACAGTTAAAGGAAGGCTACAGTCATATCAGCAAAGCTAATCTGAAAAAGATTACCGCATTCTACGCAGATATTCTTTCGGCCTGCGATATGTTGGCACAAGAAGCCAAGGTTAACAAGAAACCTCGTGCTAAGAAGCCTACTGATAAGGCCAAAGTTGTTGCTAAGATGAAGTATCTTAAGCAAGACGATAAGCTCAAATTAGTGTCTATTAATCCAGTTGATATCATTGGAATGAAAGAACTGTGGGTTTATAACACAAAAACTCGTAAATTGGGCAAGTATGTAACCACAGAGTTTAGCGAACTTAATGTCAAAGGAACAACTGTAACTGGTTTCGACGAGCATAAGAGTGTTGCTAAAACTCTGCGTAAGCCCGAAGAGCAGCTCAAAGAGTTCAAATCTGCAGGTAAAGTAGCTCTGCGTAAATTCTTAGATGATATCAAGGCTGTAGATATTAAACTAAACGGGCGCATCAACGAAGATACTATCCTGTTAAAAGTACAATAACAAAGTAAATTTACAGTAAAAACGGGCTTAGGCCCGTTTTTTTGTGGGCTGATAAATATATTACTATGAACAATATTGACAACATCCTAGCAGCCCTCGGCGACGAACTTAAAGGAATAGCATCCGCAAATGCTCCCGATCCTAAAGAAATCGCACGTAAACTACCGTTTAGATCATTAACTGGTGATCATATCAACGGTGGTAAAATCCACAATTTTTCTAGCAGTGGTATTACAGATACTGCTGCAAAAACACAATTAACTGTTGACAATGACGGTGTTCATGTTAAAACATTAACTGTTGAAAATTTAGAAAATCTAACAGTATCAGGCGTTTTAAAAACTAAAGTCCTCGAAGTAGACGAAATTAAAGCCGATATTAAGTTTGAAAAGAATTCTCCAATTGTGTTTTCCGGAGATAGCCTAGACGGTAAAGGACTACTATGGGCAGGTAGCGGATACACAAAACAGCTTATATTTGCTTCTAATCCTGATAGAATTTTCACATCAGAAAATTTCGATCTTGCCAAAGGCAAAGCAATCAGCATTAACAGTATAAAAGTTCTAGACGAAAAAGAACTAGGACCTACTATTGTAAAAAGCAGTCTACGAGAAGTAGGTCGATTAAAAGGTCTTATTGTTGACGGTAGTGTTGTTATAGATCAATATATTGTTTATAACACTTCTACAAATAGACTAGGTCTAGGTATTGAAGATCCTAATGCTGCGTTCAGTGTTGCAGAAGACGGCGTTGAAGTAGTTATAGGGTCAACACACGGTGTAAAAGGATTCGTTGGGACTCATGCCAGCCACGACCTCGAAATTGTTACAGACAACACAGCAAGAATTGTAGTAGGTGCAGGTGGTGATGTTTCTATTACATCCAAATTAAATGTACAAGGCATATTGAGCGTAAATGTAAAAAATCCAGATCCTAGAAGTGCATTACACGTTAACGGTGCTATCAAATTTAACAACACACTACACTTGAGTGATACAGCAGCACCTACAGCAGGAACATTTAACAGGGGCGATATTGTTTGGAACAGCGATCCACAACCAGGAAAGTTCGTAGGTTGGGTATGTACCAGAGAAGGTAGTCCTGGTCTTTGGAGCGGTTTCGGTAGGCTTGAGTAATGCTCAAGGCTGTTGTCATTGGCAACGGCGAAAGTCGCCGCACAGTTAATTTAGAAAATTATCGAAATGAACATGTCCTTATAGGATGCAATGCTATTCATAGGGATATAAAAGTAGATCATCTTATCTGTTGCGATCGCAGAATGGCTTGGGAAGCAACAGAAAATCCCGAAACCAAAGACACATTAATATATGTCAGAGATCAATGGTTTCATTTCTTTAGAAAAATACAAAAGAATAAAAATATACAAAGGTTGCCCGGGCTTCCCTACCAAGGAGATACAAAAAAGGACGACCCCGAACACTGGGGTAGTGGAGGTTATGCAATTCTTCTTGCGGCCTCTATTGGATTTACTGAGATAGAAATTATTGGCTTCGATCTATACCCTGTGGACCAAAGTGTAAATAACATTTACAAGGGTACAGAAAACTACGCAAGACCAGATGCTCGTCCGGTAGATCCTAGTTATTGGGAATATCAAATTGGGCGAATATTCCATTATTACCCTAACACTACATTTATTATTCGCAATCATCAAACATGGGCCATGCCAACAGAATGGCAGAAATTAAACGTTAAGTTTGTTGCGTTATAAATACAAAGTCTGTATAATAACTAGATAAGGCAATAATTATCTAGGCAGAATATAGGCAACGAGGACTTTAGACGCTCATCCCTCATTAAATATTCTGCGTGTCATCTAACTTGCTACTTTTACAAGGAGACTAGAGATGGCAATTAAAATTAAATCTACAAAAGTTTACAAGTATCTACCCTGCGGACATGCGCAGTTTTTTGACCTAGAACCAGATGGTAGTCCTGGCGAGTGTGCCAGTATTCACGGTTATGATCGCGAAGTTGAATTTACCTTTGCTGGTGATATAGACGACATGGGTTGGATTGTACCGTTTGGCGAACTAAAGGCAGTTAAAGATTTTCTCGAATATTATTTCGATCACGTAACTGCATTACCAGCAAATGACCCTCGCTTGCATCAACTTACAGAAGAACTCACTGCACCTGGCGGACTGTTAGGTACTGTTAGAATTCTTCCAAGCGGTGTATCAATGGAAATGAGTAGTGTGTTTATATGGGAACATGTGAATCATTACATCTACAAAATTACAAATGGTCGGTGCTATGTTGAACGTGTTCGCGTATACGAACATAATCGCAATGACGCCATGTGTGAAGTTGATGAGAGCACAGCAAAACTAGATGCACAGCGCAAAATGACAGCAGGGGAACCTCTACCATTAAAACCACGTTGGGAATGGGAAGCTCCTAAGGATCTTATCAAAAGGTTGGATCATTAATTGGTAAGAAAAGTTTGGCGCATTTGGGCCAAAGCCCTGGGTGAAAAAGCAGGTGCCACTCGTCAGGAAGCTGACATGGTGGCATTTGTTCGCACCTGTATTGTGTTATGTTATATCATAACAAACATTTTTATTGTTGCCGGTGTCATAAGACATTGGTAAATAGAAATATGCGTACATTTAACATTCACACTATCACGGCCAGCAATGAAAATCCATTTTTTCTTATTGCCGGTCCTTGCCAAATTGAAAGCGAAACACATGCTCAACAGACCGCAGGTTGTATAAAAGAAATCACCGATAGCCTAGGTATTAAACTAATCTACAAGAGTAGTTTTGATAAAGCCAATAGATCAAGCATTGGTACACAAAGAGGCATAGGAATTGATAAAGGTCTGCAAATTCTTGATTCTGTTAAGCATCTTTTTGGAGTACCAATTCTTACCGATATTCATGAAAGTTATCAGGCAGAACTAGTTGCAGATGCAGGTGTTGACGTATTGCAGATTCCTGCATTTTTATGTCGTCAAACTGATTTATTGTTAGCCGCAGGTCGTACAGGCTGTGCTGTTAATGTTAAAAAAGGACAATTCCTTGCTCCGCAAGATATGAAAAACGTTGCTGCAAAAATTGCATCAACAAATAATGAACGCATTATGTTATGCGAAAGAGGATATACTCATGGATACAATAACCTTGTGGTTGACATGCGCAGTTTACCTATTATGGCAGGTACTGGTTATCCCGTTATCTTTGATGCTACACATTCTGTCCAGCAGCCTGGAGGAATGGGCACAAGCTCGGGCGGAGATCGATCGATGGTCCCCTACTTGGCGAGGGCTGCTGTAGCCACTGGCTGTGTTGCTGGGGTGTTTATGGAGACACACGAGAATCCAGATTCTGCACCCAGCGATGGACCTAACATGATTCCATTGGATCAGTTAAAAAATATTTTAGAAGATTTAGTAGCAATAGATGGAATTGTCAAAAGAAGAAAAGCGCAGGCTTAAAGCAGAAAAAAGAGCTGCCAAGGGTCATCCTGTAGAAATTGTTCAACCGCCCACTGACGGTAAATTTACAGTACTCTGTGTTAGATTTGGAAACAAATACGGACGAGAATATGTAGAACGTCTAAGAAACATGGTTAGCAGACACCTAACAGTTCCGCACGAAATTGCCTGTTTAACAGACGACCAACATCCAATAGAAGGTGTAAGAACAATATATCAACCCAATGCTCAGTATCCCAAAGGTTGGTGGCATAAAGTTCACATGTTTGATCCTACACTACCATTATCTGGAAGAATCCTTTACATGGATCTAGATGTAGTTGTTCACGAAAATATAGATAAGTTGGCTACATTTATGCCCGGAAGTTTTGTAGGCATACATGACTTTAATAGAAAATTTTACCCATCATGGAACTATCTCAACAGTTCGGTAATGGCATGGACGCACGGTACACAGAACCATATCTACAAACAGTTTAAAGAAAATCCCGGAAATGCTCAACGGCTACAAGGAGACCAGGATTGGATATGGAAACTTTGCAAAGATCGAATTCAATTTTGGCCCAAAGAATGGATCATGAGTTATAAATGGGAAATCCGCAGCAGAGAAGAATTAATAGTGTTAAATGGAAAGCGTCAATTTAAAACTGTCAAAGACGACGTTAAAGTTCCAAAAGATTGCTGCATTGCTGTGTTTCATGGTGATCCAAATCCTTGTGCTGTTCAAGACAAGTTTGTTGTTGACAACTGGAAGTAATTGATGCTATACTAGCATCATGACTACATATACCGTTATTGTTCAACAAGATCCCGACACCGGTGAACTCGTACTTCCTTTTACTCCCGATATGCTTGCTCAAGTAGGCTGGGATTTCGGCGACACCATTGTCTGGACCGAAGGCGAACACGGTTCATTTATCCTTTCTAAGAAAGAACAAGATGACTCCTCTGCAAAAGCGTAAAGAGATCAAACGCATCTTAAATTTGCTCACAGACGAAAATCGTGAAGTGTTTAATCGCATGTATTCACCGTTTGATATTACCCAAGATGTAAACATTACGGTTGACAGTATGCCAGCAAAACAGTTATCATGGGCTCTTCAACAATGTCAAAATTCCTATTACAGAGTTTTTAAGGTTCTTAAACATGCTTAAACGAATCGGCTTTGCCTGCAAACTAATTGACGGTCCTAGCCAGATCGACGGCATCAAACAAACCGACAATTGCAAAATCTACAATACCAGCACCACTACTGTTGCTTGGTTAAATAGACAATCGCAGAACATTGCTGAAGAAAAGTTGTGGGATCTCATGAAACACAACATCGAAGCATGTCGTCTGCTTGTTGAAAAGGTAGGCACATTTGATGAAAATCTTAGAATGGTACGACTCAGCAGCGATGTACTTCCTGTATTCACTGAGCGTAATTGGAGCTTCTTCTATCGGCTATCCGATGTTAGAGCATACTGTGAGCGAGAGTTTGCCCGAGTCGGCGATCTGGCCCGCAAGAATAACGTTCGCCTTAGCTTTCATCCTGGGCAGTTTACCGTTCTTGCTTCTGATAACCCAGATATTGTAGATCGTTCAATTGAAGAATTTGAGTACCATGCAACTATGGCTAGTTGGATGGGCTATGGTAAAACTTTTCAAGACTTTAAAATTAATGTGCATATTGCGGGCCGACAAGGCCCTGACGGTATCCGCAAAGCCTATCAACGTTTGAGCCCCGAGGCTCGCAACACACTCACTATCGAAAATGAAGAAATCACACACAATTTGGACACATGTTTGGAACTTGCTGATCTCGTTCCGATTGTACTTGACATACACCATCACTGGATCAACTCGGGAGAGTATATTAGCCCTAGTGATGTACGTGTTCAACGGGTTATTGACAGTTGGCGCGGTGTGCGTCCTACTTGCCATTACAGTGTTTCTCGCGAAGATGTACTCCCTGGCCATGCCCTTGGACTTCGTCCCGATCTTCAGGCCCTCTTAGAATCTGGACATAAAAAAGCAAAGCTCAGGGCACATTCAAACTTCTATTGGAATACAGATGTTAACGAATGGGCTCTGAGCTTTAGAGATCAATTTGACATTATGTGTGAGTCAAAGGCTAAGAATCTAGCCAGCTTCGATCTTTATCAACAGGCTTTAAAATTAGGCCTGTGATTTAGGTTTACGACCACCTTTTTTAGCACCACCTTGCTTAGGAGCAGCAGGCTTCTGAGCTGGTTTTTGGCCTGCTGGTTTACGACCTGCGGGCTTTTTCTTTGGTGCTGGTTTTATTTCGACAACTGGTGCAGGTGTTTCTACTACTGGAGCAGCTTCAACAACTGGTGCAGGTGTTTCTACCTTATATGGGGCTTCCGCAGTTTGTTCTGCCGGTTTACCACCAAATAGTTTCTTTAATAATCCTAACATGGGATATCCTCCTTATGGAAATTTATTTAGTACTTGCCTACAGGTAGCGTAGTAGAAGCAGGTAAATCCCATATTTTCTTCTGTTCTACACCTTTTCTCTGGGCAAATCTTTTAGCATCACAATTAGAACAAACATGAAAGTAATTGTTGCTTAGACGCTTTCTGTCAACATGTTTTAGATCTCTAGTGAATATATTATCGCAGTTATCACATCTAAAGACTGCTAGAGTCTTCTTTCTTTTATAAGTGTGTTCTTGACCGCATTTACTGCGTCTAACATATTGATTTTCGTGCGTTTCTGTTTTAATAAACATCTTGTATTTACATTAGGCTTATAAAACTTTGGGCTAAATATTAGAGCATTTGCTCAATCTAGGATTTATAAACCATGGCAAGAAAGATAATTGATATCGGTACAGTTGGTAATGACGGCACCGGTGATAGTATACGTGATTCATTCCGTAAAGTTAATGACAACTTTAGAGAATTATACAGTTCGTTGGGTCTAGGCGAAAGACTAACATTTATAGGTTTAGAAGATGCTCCTTCGACCTATGTAGGTCAAAACGATGCCACAACTGGATCTACTCCACTTGTAACTGTTAACAACACCGAATCTGGCCTAGCATTTAAACGTCTAGTTCCAGGAAACGGTATCAGTATTGACTTTATTACTGATCCGTCTGAAATTACAATTAATGCTGACTTTGCTGAAATTGCAGCAGACACTAGTCCGCAATTGGGCGGAAACTTGTCAATGCGTTCTGGTGGTAATCAATATAGAATTTTCGATGCTGGAACAACCGCTGATCCTATTAGTCCAATTTATAAACACGAATTAACAAATAAAGCCTACGTCGATACTAAAATTTCTAAAGCTGGTGTAGATGCTATAAACCCAGAAACAGGGTTGGCTGATGCGTCTTTTGGTCGTATGAGTGGACCGTTAATTCTTTCTAGAGATCCAGAACCAGACGACGACATTAATTATGATGGTTTAATTGCTGTTACAAAACGTTATGTAGATAGTTCTGCATTTGGTAGCTCAGTTAACCTGTATGTTGCAACATCTGGACAAGATGAACGAAATGGTGTTTCGAAAGATCTACAAGGTCGAGCACTTGCATATGCTTACCGTACATTAGAAGCAGCATTAAAACGTGCTGAAGAATTAGTCAACGAAGCTGATTTAATCCTTGGCCCATATAAGAAAGTATTAACATATAATAACGGTGCGGCAGAATGTACATTATCAGCTATTGAATCTTCTCCTACTTCAGGATCTGGATTCTCCGGTGTATTGAGAATGAGTGTAGATACTGTTACACTTAACAGTGTTGGTACTAATTATTACCCTGGAGATGTTCTTGCAGTATCTGGTGGTACAGTGTTTGGCGGTGTATGTTATATTCAAGTTCTTTCTACACTAACCACTCCGGGGTCTATTTTAACATATAAGATTATATCTACAGGATCTTATACCACCTTGCCGGGTTCTACAAATATTCCTACAACTATCTATACCTCAGCAGCGCCTTCGGGAATTGGAGCGATTGGATCAGGAGCAACATTTAACATCACATATAAAGTTAACTCTGTATCAATTATTTCGGGAGGTACTGGGTATTCTTTAGTGTCTGTTAGAATTTCAGGCGGTGGTGGCACAGGGGCGTTCGGAACTGCTGTGGTTAATGGCGGTGTAATTACTTCGATAACTATTACTGATACAGGTTCCGGATTTACTAGCCTTCCTACTTTAAACGTAGACTTACCTAGATTTCTAATCTATACAAATAACTATAGAACAGACTACACAGGTGATGTTACAACTGGTACTCCAGAAGCTGCTAGAGGAAGAGACATTCGCGAGGGGTTATATCTAAGAGGTGAAACATCTGGTGCTTTAGCTGAAATTCTAAGCCATCAGGGAACATTAGATAGTCTAGGTAATGAAATTTTTGACGTAGATATTAAGTATGGAGTATTCCAGGTGGGAGAAGTTATCTCCTACGGTGATATTAGTAAGAACATCCAAATTAGTGTTTTAGTCGAAAGCGGCGAATATTATGAAAACTATCCGTTAAAAGTTCCTGCTAACGTTTCTGTTGTTGGAGATGAATTTAGACGTGTTATTTTCCGCCCTAAAGATGGCACAAGTTCTAGCCCATGGGCATTCCAACGTTTCCGTAGAGATTTAACTATCGGTACCGAAGACCTAGACGAACTACAAATTGCAACACAGAATTACGGTTTCCATTATTTACAAGATCCTACACAACCAGTATATCCTCAAATCTACAATCCAGGAAAATACACATCGGCTGCTAGACTTCTAGAGTTAAACAGATCCTTCTTCCAAGAAGAGATTATTGCTTGGATGGATTATAACGTTGATAATAGCGTAACTCCATTTACATCAACCTTTGATTACAACTCATCATTATGTAAAAGAGACGTTGGATTAATAGTTGATGCGATTGTATTTGACTTAAAATACGGCAGCTACAATAGAACTATTTCTGCAGGTTTAAAATATTATGAAAGCACAAGTGCAAGAATAGCTATTACTACCCAGTTGTCTCAATATCTATCTGTATTAACTCATTTAGAAAGTTTAATGCAAAGTGTCATAGACAACACTGCAATTACTGGTGTCAAACAAACTACTTTCCCGCAGGTAATTGATCCTGCATATACAGCAGAAACAGGATCCGATGATGTTATTACTGATCTAATAGCTGCATTAACAGACGTTATAGATGGTTCAGGTAGTGTTAATTATCCAAAAGAAAACCAAGAGATGGACGTTTTCCTTGCTAACGATGCTGTTCGTTGGCAAGCTATTAGTGCCATCGGACATGGCGGTTTCATGGGTGTTCTTGATCCAGAAGGACAGATTCTTTCTAGATCTCCATACTTCCAAGAATGTGCTAGCTTTTCAAGAAGTCAGGATCGTCAGGTATTCGCTGGCGGTATGTTGGTTGACGGCTTCGCTGGAAACTTAGAATTTGTTATCACTAACATTCTTTCTTCTACTAGACTAGAAGTTTCTGGACTGGATAGATTCCCTCAAACTCCAGCATCTTTCATTGTTGGCGAATCAATATATAGAGTTAACTATATTCGAGACTTTGAATACGGTGTAGGCAACTTTACCTACAATTCTACAAAGTGTGCTCGAGACGTTGAATTAATTGTACAGGCAATCTTAGACGACTATATTCTAGGTACAAACTACGAGCATGTAATTGCTGGTCTTGCTTATGTAAGAAGTTATAGTTCAACAGTTACTAATAGACAGAAAAATCAAACAATTGCTGGATTAAATTATGCACGTGATCGTGTACTAGCATTAATGAGTGATGCTACATACGAAACATTTATTACCAGTGCATTTGCTACAGTAACTGACATTATTGAAGCTGTTAGTGCATCAGCTGCACCAGAATTAACATGGACTGCGCCTACAGGAGTTTCCTCCGGTGTTGCTAATAGTTGGCAAGAACTTCGCAACAACAGAACGTTCTTGATGGACGAAATTACTGCCTATATCAACAGTACACAAAGTCCAGGTTCTATCGTAGGCTACGACGAGGATGTATGTCGAAGAGACGTAGGATACTTAATCGATGCTCTATCCTATGATATCTACTATGGAGGTAATACTGCTACACGAGTTTCAGCATCTGCATACTTCAACGGAACTAACACACAAATTTTAGGCCTAACAGAAGTAACTCCATCAATAAATTCATTTACTAGATTAAAGACAGTTATTGGATACATTATTACAGGTAATACTTCTTGGACCAAGTCCACAGGAAATACGTCTACACAGTCTACAACAGGAGGAGTTGGTACAGCCAATGCTACTGCTGAAGGATTAGTTCAAATTGTTATTGATGTATTAACTAGCGGAATTAGTGTATTACCATCTGCTGTTGATCCAACATTCTCAGCAGGTACAAATTACGTAAGTCATAATGCATCTAAGACAACAATTGTTTCTAACCTAACTGACATTAAAAACGATACTATCGATTTTATTAATGCTGCATACGCTAGCGGGTCGTCGGCAACATTCGTCTTAGATGAAACAACACCTTGGCCATATGACGTGTTTACTTACAACTCAACAGCCTGTGAACGAGATGTTGGGTTAATTATCGATGGGCTAGGCTACGATCTAGTATTTGGTACTAACTATTGGACCAGAGTAAGCGGATTGTCTTATAGAATGAGCCAATCGTCAGAAGTTATTCTAAATCAAAGATCAATTACTTTGAGAGCCATCGACTATGCTCATGAATTGGTAAAAGATGAAATTACAGCATATCCTACTATTCAAGCCACTGTTGATCTAAATAACGCAACATTAGACGACATTATTGACAGAGGTACATCTGCTGTACCGACATTAACATTTACACTGCCTACAACTTTATCAACAGCCAAAACAAATGCTTATACATTGTTAATGGCCAATAGAGATTACATTGTTGCTGAAGTTGATGGATGGATTGCTGCTCAAATTTCTGGAAACACAAGTCCGTGGGCAACTGGCGATTCTTATAATGTTTCTAAATCACAACGCGATACTAAACTTGTTTTAGAAGCTGTTATACACGATTTCATCTACGGCGGCAAGGCAGCTACACAGCAGGCAGCTTTAAAGTATTACAATAACCTAACTGGTGCTAGCATGTTGGCTTCGGGTCAGCCTGCTCGTTGTGCATCAGCAATTGTTTATGCCAACTATGTTGCAGGTCGTGTTGTACAAGATCTAGCACCTGCTTCATCATATTCTACATTAACTAGAATAACTGCTAGTGCTGCTGGAGTTTCTGCTGCTACATCAACTGAAGCTTCAGAAATTTCTACAATTATAACTAGAGTGTCAAGTTCTATCAGCGATGCTGATCTAGCAACATCACAGGCAAGATTTACGTCAGTTGAACCAAGTATTACTTCTTCGGATTATGCAACGGCTAACATTGCAGCAAGATCATTAATTCAATCTGCTAAATCAGGAATACAGCAAGACGTTATTGATTTTGTCAACACATACGGCAATAGATACGAACTTATCATGCCAGGCAACCGAAGCATGTTGGCCAACGACTTTACACAGATCAACGACATGGGCTACGGTGCTATTGCACTAAACGGTGGTCTATTAGAACTTGTTTCTGTGTTTACATACTATTGCTATATTTCTTACTACTCAGTTCGTGGTGGTCAGATTCGTTCTGTATCTGGATCAAGTGCTCATGGCGTGTATGCGTTAGTTGCTGAAGGTGCGGATCCATTAGAAACACCGACACCGACTACACTATACGATGATCTTGCTCAACGTGTTGACTGTTATTATCCTAGCCCAAGTTATGCTAACGTAGCTGAAGGTTTGGCAATCTATGTTAACAACTATAACACAGTACCATTAGGCGGTAGTGAATTAGAAATTCTTCACGGTAATGACATATATAGATATCCAGTAACTTCTGTAACTACTACAGACTTGCCTGCAGGCGTTGCTAGACTTAACCTAAGTACAGGCACAGGTGGCACGGGCCAAGGGCTTGCAGACGTTGTTGCAGATGGAACCAAGATGAGTCTGCGTCAAAACAGCCAGGTTAGATTAACTGGAGACTTAGCCGACGTTGCTGTTAGACCATCAACTGGTTTAAAACTACGCGAAACATCGGATAACGTTTATCGTGTTTTACAATTTACTTCTTCGACAGACGGAAACGGTCCTTATGAGATTTCCGTTACAACTGCTAATCCTGCAATCTTTAAAGTCTATAAAACTATTACTACCATTGCATCCGATGTATGTACAACCAGTGGAAATCATAAATTATCCGTAGGCGATAAATTTATTCCAACAAGTACAGCCAATGGCTTTACATCAGGAACAACATATTACATCGTAAGTGTTCCGGCATATAACCAATTTAAAGTATCTACTGCTCCGGGAGGTTCAGCGGCAACTCTAACTAACGGTACCGGACTTACCATCAAAGGTGCAATTACTCATAAGCTATTAGAAAATTATACAATAAGTTTTAGTGTTTCTGCTGGAGGATCACTACCAACAGGAATCAATAGCTCGGATAGATACTATGTTCTAGCTTCGGACCTAACTGATACTGAGTTCTCGGTGTCTACTCAAAAGAACGGTACTGCGGCTGCTGTTACTACTAGCGGATCTGGTACATTCTATTACAGCCCCGAAGGCATTACTGTAACCAACCTGCGTGAAAACTATAATTATATAGATTTAACAATTTGGCAACCAGGTGAATTTACCAGCGACTATCCAACAGGTAGATCATGTACTATTGCTATAGGAACAGCACCAGTAATAACATTAGCCAGCCACGGCTTTAGTGCAGGCGACGTTGTTAAATTCACCACATCAGGAACATTACCAACTGGCGTATCGACACTGTATAGATACTTTGTTATAGCATCTGGGTTAACCACCGACGAGTTTAAAGTCAGTTTAACACCAGGTGGAAC